>OHYG01000603.1_pt1 | contig 13477 bp, 10 predicted proteins | sample 1580221 | NCBI WGS metagenome assembly OHYG01 (sample SAMEA3882521, study PRJEB24775) | human gut metagenome | biome: human-associated habitat; feature: intestine environment; material: feces | place: Netherlands | collected 2009/2010 | reverse complement strand
CGACCTCGCCAAAGGCGTTCACGCTCAGCTCGCCGACCGGAAAGCTCGGCTTGTCGCGGCACTCGATGACCTCGGCCTTGATGGTAAGCACGTCCTTATGCAGGAAGTCCGGCGAGAAGTTGTCCGTCTCGCCGCGCAGACCGATATCGCCGAGACGCAGCAGATTGATGCGATAGGGCATCGTGCCGTTCATCGCCATGTAGGCGGATGTCGACGCGCCGCCGCTGATGTAGTCAAGCTTGCGACCGATCTCGTGCTCAATGTCTGCCGCCAGACTGACGAGCGCCTGCATGTTGCGCTTGGTCGGCAAAACAGAGCCGTAGCAGCTCAGATTCACGCCCACGCCCGCAAGGCGCAGGTTCTTGAGCTCATGCTCGATCTCGAGCGCGGCATCAAGCGCATCCTCCTCGTTCCAAAAGCCTTCGCGCAGGTCGCCGAGATCCATCATCAGGATGACCTCGTGCACCTTGCCCTGCTTTTTGGCCTCTTCGTTCAGCGCACGCAGCACGATAATATCACTCTGCAGGCTGATGTCACACAGCTCCACCACGTCGGGGAGCTCGGAGAGCATCGGGATACGAATGAGCATCAGCGGCTTTTTGCAGATACCCGCCTCGCGGATCGCGCGCATCTGGCTGATGCGGGACGTGGCAATGAACTTCACGCCGCTCTCTTCATAAACGCGCACGATCTCCGGCAGCGACGACACAGCCTTGACGACGCCCGCGACCTCGATGAGCGAATCATGGCAGCGCTCTACGAGCGCTGCCAGATTTGCTGCCAATTTATCGAGATCGAATTCCACACAGGGATATTGATTCCGATTCATTGTCATGATTTTTTAATTCCTTTAGGTAGGGACCTTTCTGTTGGGTCGCTAACTGATTTACTGCGCGACTTTCTTGCTCTTCTTGAAGGGCTTGCCCGCAAGATCCTTGAGCGTCCAGCCGATCAGCACGCACAGCCAGTTGATGATGGGCATCAGCCAGTTGAAGATGGCCCAGGGACCGTAACCGCCAGCACCCCAAGGAGCGATGTCCAGCGTATCCTTAATGAACACACCGCAGGTGTTCCAGGGGATCAGAGCGGAGGTAACGGTACCGGCGCTCTCGAGCGAAGAGGACAGAACTGCCGGGTGCACGCCCATCTTGTGATACTCCTCGGCATACATACGGCCGGGAACCACGATGGAGATGTACTGCTCGGGCATGGTGGCGTTGGAGAGAACGCAGGTCACTTCGGTCAGGCCAACGAGAGCCGCAGGGCCCTTGGCAAACTTCTTGAGGGCGTTGACGATGACCTCGAGCTGGTGGGTCTCCTCCATGATACCGCCGAACATCATGGCGATGATCGTCATGGAGACGGAGGACATCATACCCATGATACCGCCGCTTTCCAGCAGTCTCGTCATGGTGTAGCTCGTTTCGGGAGAAAGACTGGCTTCGAACATGGCGAGCGCTTCGTCGGAGAAGTAGTAGCCGTTCTTACCATAATCGAAGATGGTACCAAGCGTGCAGGCCTCAGGCTGGAAGATGAGACCCAGAATGGCGCCGACAACAATACCGAGGGTAATGCCGGGGATCGCGGGAACCTTCAGGGCAACTGCCACGATAACGACGACCGGAGGCAGGAGCAGCAACGGGTTGATGTTGAAGATACCACCCTCCGCGGCGTTCAGCGCGTTGGAGAACTCGATCACGCGGGACATATCCGCATCGCCGCCGTGATACTGCATCACACCGAGAACGCCGAAGAAGATCAGGGTGATGGCGTAGGTGATGCCGGTGGGCAGGATCATGGACTTGACGTGGGTGATAACGTCCGTACCGGCCATGGCGGGAGCGAGGTTCGTCGTATCGGACAGCGGGCTCATCTTATCGCCGAAGTAGGCGCCGGAGAGGACGGCACCGGCAGTCATGCCGGGGCTCATGCCAAGGCCGAAGCCAATGCCCATCAGGGCAACGCCCATCGTGCCCATCGTGCCCCAGGACGTACCGGTGGCAAGAGAGGTGATGGAGCAAATGAGAACGCACGCGATGAAGAAAATCGCGGGCTTGAGGACTTTCAGGCCGTAATAAATCATCGTAGGCACAACGCCCGCGTTGATCCACACGCCGATCAGGATACCGACGATGATCAGGATGCAGATGGACTGCAATGCTTTGTAGATGCCGTCCATCATGGACTTTTCAACTTCATCCCACTTATAGCCGAGATGCAGTGCCATGATTGCGGCAGCCATTACGCCGACAAACATAGGGACGTGCGGGTCAACACCGAAGATGATGATACCGACCGCGAGTGCCGCGATCAGGATTGCCAGCGTCAACAGGGCTTCCCACAGTTTGGGCATTCTTTTTTCCTTACTCATAGTGTTACCAACCTTTCGAAATTTTGGGGGTCGCTTCGCTATTTGTATGGATATCTATGCATTCATTTTAGCATGATTCCATAGCGATAGCAAGTGTTTTTGAATGGTGAACGCAGTTTTACGGTAATGCTCTTTCCTTCTTCAATTCTCGTGGTATCTACCGATGCAGGTTTTGGATCGCACTCCTCCTTTTGGATTTTACACTGGCACAACACAAGGGGTGAAATGCTGCTTGTAAAATGCAGAAAATACCTCTCTCCCCGGCCCGCCGATCCCCCATCGGCAGGCCGGGGATGAGGTCATGTATACTTCCGGCATGGCACGGGAAGGGAACCCGTGCCGCCGGCCTCGCAGGCAAGAAACGCGAGGTAGTATCCGAGATAATTACCAGCCGAGCTTGGTCATGGCCTCATCAACAGCCTTGATGACAATGTCGATCTCCTCTTCATTGACGATCAGCGGCGGGACAAAGCGCAGGACGTTGCCGTTGGTGTTGTTGATCAGGACGTTGCTGTCCTTGAAGCACAGGTCGACGACGGGCTGGCCGGAGGGCTTGTTGAGCTGGATGCCGTCGATCAGGCCGAGGCCGCGGATCTCGTTGACCGCCTTGGGATGGTTCTTCTCGATGACCTTGTGCATCTGGTCACGGAAGTACTCGCCCATCTTGCGGGAGTTCTCGATGACGCCGTCGTTGATCATCACGTCGAGCGTGGTGGCAGCGAGCGCGCAGGCGAGAGGACCGCCGGCGAAGGTGGAGCCGTGGGTGCCGGGCGTCAGGGTCTTGGCAGCCTCACCGCGGGCGCAGACAGCGCCGATGGGCACGCCGGAGCCGAGCGCCTTGGCCATGGAGCAGGTATCGGGCTCAACGCCGTAGTTCTGATGCGCGAAGAGCTTGCCGGTACGGCCGGAGCCGACCTGGACCTCGTCGAACATGAGGAGGATGCCCTTCTCGTCGCACAGGTCACGCAGGCCCTGCAGGAATTCCTGGGAAGCGGGACGCACGCCGCCCTCGCCCTGGACAGGCTCGGTCAGGATGGCGCAGACGTACTCGTCCATGATGTCCTTGACGGACTGGAGGTTGTTGAACTCAGCATAGCGGAAGCCGGAGGGCAGGGGCTCGAAGTAGCGGTGCACCGCATACTGGCCGGTGGCCGTGCAGGTCGCGAGGGTACGGCCGTGGAAGGAGTTCTTCATCGTGATGACGACGAAGCGCTCGGGATGGCCGTGATCCTTGGCGTACTTGCGGGCGAGCTTGATCTGGCCTTCGTTGGCCTCAGCGCCGGAGTTGGCGAACAGCACCTTGTCGAAGCAGCTGTTCTCGACGATGAGCTTCGCGGTCTGGACAGCGGGCTCATTGTAGAAGTAGTTGGAGCAGTGCAGGATCGTGTGGGCGCGCTCTTCGAGGCACTTCACGATCGCGGGATGGCAGTGACCGAGACCGTTGACGGCGATACCACCGATGAAGTCGAGGTACTTGTTGCCGTCCTTATCAAAGACGTAAGCGCCTTCGCCGCGCTCGATGGAAAGGGGCATACGGACGTGGTTGCCATAGAGATACTTGTCGCCGTTCTCGATGACTTCGGCGTTGGTCTTGAACTTTTCGATCATTATTATGTCCTCCTATAATAAAAGTTGGGTGTATGTTTTACCATTTGATGCCGACGCTCGGCTGTGCGGTGCCGATCGTCGTGCCGGTGCCCTCGTTCGTGAAGGCCTCGTAGAGCACGGAGTGCGGCTTGCGGCCGTCGATGATGTTGACGCTCGTCACGCCCTCTTCGATGGCCTGCACGCAGCAGTCGACCTTCGGGATCATGCCGCCGGCGATCGTGCCCTTGTCCTTGAGCGCCTTGACATCCTCGATGTTCAGATAGCTGATGACGTCGCGGATCTTGATGTCGTTACACAGGCCCTCGATATCGGTGAGGATCACGAGCTTTTCAGCGCCCAGCGCGGAAGCGAGCTTGCCTGCGGCGGTATCGCCGTTGATGTTGAAAGTGTGGCCCTGACCGTCGGTGCCGACGGGGGCGATGACGGGGATGTAACCCGCGTCGAGCATGGCGAAGATGGGCTTGGGATCGACATAGTCGATGTCGCCCACGTAGCCGTGGACCTCGTCGCGCTGGTGGCAGTGATAGATGTCACCGCTGACGCCGGAAAGACCGACCGCCTTGCCGCCGAGCTTGTTGATGAAGCCGACGAGCTCGGTGTTCACCTGACCGACGAGCACCATCTCGACAACACGCATGATGTCGGCAGAGGTGTAGCGCAGACCGTCGATGAATTCGACGGGAATGTCGAGCTTTTCAAGCATCTTGTTGATGCCGGGGCCGCCGCCGTGGCTGAGCACGGGCTTCATGCCGAGGAGCTTGAGCAGCACCACGTCGTGCATGACGGCGTCCTTGAGCTCTTCGTTGATCATGGCGTTGCCGCCGTACTTGATAACGATGATCTTGCCCTGATATTTCTGCAGGTAAGGCATCGCCTCCATCAGAATTTCGACCTTGTTTGCGATATCGCTCATGGGTGTGCCCTCCTTCGAAAATTAGGTGCGGTAGTCGCCGTTGATCTTGACGTAATCGTAAGTGAGGTCGCAGCCCCAGGCCTTGGCCTCGCCGTCGCCCTGATAGAAGCGGACGATGACGGTAATGTCATGCTCGGTGAGGACCTTCTTGGCGAGCTCTTCGCTGAAGTCCGCGCCGAAGCCGTCCTTCATGACCTGCACTTCGCCGGCAGCGCTCTTGATGATGCAGTCGGCACGGGTCGGGTCAACGTCTGCGCCCGAGTAACCGGCAGCGGCCATGATGCGGCCCCAGTTGGCGTCGCGGCCGAAGACGGCAGCCTTGAAGAGCATGGAGCCCGCGATGGACTTGGCGACCAGGCGCGCGTCGTGCTCGGTGGGCAGGCCGTAGGCCTCGACCTCAATGAGGTGGGTCGCGCCTTCACCGTCGGAAGCGACGCGGCGGGCCATATCGGTGCAGATGGCGAGCACGAGGTCGGCCATCGCCTTCTTGTCTTCTTCGGTCTTGATTTCAACGCCGGAAGCGCCGTTGGCGAGCAGGAAGATCGAGTCGTTCGTGGAGGTGTCACCGTCGACGGTGCACATGTTGAAGCTCTTATCCACAGCCGCGGAGAGCATCTTCTGCAGGTCTTCGGGATCCGCCTTGGCGTCGGTCGTCACGTAGACGAGCATCGTCGCCATATTGGGGTGGATCATGCCAGAGCCCTTGGCCATCGCGCCGATCTTCACAGTGCCGGTGGAGAGCTGCAGCTCATAGGCGCACTCCTTGCGGACGGTATCGGTGGTCATGATGGCGTAGGCAGCCTCGGAGCCGTTCTCCTTGGCAAGCTTTGCGGGAATGATCTCGCGGATGCCCTGAAGCACCTTGTCGACCGGAAGTCTCTGGCCGATGACGCCGGTGGAGCAGACGAACACTTCGTCCTCGCCGAGGCCGAGCAGCTTTTCCGCCTCGCGCTCAACGGTGCGGGCGTCTTCGATGCCCTGCTTACCGGTAGCGGCGTTGGCATTGCCGGAGTTGATGACGACAGCACGAGCCTTGCCCTTTTTCAGGATCTCACGGTCGAGAATGACCGGAGCGGCGCAGAACTTGTTCGTGGTGAAGCAGGCCGCGCAGGAGCAGGGCAGGTCGGAGTAGAGAACAGCGACGTCGGGCTTCTTGTTCTCGCGCTTTTTGATGGCGGTGTAGACCGCGCCGGCGGTGAAGCCCTGCGGCGTGGTAACGCCGCCCTCGATCTTTTTCAGATTGGACATGTGGGGGGATCTCCTCTCTTAACGTTAGTTTAGCAGCATTCTTGCCTAAATCGGGTCGAAACTCGTCGAACCGAAAATTACGGATACATCGGGGGCATCATGAGGCCGGTGGTCTCGGGCAGGCCCATGATGAGGTTCATGTTCTGGATGGCCTGGCCGGCTGCGCCCTTGCCGATGTTGTCGATCACGGAGGAGACGATCAGGCGGTGGGTACGCGCGTCGAAGGTCGGGGTCATCTCGCAGAAGTTCGTGCCGTAGACCCACTTGGTCTGAACGGGCAGGCTCGCCGCGAAGACCTTGACGAAAGGCTCATCCTTGTAGAAGTCCTTGTAGAGCTCGTAAACTTCCTCGTTGGTGAAGTCCTTGTCGCAAGTTGCGTAGATGGTGACCTCGATACCGCGGACCTGGGGCAGGAGGTGCGGCTGGAAGTTGATGTACTGCCAGGTCTCGGGCTTCATCAGATCCTTGCCGGTGATGTAGGCAATGTTCTGCTCGATCTCGGGCGTGTGGCGGTGGCCGCCGCCGAGGGCGTAAGCGCAGAAGTTGTTCTCCGCCTCAGTGAGGAGCTTGTTGAGGGCGGGACGGCGGCCTGCGCCGGTGTAGCCGCTCTTGGCATCGATGACGATGGTGTTGTCAACGATGTGACCGGCCTTGAGCATGGGCTGAAGGCCGAGGGTGGAAGCGGTGGGATAGCAGCCGGGGTTGGCGATGAGCTTCTTGCCCTTGGCAAGGTCGCGCATGACCTCAGGGATGCAGTAAACAGCGTCGTGGGTCATCTTGGCGTCGGGGTGCTTCTGGCCGTACCACTTCTCCCAGACGTCGACATCGCGGAAGCGGATGTCAGCGCCGATATCGATGATGGCGCAGTCCTCAGCGAGCACGATCTCCGCCCACTTGGCCACATCGCCAGAGGGGACCTGGATCATGATAACATCGCTCTTCTTCGCGGTCTCGCGGACGTTCTCCTCCGTGAGGTCCATGATGACCTGATCATAGAAGCCGCGCAGAGCGGGATGATGCGTAGAGATGGCATCGCCGACACCGTAGGTATCGAGCACGTTGACAAGCTCTCCCTCGTGGTGGTTGACCATCATGCGGAGCACTTCGCCGCAAACATAACCGGTAGCACCGATGCAGGAATAATGGATCATGTCTGTTTTCCTCCTTGTTGATTCGACATTTTGTCTGACAATTTTGTACTGCTTGGAAAATCCCGTGTGTAGGCATTGAATTTTCTTTGTTGATATTGTATAATCCAAAAGCAGTTTTGAAAAGCGAATATATTTTTATATGCGCATTCCAAAATGGAATCTTTGAGATATTGTTGATTATTGAGGGCATTTATAATGAGTATTCGTAAATATATTGCCTATCTCCGCACTGTGGAGACCGGCAGCATCACCCAGGCGGCGAACGAATTGGGCTATACGCAGTCCGCCGTGAGCAAGATGATCTCCGATCTTGAGCAGGACTGGCAGGTCAAGCTCTTAACGCGCAACCACTCCGGCATCGAGATCTCCTCCGACGGCATGGTGCTCCTGCCCACGATCCGCGAGATCGTCAAGGACTATGAGGACCTCAACTTTGCCGTGTCCGAGCTGCATGGCGTGCAGTCCGGCACGCTGCGCCTCGGGTGCTTTACAAGCCTTGCCATCAGCCTGCTGCCGGAAATTCTGAAGGACTTCCACCAGACGTACCCCAACATTCAGATCCAGCTGATGACTGGCGAGTATTATGAAATTTCCGAATGGCTGCGCCGCGGCGCGATCGACTGCGGCTTTCTTGCCATCCCCGCCTCCAACGACTTTGAGACGACGCCCATCCTGCACGACACGATGGTCGCCATTCTCCCTAAGGATCACCCGATGGCGGACGTGTCCGTCTTCCCGCTCGAGCAGCTGCCGCACGAGAACTTCGTGCGCCTGATGGAGATCGAAGACTACGAATTCAACCGTCTGCTCGACCATTACAACATCCATCCCGAGGTCACCTACGACACAACGAGCGACTTTGCGCTCTTGTCCATGGTCGAGGCAGGGCTCGGCGTCGGCATCGTGCACAGTCTGCTCATCAAGCCCGGACGCTACCGCGTCGCCGCGCTGCCGCTCAACGTCAAGCAGTCGCGCGAGATCGGCATCGCGGTGAAAAAGGGATTCCTCCCCTCCACGATCACGCAGCTTTTCCTCCAGCATGTGGTCGACTACACCAAGGATATGGGCGAGATCACCGTCGTTCGGCACTGAGTTTTTCTTGAAAAATCAGGGAAAATTTCATTTTCCAACCGGCGGTTGGAAAGGATTTTCTCCGATTCAACCACCGCGCCATTGTCAATCCTCCCCATGCCCCCTATACTGAGTCCATAACCGGTGATTCAAAGCCGCGGCTGCAGCACGGGGCAAGGAAGGACCAACATGTTACGATCGGCGATCAGGCGTTTGCACGCGATGTGCTGCCTGAATATGAGGGAAACGTCGGCGCCTGACTTCCCGTTCGACGCGGGACACCCGCTCATCGCGTTTCCAACGCTCACTTTACTATTATAATGCAGTGCAGGAGGATAGACAACTTGGAAGAATCGACAATGGGCGCGCGCATTCTGCGCCGCCGTAAGGAAAAAGAACTGACACAGGAGGCGCTGGCCAATCAGCTCGGCGTCAGCAATCAGGCCGTGTCAAAGTGGGAGGGCGATGTCTGTTGCCCTGACCTGCAGTTTTTGCCGCTGCTGGCCGACACGCTGGAGCTCAGCCTCGACGAGCTCTTTGGCCGCGAAAGCAAAGAAAAGCCCACCCAAAAAGCGGAAGCGGACAGCCAGATCTTGCCCATCGCGGCAGAGCTGCCGTGGGAGGATGACGACGCCATCCACGCCGTGCTCTTCCAGGGGCACCGGCTGCTCCAGCCGAAACAGGGGAGCCTGTTCCGCCACGACAAATATGACGAGATCCGCAAGACCGTCGAGCTGCACTTTTCCGGCACGGCGCAGGATATTTACAGCGATTTTTCCGTCGTCTGCACCGATTCGACGATCTCCGGCAGCGTCAGAGCCGGTGACGGCGTGACCTGCACCGACGTTGGCGGCGACGTAACCGCGGGCGATGACGTGACCTGCGGCAATATCGGCGGCAGCGTGCAGGCGGGCGACAGTGTGCACTGCACCGGCGACGTGCAGGGCAATGTCCGCGCGAGCGACAGCGTCACCTGCGGCAATGTCGGCGGCGATGTGTCCGCGAGCGACAGCGTCCGCTGCGGCGAGGTCAGGGGCAACGTCCGCGCAAGCGACAGCGTCACCTGCGGCGACGTCAGCGGCAGCGTGAGCGCCGAGCGCGTGCGCTGCACCAAAGCCGGCGGCGAAGAGCAGGAGGGCTTCACCTTTACCAAGAAGGGCAAGAGCTTTTCCTTCCCTCTCCGATAAAACCGTAAAAGCGCGGCCTTAAGAGGTCGCGCTTTTTTCCTTGTCATCCCCCGCCTTTTGTGTTACGATATGCTTGAGAAAGAAAAAGGTGGGAGCATCATGGAAAATACCTTCAAGAGTTCCGTCTTCGGCGGCTTCAACCGCGATGACGTCATTCGTTATATCGAAAAAACCTCGCTCGAGAGCAAGCAGCAGATCGAAGCGCTCGAGCAGGAGAGCGACGGCCTCTGCCGCGAGAATGCAGAGCTGCGCGACAAGCTCGCCGCCGCCGAGCGTGAGCGCGACAAGCTCGCCGAGTCCTATTCGACCGCGTCCAGCGCGCAGGACGCGCTCAAAAAGGGTCTGACCGCCGCGCAGGAGACGATCTCCGAGCTGCGCGCGCAGATCGAAGAGGGCGCGCAGAAGCTCGCGAGCGCCAAGGCCGACTGCGACCGCCAGCTGAAAGCCAAAGAGGAGGCTGCCGAGCAGCGCATCGCCGAGCTGGAAGCGCAGCACGCCGAACGCCTTTCCGCCGCCGAGCAGGAGCGCAAGCGCCTTTTAAGCGAGCTTGACGAGCTCCGCCCGCAGGTCGAGGAATATGGCCGTGTCAAGGCGCACATCGCCGACATAGAGCTCTCCGCCCGCGAGCGCGCCGACGCGCTCGACGCCGCCACGCGCGAGCGTTTGCAGGCAATGATCGCGGCATGCAGAGGGCACTGCGAGCAGGTGCTCTCGACGCTCGGCGCGACTTGCGAGAGCGTGTCGAGCGAGCTCAAGCGCGCGGACGCTGCCGTCGCACAGCTGCCCGAGGCGTTCACCACGCTGGAGGGCCAGCTCGACGAGCTCAAAAAGTTAGAGCAGTGACAAGATAGCAAAAAAGAAGTGCGTTCCCGTTAGGAACGCACTTCTTTTTATGCTAATTCACTGTACTGATTGAAGATATCTGCAAACTCGTCCAGATGCTCGCGCAGGCTGTCGGGTGCCTCGGTGCGGAAGTAAAGCATCTCTCCCCCGCGGCGCAGGATAAGAAACTGGTGGACTTCGTCCGGTTCATTTGGAAGCCGGGTATTTGGTTTGATAAATTCTGCGTAGTACGCTTCGTCAAAGCCGTCAATCGAAAGCGTCTGCGCACCGCTTCCCATGAAGTAGTCGCGCAGCTCATGTGTCAAGGGCGTTGCCAGCACAGAGATACGCGGGGCGTAGAAGTCTACCTCTGTGCTCAGCTGCTCCCAGCCGTCGATCATTCCCGCATACGGGGTTTCACCGACGGAGTACACACGCCCGCCGAGCGGGGTGGAAAGATCTCGCTGATAGCACCAGTCGAACGGATTGCCGCCGAGCTCTTCGGCGCGAAGATAGGGCAGCGTCGGCTCATCATAGTCATCGCCGTACTTGCTGTATCCCCCTTTTCCGAAGAGCACCGCGACCATCAGCACAACGACAATGAGCGAGAGCGCGCGATCCACTCCCGCCCAGCGGTTGCGCGGCATCTGCTCCACATACTCGCAATCCTCCATCGCGCGCTTAAGCGTGCGCATCTCTTTCCTCTCCTGTGCACCGCTGAACATACCGATGATGCTGCCAAGGAGAAGTGAAACACCCTGAATCACATCATTCTTCGGCATCGTGAGCAGCGACAGCAGCGGGATACTCCACGCGTAAAACACAAGAAAAATGAGCCCCGCGTCCATCAGCAGATAGACCAGCGGCAGAAAATAGCTGCGGCGCAGCTTTTTGCACAGTCTGCGGTAGCCATAGGAGTCCGTACAGTCCTTCGGCGTGGGGACGTGCGCAGTCCTGTCACCGCGCCAGATGTAGAAAATGCCGTCCTTCGTCCGGCAGACGTACTCCCAGCCCAGGCGGGCGCGCTTTTCGCGCAGGCTTTCGTCGGGGTCGTCATCGTCCGCGGCGGGTTCCAGGTGATAGCGGCAGTCGCACGGCTCGCCGATCACAAAATCGTCGTAGCGGAGCAGGAGCTTCCCCTCCGCCGCGCGCTCGGAAAGCCACTGCTCGATGCCGCGCGGGTCATAGGCGCTGGGCACAAAGCGGATGCTCTTCGTCTCGGGCTCATTCTCTTCGTTCGGCGCAGTCCCTCCGCTCTCCGGAAGCTCTGTTGTCTCGCGCAGGTTTTCGTCCATTCGCGCTCCCTCCTCTCTTCTCTCTATGGCAAAGTATAAAGAAGCGAGGGGGATTTTTCAAGCAAGTTCAGCGAGCATTGACAAAAATCGCGCGCAAGTTTATTGTTACATCGCAAAAAAGGAAGGAAATTCCTGCCTTTTTTCGTTTCACAGCAAAATCGGCTGAATTTGTCTTCCCTCCAGCGCCGCCTCGGCCGTCGGGATAATTTTGCGGAAGTCCGCGATCAGCGACGTGGGCTTCGCCTCGGCGTTGTCCTGCCCGAAGGGGACAAAATAGTAGTTCTTGCGGTTCAGCAGCACCGCGATGTTCGGCGCGCTCGCGGATAAGCCGTCATTCGTCGCAATGGCAAGCACAACGGGCTTGCCGTTGCGCAGGTGCCCCTTCGCCGCCATCGTCACCGCGCCGTCCGTGATGCCGTGGGCGAGCTTGGCAAGCGTGTTTCCCGTGCAGGGCGCGATGACGAGCACTTCCATCGCCCCCTGCGGGCCGAGGGGCTCGGCTTCGACGATATTGCGCACGGCCTTTCTCCCCGCCAGCGCCTCCACGCGGGTGACGAAGTCCTCCGCCGTGCCGAAGCGCGTGGAATATTTCGCTGCGTTTTCCGACAAAATCGGGACGATCTCATGCTCGCGCGCGATGTCCTCGTAGAGTTTCAGCAGCTAGGGATGGTTGCAGAACGAGCCGCAAAAGGCAAATCCGATCTTCATGCTTCCTCCTTGATGAGTCGACATAACGTCTTTTTGATGGCGCGCGCCGCCGTCTCCGGCGCGACGCGCCCGGGCAGTCCCCCTGCCTTGAGATACGAAAGGCGCAGCGTTTCGACCGCGTCCATGTCAAAGCCGCTCGCGCTCGCAAGCTCGATGAGCAGGCAGTCCGGCGGCAGCTCGGCAAGGAGCGCTTCGTCCAATACCTGATGCGGCACAGTGTTGAACACCACGCGGAATTCCCCCAGCGTGCCGGAGAGGCGGTTCGTGTGCAGCGGCGCGTAGCCGAACGCGTCGATCCACGCAAGGTCCGACCGCTTGCGCGCGCTGACGCTGACCTTCGCTCCCAGCGCGCTCAGATCGTGCGCGAGCACCTTTCCGATGCGGCCAAAGCCGAGCACGAGGCACGGCGTGCCGTGCAGTGTGACGCTCGTGTGCTTCATCGCCGCCTCGATGGCCCCCTCCGCTGTTGGGATCGCGTTGCGCACGCTCAGCTCTTCCGAGGCAAAGTAGTCCGTGATCGTAAGCCCCAACGACTGCGCAAGCGTTGACGCGTCGTTTCCCACATTGCCCGCGAAAATGCGGTGCTCGCGCCGCAGCGAGCGCAGCAGGCTCTCCATCGTGAGCTCTGTGCCGCTCAAATAGCCGTTTTTCTCCGCCGGCAGCGGCAGGACGATAATGTCCGCTTTCAGCGCGTCGCACAGCGCCAGCGGCTTTGGCGCACCGGTCAGCTCCCACGAGCAGACGTCGTACCCCTCCGCCGCCATCATCTGAGCAAGCAGGCGCATGCGTGCGTCGCCGCCCAGGAATGCTATCGTCTGGTCCATCTCATTCCCCCTTTTCCATAAAGGGTATTCCGCAGCGCGTGCGCGCATGACGCAAACTATTTTTGATTTTTTGCTTGGCAACTCTATTTTTATCGCTATAATAAGAATTATTCTAATTCTTATTTAGGAGAAACACATGACCAAGTACGCCCAGCAGATTCTCGATCTCGTCCTGTGCTCCACCGAGCACCCGACCGCCGAGCAGATTTTTCTGCAAATGAAGCAGGAAAATTCCAAAATTGCGCAAGCTACGGTGTATAACAACCTCAACGCGCTTAT
>OHYG01000596.1_pt1 | contig 13701 bp, 11 predicted proteins | sample 1580221 | NCBI WGS metagenome assembly OHYG01 (sample SAMEA3882521, study PRJEB24775) | human gut metagenome | biome: human-associated habitat; feature: intestine environment; material: feces | place: Netherlands | collected 2009/2010 | reverse complement strand
ACAAAATCACTCTTATAACCTTTTAATAAGAACGAAAAAATGATATAATTAATATATAAAGATAAGGTAGGGTATATTGTAAATTATAAGAAAAGGGTGTTTCTAAAATGTTTGATATGTGTGCTATTGGAAAAAGATTGTCCCAGCTTCGTCGTAATGCTAATATGACACAGATGGAAGTAGCTGAAAGGTTGGGAATAAGTTTTCAGGCAGTTAGTTATTGGGAACGAGGAAAAACCATGCCGGATATCTCCAAATTGGTGGAAATATCAAAAATATATGATGTCACAATAGATGAAATACTCGATAATGAGCGACAATCAAAAGCAGTTGAGCATCTTTATAAAAACGGAAGATCCTCTCACTTGTTGGAAGTTATATCAATTATGAAACCTAAGGAAATTTCTGAAGCAGTCAAGAACTCAAAGATAAATGTTGAAAACTTTCAGAATTTATTTAACTGTAGGTCATATTTATCCATGGAGGATTTAAGTATGCTTGCAATGCAGAACTGCGGACTCATAAAAAACTTTTCAGAGATTTGTGAAATTGCCTCGTTGGTGACACAGGAAGCACTTGAATTTATTGCACTTGCTCACAGTGATAAAGTTGAATCGTTTGAGCAGATTTGTGAAATAGCTTCACGAATGAGTAAGCCTTGTATATCAAAGCTTGTTTCTGAACATCTGGATTTGGCAAATTCTTTTAAAAGGATTTGTGATTTGGCATGCTTTATTGAAAATGATACGTTATGTGATTTGGTTAATTTACATAGTGATAAATTAATAAACTTTGAACAGATATTTGGGGTTGCATGTTACATTGACAAGAATTCTATCAGTAAGCTTGTTAAGATGCATAGTAAAAAGGTGGAAAGCTTTAGCCAGATAAGTCAGTTAGCATTTTGTCTTACACCTGAAAGTCTTGCTGATGTCGTTTTTGATAATATTGATAAACCCATTAATTCCCAACAGCTTGATAATATATGTTATTATTTATATGACGAAGATGAAGAGAGAATGAGAAATTCAAAACTCAATTTGATTTAATAACAAAACTTTTCATTGCATATATCGTTATTTTCATAAAGCACATGTATCAGAATCGGAAACCGTATTTCAAAATATGCTTATAACGCACTCTCAAGCAGAACAGCCGAAAGTAAAGCAGGCGTGAAATAAATAACAGCAGGAAAGAGTAAAAATAGACTCAATCCTGCTGTTTTTATTTCAATAATGAGCAAACGTCATTTGACAGTTCACATAAAGAAAAGCCCGACAATGCGAAAACAACGCATAATCGGACTTTTTCATGGTCGGAGTGACGGGACATTGAACAGCGGCTTCAAGTCTGCGTTTCAGCCCAATAATAAAAAACGCAACACTTTTCGTTTCACTCAAAGCATTGCGTTTTTCATGGTCGGAGTGACGGGACTTGAACCCACGGCCTCTACCACCCCAAGGTAGCGCGCTACCAATCTGCGCCACACCCCGACAATCAATTCCAATAATGAATTATACACTAATTGAAACCAATTGTCAAGTGCGATTATTATATTTTTAGTTCTTTTTCTGACGAAACTATTCAAATTTTTTAGGCAAAGCCACTATAATCTCTGTTCCCTTGTTAAGCTCGCTTTTTATATCAATGCGTCCGTGATGATATGATACAATATGCTTGACTATTGACAAACCTAATCCAGTGCCTCCGGTTTCCTTTGAACGGCTTTTATCAACACGATAGAAACGTTCAAATATTCTGCTCTGATCTGCTGCCCCAATTCCTATTCCGTTGTCTTTTACAGAAATAACAACCTCATTTTCTCTATCATATACCTTGACCCAAACACTTCCACCGTCATTATTATATTTTACGGCATTGTCTGTCAGATTAATCAGAAGCTCAGTAATATAACTTCGGTTTCCTTCTATCTCTGCTGAATCTCCGTTCACCTCTAAGGTGATTTTGTGTGCATCCGCTTTGTTTTGTACAATTTCCTCAACATCCTTTGCAGCATGAAGAACATTAACTTTTTCAACCTCAGCGGTAACCTGTTCTTCTATTTCGGATAAACGAATAATATCATTAATAAGCTGAAGCAGACGTTCGCTTTCACGATATATTGTTCCGCCATATTTCTTTATGTCATCAGTATTTGTAATTATTCCATTGTCAAGCATTTCCCCGAATCCTTTTATGGTAGTAAGCGGAGTTTTAAGCTCATGTGACACATTTGCGGAAAAATCACGCCTTATCTCTTCACTTTGTATGCTTTCGGTAACGTCCACCAAAAGAATTATTATTCCATATTCACCATCGTGATTTGACTTATTTATAAATACTCTGTAATGGCGGTTTCTGATATCTATAAGACCTCTTGCCGAATCCTTTTGGTCAAGAGATTGCAGCAGCTCTAAAAGTTTTGGGTTAGATGTCAGCTTTGTTATATTTTCATGAGTTGACTGGTCAAAAGAGGAATTTAAAAGGTCAGCCGCACTTCTATTGACAGATAAAACCGAATAATCCGAATCAAGAAGAATCATTCCCTCAACCATATTTTCCGTAATAAGCGTGATTTTTTCTTTTTCCCTTGTAAGTTTATTAATGTTTTTGCTGATTCTTTTTAAAAGTGCCTGAACATTTTCCGCAATCGGCACAAGCTCTTCATATTCCGGCACATAGCCCTCTAAGCTCTGGTCGTCTGTATCAATTTTTCTGACAAGCTTGTTTATAGGTTTGATTATGCTTTCAGAAAGCTTTACGGAAACAACAGTCGAAATTACAATTAAAACGCCTGTCAAACAAATAAGTATGGGCAAGAGCATGAGAAAATAGGAAATCAAGCTGTTCCCTTCCCTTGCAAATCTGAGTACTCCGTCGCCGTATTTTACTGCATAATAATATGTTCTCTTATCAATAGTATTTGAAAAACGGGTTGCTTCGCCGGTGTTTTTTTCAAATGCCTGCTTGATCTCTTCTCTGTCAAGATGATTTTCAGAATCTTCGGCATTGGCAGTATTATCATAAAGCACATCGCCGTTTTCTGCTATATAAGTTAATCTTACGTCATACTGCAAAGCATTTTTTAAATACTCATCAATCTGTTCCATTTCAAGCTTCTGCTGAGCTATTATTTTTGCAACAGATTTAAGTTCACTTTGAGCAACATTTTTATTGGATATATAGCCTATTCTTCCGATAATTACAGCAAAAAATACCAAAACCGCCGCAGTTGTCAAAGTCATTGCTTTAAATATTTTCTTTTGCAAAAACATCCCTTTCCTTTCACTTTTAAACCTTATAGCCTATTCCTCTAACAGTTTTTATAAAGTCCTCACAGCCTGCCGATTCTAATTTATGGCGCAAGGTCTTGATATGCATATCGACAGTTCTTGTTTCCCCTGCAAATTCGTATCCCCAGACTGCTTCCATCAATTTATCTCTGCTTACTGCGATAGATTTATGCTTCATCAAATACATGAGAAGTTCAAACTCTTTATATGTGAGCACAACTTCCTTATCATTAAATAAAACAATCCGTTTTGACGCATCTAAATAAACTCCGTCAATTGCAAAAGACTCAGACTGCTCGTCCGGTTTTGAGCTTCGCCGCAAGACTGCTTTTATTCTTGAAAGCAGCTCCATGACCCCAAACGGCTTGGAAATATAATCATCCGCACCCGATTCAAGACCCGCAACCTTATCAAGCTCGCTTGTTTTCGCTGTAAGCATTATAACAGGTATGTTCTTAAAATTCACATCGGCTTTCAGCTTTCCGAGTATGGTCATGCCATCCTCATCCGGAAGCATTATATCTAAAAGTATAAGCGACGGCTCCTTTGATTTTAAAGCATCGTAAAAAGGTTTTGCTTTTGGAAAAGCCCTGACCTCATAACCGCCTGCTTTCAGAGCGCATGAAACAAGCTCACGAATTCCGTCGTCATCTTCTATGCAATATATCAGTGACATTTTAAGCCCTCTTTCTGTTTATCAGCTTTCCTTTGCAGGAAGCATATATTTATTCAAATAAAATTCAACCCGGCTGTCAAAAGCCTTTCCGCTGTTTTTCATGGTATTTATATATTCATGAGTATCAAAGCTTTCGTCCTCAGCCTGAATCAAAGTTACCGCAATATTAGAGCAATGGTCAGACACTCTTTCCAGATTTGTAAGCAGATCTGAAAATATAAATCCAAGCTCAATGGTACAATTGCCTTGCTGCAAGCGCTTGATATGCCTGTTTTTAAGGCGTGTTCTAAGTCTGTCAACTACCTCTTCCAGCGGTTCAACCGACAAGGCTTCCTCCATATTCTGAGTTTTAAAGGCGTTTACTGCCAAGTCCAGAACTTCCTTAACCGCATCGGTAATAACCTTTATTTCTTTTCTCGCGCCCTCAGAAAACACTATTTGCTTGCTTTTCATTTCCTTTGCATTATCCGTCAGATTTCTGGCGTGGTCAGTAATTCGTTCAAAATCTCCTATAATATGAAGCAATGCCGCTACTGACTGAGAATCTCTTGACGAAAGGTCGGATCCCGAAAGCTTAACAAGATATGTTCCGAGCTTATCCTCATACATATCTGCCAAAGCTTCATTATCTTTAACAAGCTGAGCCTTTTCCTCGTCATAGCTCCACAAAAGCTCCACAGCCTGTTCTAAGGCTTTTCTTGAGATATCGGCCATGTCCATCACAACGCTTCGGCATTGCTCAATAGCAAATGTCGGAGACTGAATAAATCTATCATCAAGAAGTCTGAAATGATCCTGACCGTTCTTCGGCTCGCTGTTATCCCTGATTGTCAAATAAGCCAGCTTTTCAAGCTGTTTTATAAAAGGCAAAAGGACAAATGTTGTAGAGAAATTAAATATAGTATGGACTATGGCAATATTCGCCGCACCAACCGTGTCGTCAATAAACGAAAACCCTATTAATGCATTTAATCCATAAAAGGCACCTAAAAACAAAAATGTTCCTATCACATTAAAATAAAGATGCACAACTGCAACCCTTTTTGCCGATTTGCTTGTACCGATAGATGAAAGAAGTGCAGTAACACAGGTTCCTATATTCTGTCCTAAAATAATCGGAATAGCCGCACCGAATTTGATTGCACCGGTTACGGAAAGCGCCTGTAATATACCGACAGAGGCAGATGACGATTGTATAACAGCAGTTAACAATGCTCCCGCAAGGACACCCAATATAGGATTTGAAAACAACGTCAGTATATTTACGAATTCAGGAACATCCTTTAACGGTTCAACTGCTCCGGACATCATATCCATTCCGAACATAAGAACAGCAAATCCAACAAGTATTGATGCAACATCACGCTTTTTGTCGTTTTTTGAAAAAGTAAGAAGGCATACTCCTATTATTGCAAGAATAGGAGAAAAAGAAGTTGGTTTAAGCATTTGAATAAAAAAGCTGTCGCCCTCAACTCCGGATAAAGACAAAAGCCAAGATGTGATGGTAGTGCCGATATTTGCCCCCATAATTACACCGATAACCTGGTGAAGCTTCATTATTCCGGCATTAACAAATCCGACCATCATAACAGTTGTAGCAGAAGATGACTGAATGACTGCCGTGACAATCATTCCCAGCAGCACAGATTTTATCGGATTTGACGTAAGCCTTTCAAAAATCTGCTCAAGTCTTCCGCCGGCAAGCTTTTCAAGCCCCGAGCCCATAACGTTCATACCATAAAGAAACAGCGCCAGTCCTCCGATTAAAGCTAATACCATAAAAAAGTCCATAAACATTCACTCCTGATTTTACAAAAATCATTATTTAACTTAGTTTTTACATTGTTTTTCTAATTATAATCAAACAATGTAAAATCCCAAATCTTTTAATGTAAAATCTGAGTAAAACTAAAATAAAAAGAAAGACCTTCTGTTAATTATATTTTACATTATTTTTTTCCTTTTGTGAAGACCTGTGGTATAAAAACAGCAATCATTCTGAAATATATTATTATGACGCAAGAATTCATTCACGAGCTTATCCGAATCTTCCTGTGATATATTCCAATGTTTTCTGTTTTTTCGGAGAAGAAAACATCTTCTCTGTGCGGTCAAATTCAACGATTTCGCCACTCAGGAAAAAAGCAGTCTTATCAGAAATACGAGTGGCCTGCTGCATATTATGTGTTACAATAATAATTGTATAATCATTTTTCAACTGCCGACAAAGCTCTTCTATCTTTAGTGTGGAAATAGGATCAAGAGCTGAGGTCGGTTCATCCATTAATATAACCTCGGGCTTTACTGCCAGTGCTCTGGCAATACAAAGTCTTTGCTGCTGACCTCCCGACATTCCAAGAGCCGATTTTTTCAGCCTGTCCTTGCATTCATCCCACACAGAAGCCTGCTTCAGGCTTGTTTCCACGATTTCATCAAGAGCAGTTTTTTTCTTTATTCCATGGGTTCTCGGCCCATAGGCAATATTATCATAAATAGACATTGGAAAAAGATTTGACTTCTGAAACACCATTCCCACACGTTTTCTTAGCGCTGTAACCTCGACGTCCTTATAAATATCTTCTCCGTCAAGAAGAAATTTACCGGTTATTTTACAGTCCTCAATTAAATCATTCATTCTGTTAAGCGACTTGAGCAAAGTGGACTTTCCGCAGCCTGAAGGTCCTATAAATGCAGTTATCTCCTTTTCCTCAATCGCAAGATCTATATTTTTAAGCGCTTGAAAATCCCCGTAGAAAAGGTCTGCGCCTTTTATATCAAATTTTACGGACATTTATATATCTCCTTTTGAAAGTCTTTTAGCAATAAGCGAAGCAGTACCGTTGAGAAAAAGTACTGTTAAAAGCAGCACCACTGCCGTTGCGCTTGCCTGATTCATATAAAGCCCTTCGTTTGAAAGCTGATACATATGAAGAGCCAGAGTTCTCCCCGAATCAAAAAGCCCCGGTATTTTTGCTATCGTTCCTGCGGTATAGATCAACGCCGCAGTTTCGCCCACGATCCGCCCTACTGCAAGAATCATTCCGGAAAGAATGCCGCTTATGGCAGGCGGCAGAACTATAACAAAAATTGTTCTCAGCTTGCCTGCTCCCAGACCATAGCTTCCCTCACGATAGCTGTCGTCTATTGATTTAAGAGCTTCTTCTGTAGAACGTATAATCAAAGGCAAAATCATTATTGCTAATGTACAGGCTCCTGCCATTAATGAAAGCTTCCATTTTAATGCTGTTACAAAAAACATATTTCCGAAAAGACCATATATTATTGACGGAATTCCCGAAAGCGTTTCCGTGGTTAACCTTATCAGCTTAACAAACCTGTTTCCTTTTCTGGCGTATTCAACAAGATAAACTGCACAGAATATTCCCAGCGGCGCCGCAATGGAAAGAGATATAACCACCATTTTCAGCGTCGTGATTATTGCAGGCATCATAGATTGATTCTCACTGGTATATGTCCAGCTGAACAAGCTGCCCGTTAAATAAGGCACTCCTTTTATAATCACATAGCCCGCTATCATAACAAATATTCCAATGGTGACTGCAACTGCTGCCTTTACAATAACCGAGAAAGCCAAGGACAACGGATGAGCCTTATAAGTCCTCATTTTTTCACTCATATCAGCGTTCCCTCTTTGTTGTGATTACATTAAATATTACATTTAGCAAAAGTATAAATACAAACAGCACAACACCCGTAGCAATAAGCGCATCGTAATGCAGATCAGTTGCATAGCTCATTTCAATAACTATATTTGCCGTAAGCGTTCGCACTCCCTGCAAAACACTCTTAGGCATTCTCGGCTGATTTCCTGCAATCATAATTACTGCCATAGTTTCACCCACAGCACGTCCCACGGCAAGGATGACCGACGCCAAAATTCCTGATTTAGCCGCAGAGACTACTACTGAACAAACCGCCCTTTCATGAGTTGCTCCCATTGCTAAAGCACCCTCATAATACTGTTTTGGCACAGCATTCAATGCGCTTTCACTCATTCCCACTACCATAGGCAGTATCATTATACCTAAAAGTATCGACGCTGTAAGAATGCTGTTTCCCGTTCCGCCGAATACAGTTCTTATAAACGGTACAATAACGACCATTCCAAAAAATCCGTATACTATTGAAGGTATCCCAGCCAAAAGATTTATAGGCGGCATTAAGAATTTATAAAGCCGTTTTGGACAAAACTCCGCCATAAATATGGCTGTCAGCAATCCCAAAGGCACTCCGATTATAATTGCTCCTGCTGTTACATATACCGACCCGGCTATCATGGGCAGAATTCCGAAGCTTGCGGGAGAGTCCTGTGGCTTCCAGCTTGTTCCCATAAGAAATTCTATAACTCCGATTTTTCCAATAGCCGGACAGCCCTTTATAAACATGAAAAAGCATATAAGAAATACCGCCAGAATAGATATGCAGGCAGACATAAAAAACAAAATATGCATCAATGTTTCGGCTATCCTTCCTTTTTTTCTTTTTTTATGTTCCAACGGCTTTGCCAACACCGACGTTAAGTACATAGTTCTCTGAATATTAATATAAATCAGCCCCTATCAGAAACCTGAATTTTATCCTCTAATATCCGCCCAGCTTATAATCTCTCCTGTATAAATCTGCTTGATTTGTTCAAGGGTAAGCTCATCAACCTTGTTGTTCTTGTGGACAATAACAGCAATAGCATCCTTTGCTATAGTTATTCCCTGAATGCCCTGAGCCGTTTCTGTATCCTTAAGCTCACGGGAAGCCATTCCGATATCAACGGTTTTGTTTATGGCATCCTTCACACCTGTGGAAGAATCTGATGTCTGCACCTCAACAACAGCACTATTATTGACCTTCTGAAAAGCTTCCGCCAGCTTTTCCATAACAGGACCAACTGATGTTGAACCGCCCACTATAACCTTTCCCGAAGCACCGTTTGATCTGAACGTATCTGCCGAATTATTTACAGCTATATATCCTGCGTCCTCAATAATTTTTTGTCCCTCTTTGCTCATTATAAAATTGTGAAGATCCTGTGCAGCTTCCGAAAGAGTGCCGTTTTCTATAATGTTAAAAGGTCTTACAATGGTATATTCTCCGCTTTTGACAGTTTCAATTTTCGGTAAGATGCCATTAATTTTCACAGCTTTGACCGAATCGTTAAGTGAACCCAATGAAACATATCCAATGGCATTCTCATCTCCTGCAACCTGGGTAAGCACAACGTCTGTAGATTTGAGAATCATTGCTTCTTCAGTGGTATTATCAGTCTTTCTTCCCTGTTCGTCCTTTTCTTCTACTCCTGTAAGCTCAATAAAAGCGCCCCTCGTGCCGGAGCCGTCCTCACGGGAAATAACATTGATCGTATCTCCTGCCCCGCATGATGCGAGCATTGCTCCTGAAATAATCATGCCTGTGAATATTCCGATAAATTTTTTTGTTTTCATAAAAGCTACCATCCTTTTTATACAGCCATCTGCATATTTTTTGTTGTTTAATTTTTATTCAGCTGATATAACAATAATAACTTTCTATTGTAAAATCAGCAATCCGGCTTTTGTAAAGCAAGTGAAATAAATTTCAGAAGTGTTTTTTGCCTCTGATTGATTAAATTAAATGAAACCAACCAATATTTCAGATATGCAAATACCTATCATAATTATCTTTTTAAACTCATTTTTTATCATAATAAATCATATTACCGATAAATGTGGGATTTTAACAGTTATACCAAAAAACTTAATTTGTTTTTTCTTTAAAATCTCTTGAAAAAAGTGCGATAATGTGTTATGATAATTATGATTAAAAAAGATATTTTGTGTAGAGAAAAGTGTTGATTATCCGCAGATCTGATTCAGCGATTCTCATTATTTAATCAGGCATCGCTTGGCTTTATTACCGATTTGAGTTTAAAGCAATATGCACCTGAGCCTTCATCGTTGCATTTAAGCGGATTTTTTACTTTAAGAAAGGAATGGCAGTGAGATAAAAAATGAGAGAACAAAATAAAAAAACAGTTAGATTGAAACGAGCGAAATTACAACAGTTAGTTATCTCTTTGAGCTGTCTTTTTCTTTTGGTCTTTGTTTTCGGATGGATGGTTAACCTTGCGGTTAATACAAATAAAATTGACGTGGATGACAGTTCTTCACGTGCAGTCGGTGTTAATGTTAAATCAAATGAAAGCAAGGACGATGACAATAGTGATTCAATTGAAAATTCCGAAAGCAATGCAGACAGTGTTGAATCAACTCCCGAAATCGACAGCAGCAATTATATAAAGGATGACGACTTTGCTGATGCCGCATTTATCGGCGACTCCCGAACTGTGGGACTTCAAATGAATACGGACAAGCCTAAAGCAAGCTTTTATGCATCTATCGGGCTTAATATAGATTCAGCCCTGACCGACAGTGCCATTACACTCGACAATGGCGAAAAAGGTAAGGTTTTGGATGCAATGAAACAAAGACAGTTTGGCCGAATATATATAATGTTCGGAATAAACGAGCTTGGCTGGCCATATCCCGATATTTTTGAAGAAAAATATGAGGAGCTTATTAATCAAATCAGAAAAGTACAGCCGGACGCTAAAATTTATGTACAGTCCATTCTTCCTGTTTCATATCTTGCCGCAAATACAAACGCCGTATTTACCAATGAAAATATAAATAATTTTAATAAATATGTAAAGCAAGCCGCTGAAAATACAGACGCTGTTTATTTGGATGTAGGCTCTTATTTTAAGGACGAAAACGGCTCGCTTCCCGTTGAAGCCTCAACTGACGGAATTCATTTTATAAGAGAATATTGTCAGGAATGGATTAACTACCTTGCAAATAATTCATAAAATATAAAAACAAAAAAGAAAGGAAATAATATCATGAATTTTAAAAGAACTTTATGTCTTGCACTCACTCTGACAACTATCTGCTGCGCAGGTCTAACCTCCTGCGGAAACGGAGATAAGGATAACAGCAGCAAAACCGAAAACACTGCCGCTTCCGTTGCTGTTGACGTAATTTCCGTTGCCGATAAGCTTGAAAGTGATATTGAATATAAAGATACACTAAACGAGCTTTCTTCAGATATGGTTCAGAAGCTGTTCGGACTTTCAGCTGACGCAGACTATGTTAAAGGCAAAGTCTTTGTAGGCTCAGGCGGAGCAACCGCTGAAGAGATCGCTTGCTTTGAAGCAAAGGATTCAGACAGTGCAGCAAAAATTAAAACTGCACTTGAAAACAGAATTGATTCACAGAAAAAAGCATTTGAAAATTATCAGCCTCAGGAAATGACAAAGCTCAACAGCCCTGTTCTCGTTGTTAAAGATAAATATGTAATGATGTGCATATCAGACGACAATTCAAAGGCAGAAGAAATCATAGGCTGATCCTCTGTTAAACAGACCCAATTTTTTGACAGGAGAATAAAAATTCATGCTTTTCAGTAGTATTACATTTTTATTTGCATTTTTGGCATTAGTGTTAATACTGTATTTTATCGTCCCACGCAGAGTGAAAAATCTTGTGCTGCTTGTCTTCAGCTTGGTTTTCTATGCTTGGGGCGAAGCTGTGTATATAGTCTTAATGCTCGCTTCAATAGCTGTTGCCTATGTGACAGGGATATTTGCGGACAAGCAAAGAGATAATGCCTCACCCACAACTGCACTTGTATCAGTTATTATGGCTGTGGTCTGGAATATCGGATTATTGCTATTCTTTAAATATACCGACTTCTTTATTTCAAATGCAAACAGTATGTTCGGTTTCAGTATAAAGCTTTTGGGACTATCTCTGCCCATTGGCATATCTTTTTACAGCTTTCAGGCGCTGTCTTATGTAATAGATGTCTATCGAGGTGAAATAAGAGCGCAGAAAAATATCATAACTCTCGCAACCTATGTTTCACTGTTTCCACAGCTTATTGCAGGCCCAATCGTCAGATATCAAACTATCGAGCATCAGCTTATGCATAGAAAAGAATCTGCCGAACAGTTTGCCGAAGGCGTAAAACGCTTCGCTATTGGTCTTGGAAAAAAAGTTATCCTCGCCAATAATATCGGATTTTTATTTTCGGAAATATCAAATACACCTCAGTCCGAACTGAGCGTAACCGCAAGCTGGCTGGGAATTTTGGCATATACATTCCAAATTTATTTTGATTTCAGCGGCTATTCCGATATGGCAATCGGACTGGGAAAAATGTTTGGATTTGATTTTCTTGAAAACTTTAATTATCCATACATCTCAAAATCAATCACCGACTTTTGGCGCAGATGGCATATATCTCTCTCCACATGGTTCAGAGATTATGTCTATATCCCCCTTGGAGGCAACAGAAAAGGGCTTCCCCGCCAGTGCCTGAACATTATGATAGTCTGGTTTCTAACAGGCTTTTGGCATGGTGCGAACTGGAACTTCATGCTTTGGGGTGTATATTTCGGAGTAATTCTTCTTATGGAAAAAATTTTCTTGGGAAAAGCACTGCAAAAAATACCTACCGTTTTTCAGCATATCTATGCCCTTATATTTATAATAATCGGCTGGGGCATATTTGCATTTGAGGATACAACCGCTCTTATAAATAACCTTAAAAATATGTTCTTTATAAATGATTTGCCTTTAATAAACAGCAAAGCTTTGCTGTGGATCGCTCAATATGCCGTAACATTTGTTATTTTGATTATTGCCTCCACACCATTGTTCAGAAAAATCGGAGAAAAGCTATCAGTAAAAATCCCGGCAGTATACGGCTGTGTTATCCAGCCCATTGTTACCCTTGGACTGCTCGTTATTTCCACAGCTTATCTTGCAAGCAATTCATTCAACCCATTCCTATATTTCAGATTTTAAATCATCCGCCTAAGCGAAAGGATCAGACCTTAACATGAAAAAACATGAAAAACTACACTGCCGTATAATGATTGCCGTGTTTTTGATTTTCATCTTTGGCTTTGCAGCAGCAGGACTGATATGCAAAGACAGAGATTTTTCAGAAATGGAAAACAGAAATCTTGCTCAGTTCCCTGAGTTTTCCTTTGAAAAACTCAAATCAGGTGACTTCACAAGCGGTATAGAAAGCTATATGTCCGACCAGGTATTTTTGAAGGACAGACTTGTATCGCTGAAAACCGATTGTGAAAGAGCAGCGCTTAAAACCTGTCAGAACGGCGTATATTTCGGAAAAGACGGCTATTACCTACAGCAGTATACCGAAAACACCGCACAGATTGATAAAAATATAAGCTCAATAAACGACTGGGCAGGAAAAATTGATAATAACATTCCCATTGATTTTATCCTCGTACCTAACGCTGTCAGCGTTCTTGAAGATAAGCTTCCCAAATTTTCAGTAAATGATAATCAAATTGATTCCATAAAACATATTGAAAGCACACTGTCAGACAGGGTTTCTCTGATCAATGCCTATGAACCGCTGAAAAATAAAGCGGATAAAGGCGAACAAGTTTTCTATAAAACCGACCATCATTGGACAGATACAGGTGCAAAAACTGCCTTTGAAACCTATTTGTCAGCTAAAAACGAAACGATATCAGACATATCCTTTGACAATACCATAGAACGTAACGACTTTTATGGAACGCTATATTCAAAAGCACCCTCAGCCTTTTCAAAGCCTGATACAATGATACTGCCGAGCCATAGCGATAACCGTCATCATGTGGAGTATGTCAACGAAGGCAAAACCGCAGATTCCCTGATA
>OHYG01000586.1_pt1 | contig 13820 bp, 10 predicted proteins | sample 1580221 | NCBI WGS metagenome assembly OHYG01 (sample SAMEA3882521, study PRJEB24775) | human gut metagenome | biome: human-associated habitat; feature: intestine environment; material: feces | place: Netherlands | collected 2009/2010 | reverse complement strand
AAATCCGTGAGCAGATTCAGAACATCGAATAAAACTGGAGGAAGTTATGGATATAAAGCTAGTTAATATCGGCTTTGGCAATATTGTTGCAGCCAACCGCATTATTTCTATTATCAGTCCGGAATCAGCACCGATTAAACGTATTATCCAGGAGGCCCGTGATAAAGGTATGCTGGTTGATGCAACCTACGGACGTCGTACTCGTGCTGTAGTTGTTGTGGACAGCGGTCACATCATCCTGTCTGCGGTACAGCCGGAAACTGTAGCCAACCGTCTGGTGGCACAAACTGCTGATTCTGAAGAAGAGGAGTAATTGGATCATGAGCAACGATATTGATAATGTTACTCCTAAGGGAGTACTTCTTGTAGTATCCGGTCCGTCGGGAGCAGGCAAAGGAACTATTTGCCAGATGCTGAGAGACCAGCTGCCGGATTTAGGTTATTCTATTTCTGTTACTACACGCGCACCGCGCACGGGTGAGGTTGACGGAGAAAGCTATTTCTTCAAGACAATTCCCGAGGTTAAGCAGATGATTGAAAAGGGCGAGCTGCTGGAATATGCCGAGGTATACGGCAATTATTATGGCACACCGCGCAAATATGTGGAAGAGCAGCTGGAATCAGGCCGTGACGTACTGCTGGAGATTGATATCCAAGGCGCTTTGCAGATTAAAAAGCGCTTCCCCGAGGGTGTTTTTGTTTTCATCGTACCGCCTTCCTTAGATGAGCTTTCCGCACGTATTTATAAGCGTGGTACCGACAGCGAGGATGTTATCAAACGCCGTATGGCTTCCGCAGCCAGCGAGCTGACCTACGCTGCAGAATATGATTATATCATCATTAATGATATTGCGGAAAAGGCAGCGCAAAAGGTGCTGACAATTATGGAGGCTGAGCGTTACCGCGTAGCCAGAACATATTTTATTGTTGATAAGATTTGTAAAGCTAAAAAATAAATTTACATTATGCAGCAGTCTGCTGTGTGAACCATGAAATACTTAAAGGAGTGATTCTATAATGTCTATGGTAGATCCGTCTATTGACTATTTGGCAGAAAAAGTAGATAGCAAATACACTTTGGTTATTTTGGCAGCAAAAAGAGCACGCGAGCTCACTATTCCCGGCGTAAATTCCGCGGAAAAAGAGGTCAGCGCTGCGCTGAAGGAAATTGCTAACGATACTATTACCTACGAGCGTACTAAAAACGTATAACAGCGGGAGGGTAAAACCTTGTTAAAGGGCAAAAAAATTGTTTTGGGAGTAACCGGCGGTATTGCCGTTTATAAGGCTGTAGATCTTGTCAGCCGTCTGCGTAAGCAGGGCTGCGAGGTGCGTGTGGTCATGACCGAGCATGCGCAGCAGTTTGTTACTCCGTTAACCTTCAAGGAAATCAGCGGTAATGCTGTTGCTGCCAGCATGTGGAACAGCAACCAGGAATTCAATGTTGAGCATATTGCTTTGGCAAATTGGGCAGACGCTTTCTTAGTTGCGCCTGCTACCGCTAATATTCTGGCTAAAATGACCTATGGCATTGCGGATGATCTGCTGAGCACTACGCTTTTGGCAGCTCAGGCACCGATAGTTGTTTGCCCCGCAATGAATACCGGTATGTATCTTAATGCTGCAACTCAGGAAAACATCGCTAAGCTGCAAAGCCGCGGTATTACTGTAATGCCGCCTGCATCCGGACATCTTGCCTGTGGCACCAGCGGCCCCGGCCGTCTTCCGGAACCGCAGCAGATTGTGGAGTTTATGAGCAGCTTTTTTGCCGGCCGTGAGGGCGACCTGCGTGGCCTGAAGGTACTCGTTACCGCAGCAGGTACACGTGAACCGATTGACCCTGTCCGCTTTGTCGGCAACCGTTCCAGCGGCAAGATGGGCTATGCCGTAGCTCAGATGGCTGCCGAGCGCGGTGCTGAAGTACTGCTTATCAGCGGTCCTTCTGCGCTTGCTGTACCGCCTAATGTTAAGGCAGTGCAGGTTGAATCGACCAATGAAATGCTGGAGGCCTGCCTTGCAGCCTACGATGCAGTTGATATCGTTATCAAGGCAGCAGCAGTTGCCGATTACCGTCCGCGTGATGTGGCAGACCAAAAGATTAAAAAGAAAACAGATGATGCTCTGACTGTGGTTATGGATAAAAATCCGGATATCCTCAAAACCTTGGGTGCGAAGAAAACGCATCAGGTTTTGGTTGGCTTTGCTGCAGAAACACAAAATCTGCTGGCTAATGCCCGCGAAAAGGTAGTCAAGAAGAATCTCGATATGATTGTAGCCAACGATGTTACGGCTGCCGGTGCCGGTTTCAATTCCGATACCAATATCGTTAAGTTCCTCTATGCCAACGGCGATGTATGTGAGCTGGAGCAGATGCCGAAGGTTGATGTGGCGAACCGTATTTTGGACGAGGCGTTGCGTATTCGTAACGAGCGCGCTTGATAGAGCGCGTATAAGACCGCATCTGCGTCATGACCGCTCCTCGACGTAGCAGTAGTACGCCATCGTCGCAATCATATAGCATCTGCAGCCTTCTCCGCACTCTTTGGAGTAGGGCTTGCAAGGCTACGTATGCATTATGACTCTATATATAATAGAATTGAATTCTATTTAGCATCAGCAGTTGCAAAAAAGTATTTTCACATATTTTTCGTAAAAAAAAGTACTTGTCATTATCTTGATTTTGTTATATAATGGCATCTGTAAACAATTTAACACAACTCATCAAGAGCGATGGAGGGAATGGCCCTGTGAAGTCGCAGCAACCATTGCAGTGTGACAGCTGTAAAACGGTGCTAAGTCCTGCAGTTTATCTGTAAGATGAGAATGCTAAGAGTAATAATTTAAGGCGTTCTCATTACGAGAACGCCTTTTCTTATACCATCTAAACACTCTCAACAACGTTTTTTATTTATGAAAGGAGCTACCAATGAGAAAATTATTTACTTCCGAATCCGTTACCGAAGGTCATCCCGATAAAATAGCAGACCAAATTTCCGATGCTGTGCTTGATGCCATCCTGGCTCAAGATCCTAAAGGCCGTGTTGCCTGCGAAACTATCGTTACTACCGGTCAGGTTCACATTTTTGGTGAAATTTCTACCCAATGCTATGTTGATATCGCACACATTGCCCGCGAAACCATCAACAATATTGGCTACAACCGTGCAAAATTCGGTTTTGACGGCAACACCTGCGGTGTGCTGATTTCCATCGACGAGCAGTCCCCTGATATCGCTATGGGCGTTGACAAAGCGCTGGAAGCTAAGGAAGGCCAGGCTGCTGAGGAAGAAACCGGTGCCGGCGACCAAGGCATGATGTTCGGTTATGCAACCAACGAAACCGAAAGCTACATGCCGATGCCTGCATATCTGGCTAACAAGCTGGCTCTGCAGCTGACCAAGGTTCGTAAGGAAGGCGTGCTGCCTTACCTGCGTCCGGACGGCAAAACTCAGGTTACCGTTGAATATGATGACGGCAAACCCGTTCGTGTAGATACTATCGTTATTTCTTCCCAACATGCACCGGAAGTTTCCAACGAGCAGATTCGCAAAGATATTATCGAAAAGGTTATTGCACCGATTGTTCCCGCAGAAATGCTGGATGCGGAAACCAAATACTACATCAACCCGACCGGCCGTTTCGTTATCGGCGGTCCTCAAGGTGACGCTGGTCTGACAGGTCGTAAAATTATCGTTGATACCTATGGCGGTATGGCTCGTCATGGCGGCGGTGCTTTCAGCGGCAAGGACCCCTCTAAGGTTGACCGCAGTGCTGCTTATGCTGCACGTCACGTTGCTAAAAATATCGTTGCCGCAGGTTTGGCAGATAAATGCGAAATCCAGCTGGCATACGCTATCGGCGTAGCACATCCGGTTTCCGTTCTGGTTGAAACCTTCGGCACCGGCAAAATCAGCGAGGACAAGATTGCTGAGCTGGTTCGCAAAAACTTCTCCCTGAGCCCGACCGGCATTATCCGTGAGCTGGATTTGCTGCGTCCTATCTACAAGCAGACTGCTGCTTATGGTCATTTCGGCCGTACCGATGTTGACCTGCCGTGGGAGCATACCGAAAAGGCTGCCGCACTGCGCGAGCAGGCAGGCCTGTAAGCTTAATTTAAAACTGTCGAAAGCACGCTGTCCGCAGCGTGCTTTTTCTATGCCTGTCTGCGGCTTTGCTCTTGCTAACCTCTCTTGATAAGAGGTATAATATTATTATCTATAACTATAATTTGTCCATGATAAACTCAGCTGAATTTAAACTTACCCCATTATAATTAACCCCAAGGGCATGGTGCAGGGAGGAAAGAAAGTGAATTTACAGAATCGCAAGGTTAAGATAGCATTTGGCCTGATGCTGGCGGTATGCGTAATTATCGGCTACCGTATTTACAGCAACATTCAGGCGGATAAGGCGCGTGCTGCTAAGCTGTCGCAGGTGCGCAATGTGGCGGTCGTTACTGCTCACCCCGTAAGGCAGACGATTGTCCCGAGCCTGAGCTTTTCCGGCAGTCTGGACCCGGAATGGCAGGCAGAGGTTGCCGCTAAGGTGGATGGACGCTTGGAAAAGGTTTACGTCCGTGAGGGTGACCGTGTGAGCCGCGGACAGGTGCTGGCAATTTTGGAGCAGGCTGATACCGATGCCAATCTGTTAAGCGCCAAGGGTAGCTTTCTTGATGCACAGACCAGTCTGCGTAAGGCGGAAACGGATTTGCAGCGTTATGAAAAGCTATATGCTACCGGTGCTGTTTCACAGCAGGTGGTGGATGATTACCGCTTTGCGCGTGATAATGCTGCAGCCAAGCTGGAGGCTGCCAGAGGCAGTCTGCGGGCGATGGAGTCTAAATCCGAGGGCACGGTGCTGACAGCGCCTGCTGACGGTATTATTGCCAAGCGTTATTATCAGGAGGGCTACTATGCAAAGGCAGGTACGCCTATTTTTGCCGTTGCTGATATCTCTATGCTGAAAACTACGATTCATATTCCTGAAGGGCAGATTGCCGGTGTACACGTCGGCAATGAAGCAAGCATTACTCTGCCCGCTTATCCCGGTAAAAAGCTGATAGGTAAAATTACCCGTATCGCTCCGGTTGCGGATTTGCCGGCGCATACCTTTGCGGCAGAGGTGAGCGTGGATAACAGCGAAGGTCTTTTGGCCGGCGTCTATGCCAACGTTACTCTTACAGCTTCACCTAAAGCTGATGTGCTGACTATTCCGGTGCAGGCTATTGTGATGCGTGATGACCAGCAGACGGTATTTGTTGTTGATGATAAAGGCGTTGTACAGCGTCGTGTGCTGAACGTCGGTTATACGAATGATAAGCTGGCTGAAATAGTGAGCGGACTGGATGAAAAGGATACTATTGTTATCGAAGGACATAACAAGCTGCGTGAAGGCAGCAAGATAGATTTGAAAAAGGCTGGTAAATAACGATGATTGGAACATTTATCAAACGACCGGTCTTTACTACCATGTTTATTTTGCTGTTGGTAGTGTTTGGTATCCGCTGCTATCCGGAAATCGGCGTCGATCTGAATCCTGATGTTGATTTGCCTATTGTCAGCGTGCGTGTTACCTATAGCGGTGCTTCGCCGCAGGAAATGGAAACGCTGGTTACTAAGCCGATTGAGAACCGCGTCAGCCAGGTTTCGGGTATCAAGACGTTGTCTTCCACTGTGCTTGAAGGCTACAGTGAAACGGTTCTGGAATTTAATATCGGTGTAGACCCGCAGGTGAAGGCCAGTGAGGTGCGAGAAAAGGTTGCCAGCGTGCGCAAGGCGCTGCCGGATGATATTGATGAGCCGGTAACACAGACAGTTGACATCAACTCCCGCGCTATTGTAGCCTATACCTTTGCTTCGCCTTCGCGCAGCCGTGGTGAAATCCGCCGCATTGTGGAGGATAATATCAAGGATGAGCTGCAGATGGTGGAGGGTGTTTCCGAGGTTACCGTTGTCGGTGCCAGCCAGCGTGCTATCCGCATTGTGCTGAAGCCGGAAAAGCTGGCGGAATATGGTATTGCCTACCAGACAGTGCGCAGTAAGCTGAACGCCAACAACTATAATACTCCCGGCGGCAAGGCGAAAAATGACGCTATGGAAATCACTGTGCGTACCTTGGGCAAGTATAACAATATCAATGATATTAAGCAGGTGGTAGTTGCTAATCATAACGGCCGTCCTGTTTATATCAGTGAAATTGCCGATGTGCTTGATTCCTGGGAGGATGAGGATACCTTTGCCAGCGCTAACGGCGTTCCCTGTGTTATGACCTTGGTGCGTAAACAGTCCAAAACTAATACGGTTGATGTTACCGATAATGTCAATGCCAAGATGGAGGAGCTGAAGCATAGCAATCTGCCGCCCGATATCATTGTTGATAAGGTGCGCGACCAATCTAATTATATTCGCGATAATATTGCGGATGTCTGGAATGCGATTCTTTTCGGCGGGTTTTTGACGCTTTTGATAACATATCTTTTCCTGCGTAATTTCCGTGCGACTATTATCGGCGGCCTGTGTATTCCTACGTCGATTATCGCCACCTTCTTTATGATGAAGATTATGGGCTTTACGCTGAATAATATGTCGCTGATGGCTTTGAGCCTGGCAGTCGGCATTTTGATTGATGATGCGATTGTAGTAATAGAAAATATTTTCCGCCATATCGAGATGGGGCAGACGCCGTTTACGGCGGCCAAGGAAGCGACGGAGGAGCTGACGTTGGCAATTTTGGCGACGTCCCTGAGCTTAATGGCTGTATTTGTACCTATCGGTAATATGGGTGAAACCATCGGCCAGTTCTTCAAGCAGTTTGGTCTGACGGTTGCTTTTGCGGTAGCGTTCTCTACTATCGTAGCCTTTTCGCTTACGCCAATGGTTTCGGCGTATTGGATTAAGGCAGAAACCGAGGAGCAGAGCAGCAAGGAGCGCACGCATTTTGTGCAGAGGGCTCTCGATAAATTTGAAGCAGGCTTCCAGTCCGTGCGTGAAATGTATGACAGCTTAATGGCCTGGGCTTTGGAAAGACCTAAGAAGGTTGTTGCCGTAGGTATCATTTCGCTGTTGCTGAATTTGCTGCTGCTTCCATTTGTGGGCACGGAATTCCAACCTACATATGATTCGGGTGAATTCAGCGTCAATGTTAAAGCGCCCATCGGCACCAGTCTGCAGAAAACTGTAGAGCTGGCCAAGCCGCTGCAGCAGGAGATTTCGCAGCTGCCGGAGGTCAAAATCGTGGCGCTTAATATCGGCAACGGCCGTAATCCTGTTAACCAGGGCTCGCTTGATATCCGCCTGAAACCAAGCAATGAGCGTGAACGCAGTATGCAGCAGATAATGGATGATTTGCGCGGACGCTTCCAAAATGTTGAAGGCCTGAAGGTTACCGTTGTATCCAACCAGGGCGGTGGCCGTGGTGACAGCCGTCCGGTGCAGATTGGTCTGCGCGGCAGCAATATCAAGGAGCTGAAAAATTACGCTCAGCAGCTGGCAGATATGATACGCCGGACTGAGGGTGCGACCGACGTTGATATATCCGATTCGGAAGAGCAGCCGGAAATCGTAGTTAAGCTGGACCACGCCAAGGCCAGTGAATTCGGTCTTGATGCTACCGAGGTTGGTAAGGTTATTGAAATGGCTATTATGGGCAAAAGCACCAGCAACAGCTATACAATCGGTGACAATGACTATGATATTATACTGCAGCTGGAGCAAAGTCAGCGCACTAATATCAATGATGTTATGAACCTGCGCATTTCTTCTTCCGCAGGTCAGTTTATCCGCTTGGGTGATATTGCAGATGTGCGCTACGGCAGCGGTCCTACACGCATTGAGCGTGAGGATAAGCAGCGTCAGATCGTTGTTTATGCCAACACAGTAGGTATTTCGCCCGGTGATTTAATCAGCAAGGTGCGCAACGAATATATTCCCGAGCTGAATTTGCCGCCGGGATATAACTATAAGATGATTGGTCAGGCCGATAATATGGCACGCTCTTTTAAAGAGGTTTATAAGGCCGTTATTTTGGCCATAGTTGTAGTATATATGGTATTGGCAGCGCAGTTCGAAAGCTTTTCGCAGCCGCTGATTATCATGGTATCACTGCCATTTGCGATTATCGGCGCTATTTTGGGCCTTTTGGTCGCAGGACAGACGGCGAATATGATGAGCATGATTGGCTTTACGATGCTTTTGGGTCTTGTTACCAAAAATGCTATTCTGCTGATTGACTATGCCAACCAGGAGCGGGAAAAGGGCATGTCTATCCGTCAAGCAGTGCTCCTGGCCTGCTCGCTGCGTCTGCGTCCTATTCTGATGACAACATTGTCTACGATACTCGGTATGCTGCCGATTGCTTTGGGCATCGGCGAGGGTGCGGAGCTGCGTCAGTCTATGGGCGTGGTGCTAATTGGCGGCTTAACAACCTCCACCTTGCTGACGCTGGTGGTTGTTCCGTTGATTTATCTGCTCTTTGAGGAGTGGAAGGCGAAAAACTATGTGCAAAGAGGAGAATAGGCGTGAAACAGTTGACACCTAAGGCCTTTGCCGATTATCTGGCAGAGGCTGCAGAAAAAATCCGTCAGGATGGTTTCAGTATTGTTAAGGATAAGCCGATTAATTATGGCCAGCAGATTGCGGTGCAGTTTTGCGAGGCTAAGGCATCCGTGAATATATATAACGGTAAAAAAGGACTGACGCATGTTTATAACGGCGACAGTGCTTTAAAGCAAAGATTACTGCTGCTGCTTGAAGGAGTGCAGAATGCGTCTGAGGGGCTGCAGACTGCGGATGCGGGAGCAATGGTAACTAACGGTCTGTGGGCAGGCAGTGATGAATCCGGTAAGGGTGATTTCTTCGGCAGCCTGGTTGTGGCGGCCACGGTAGTGGACAGCACCACCGCAGCGAAGCTGCAGGCTGCAGGCGTTAAGGACTGCAAGCTGCTGACTGATAAAAAGATTCTTGAGCTGGAGGATGTTATCAAGTCTACGGTTGTTGATTACAGCGTACTGGAGCTGAAGCCGAAGATTTATAATTTGCGCTATGATCAGGTGGCTGCCGCCGGCGGCAAGCTCAACCAGCTTTTAGGCTACGGACATGTGGCGGCGCTCAGTCAGGTGCTGGAGAGGCAAAAGGATTGTCACAGCGCATTGATTGACCAGTTCACCCAGTCAACGGTAAACTTAAAGGCTTTGCAGCAGCGTTTTCCATGCTGCAGTGTGCGTCAGCAGCCTAAGGCAGAAAGCAACCTGGCGGTTGCCGCTGCTTCGGTGCTGGCTCGCGCCCGCTTCTTGCGGACGATGGAAGAACTGGCGCAGCAGGCCGGCGTAGGCGAGCTGCCGAAGGGCGGCGGCGAGCAGGCAACAGCCTGCGCCCGCCGCTTAGCAGAAAAATACGGCAAGGATGCTTTGCGTGAATATGTAAAGCTGCACTTTGCCAATTACAAAAGAGTGTAGAGATTATGAAAAAACTAATTGTTAATGCAGATGATTTCGGTCTGCATCCTCTGATTAACGCAGGTATTATCAAGGGCTACCGGGAGGGCTTTATTACCAGCACCTCGCTGATGCCCAGTGCTCCCTGCTGGCAGGAGGCTGTTAAGCTGGCTCAGGAAAATCCTCAGCTCGGTATAGGTGTGCATCTGACGCTTGTCGGCAGCGTGGCGCCGGTGTTGCCTGCAGGCAAGGTCAGCAGCCTTTTGGATGAGCAGGGCTTGTTTTTGCCGGATTACGTTGCCTTTGCCAAGCGCTTTTATAGCGGCAGCATAAAGCGCAGTGAGCTGGAAGCGGAGCTGCGCGCGCAAATCGAAAGGGCGCTGGAGTCCCAAATAAACATTACTCATATCGACAGTCATCAGCATACCCATGTACTGCCGGGAATTAATGCACTTGTATTAAAGCTCTGTAATGAGTATAATATTATAAGGGTACGTATACCTAAAGAGGCCTACACCTTTACCGGCGGCTTTCATACAGGTATCGGCAGAATGATTGGACGCAGCGGGCTCAGCTTTTGTGCTCAGCTGGCGGCGCAGCGCGCCGACAGCCTTGGGCTAAAGCATCCGCAGCATTTTTTCGGCATGCTGGCGGGAGGTCATCTGAATGCGGAGCTGGTAGGCAATATCCTGCGTCAGCTTCCGGATGGCGTAAGCGAGCTGATGACTCATCCTGGTCTTGATTCTGCTGCCTTGGGCAAAATATTTCCCTGGCAATATCATTGGCAGGAGGAAATGCAGGCGTACCTTGACAGCGGTAATAAAAAGCTGCTGGAGCAGGAGCATATTCAGCCTGTTAATTTTACGGCCTGCTAAAGCTCTTGTAATAAAAAATAAGCTCATTTGGAGTCTGCTAGATGAATAAAAAATTATTGTTTCGCCTAGGTCTGCTTTTTGGCTTTGTGCTGTTGATTTCGGCGGCGGTTATTTATTTTACATTTGATATACGGACCTTGGAATACCTGACGATGTTCGAGCCTCGCTGTATTCTGCTGGCTTTGTCATGCCTTGCGATAGGCTTGATTTTTGACGGCCTGCGTCTGATAACCCTGGCTTCGGTGACGGACGAGAAGCTGACCTTTCATCAGATAGTGAATGTAGTTCTGAGCAACTACTTTTTGGCGCTGGTAACGCCGGGTGCCAGCGGCGGCGCTATCGCTCAGGTTATGTTTATGCGTAAGGCCGGGGTGCCTGTCGCCAAATCTACGGTAGTAATTTTGGTGCGCACGGTGATGTCCATTATCTTTCTTATACTGCTTGTGCCTGTGGTGCTGCACAGCGATGAGGATATAGTAAAATGGATGCCTGCATCGGTGCTGACGATTCTTTCGGTGCTGTTTATATCACTGCCGATAATCGTAATTTCCTTGCTGCAAACACGTTATCCGGAGCGGGCGATTATGTGGTTTACCCGTAAGCTTTCGTTTACTACGCAGCGCAATTGCTTTATCTGGTATAACGAGTTCAAGAACGCCGTTGTAGTTATGGGCAAGCATCCGAAGATGGTTTTCCGTGCGTTTATCGAATCCGGTGTGAGCCTGCTCTTTATTTATGCCACTGTACCTGCGTATTTCACCGGTCTGAATATTGATTTTGATTTGCAGCAGGTAATGGGACGCATGGTGCTGCTGAATTTAATACTTTATTTTTCGCCTACTCCCGGTGGCAGCGGTGTAGCGGAGGCAGGCTTCTTGGTGCTGTTTTCCAATATGCTGCCTAACGGTGTGGAAGGCATTATGGCAGTTCTCTGGCGCTTTACGGCAGAATATCTGCCCTTTATGCTGGGAGCGGTAGTAACAATCAGAGCTTTTGGCAGCGATGTGCTGAATATGGCATCGCTCAAAAGTAAAACTACCGAAGGCAAGAAAAATGAGTAGTTGGCATATGAATTTTGAAATTATTTTGAGGGATGGAAACTGATGAATCAGATTGAAAAAAACAGCCTGCTGATTGTAGCAGGCACTGCGTTATTTATGATTATGTTCGGTATCGGCAGCATTCCGCTGCTGGATCCGGATGAACCGGTATATGCGGAAACAGCAAGAGAGATGCTGGCTGCCGGTGATTTTTTGTCACCGAGAATTTTTGGCAATTTCTGGTATGATAAGCCGCCTATGTATTATTGGCTGGTTGCTGTTGCTCAGTTTCTTTTCGGTGACAGCGAATTTGCGGCCCGCTTTCCTGCTGCTCTGATGGCCTGCGGTACCTCTGTGATGATGTATGTAGGTATCACAAGGCTGTTTAATGAGCGTGCAGGCTTCTGGTCTGCGATGATTCTTACAAGCTGTGTAGAATTTTTCTATATGGGCAAGGCGGCGGTGACTGATACAACGCTGCTCTTTTTTATGACAGGAGCACTGCTGAGCTTTATTCATAAGCGTTATTGGCTGATGTATGTGTGCATGGCGCTGGCTACTGTTACTAAAGGTCCTATCGGTATAGTTTTTCCGGGTGCGATAATTTTTCTGTATCTGGTGGTTATGGGCCAACTGCGTGAGATTTTGCGTATGCATGTTATCCGTGGGCTGCTGCTGTATTTTCTCATCGCTTCGCCCTGGTATTACGCTATGTATACCGTGCATGGCATGGAATTTATCAATACCTTCCTGGGCTTTCACAATATAACGCGTTTTACGACGGCAGAGCATGCCAACCGCGTTACCTTCTGGTATTATTTTCCTGTAATAATCTTAGGCTTGTTCCCCTGGACCGGTATGCTGTGGCAGGCTGCGAAGGCATCCGTCAGCGAAAGCCGTATAGATGATATGCGCAAGCTGCTGTTCTTTCACGTTTGGTGGATTTTCGTGCTGCTGTTCTTTACTATCTGCAAAACAAAGCTCGTATCCTATATTCTGCCGTTGTTCCCTGCTATGGCGGTAATAATCGGCTGGAATATAGCGAGAATGCAAAGCAGACTGCGCCATAACACTACCTTTTACGGGTGGGCGGCAGGCAGCGGTATTATGTTTGTCCTGCTCGGCGTGGGCTGGATTATTGGTGCGCAGTATCTGCCGGAGGCTGACTTCAGCCTGGTGATGCTGGGCGTGCTGACACTGCTTTTGGGTGCAGCGGCAGTTTTCGCTCTGCTGTATTATCGCGACATCGAGCTGGCATCCTGGCTGCATGTGATGATTGGCGCTGTGACGATGTGCGTGGCCTTTGCTTTTGTTCTGCCTGTGATTGCCGACCGCTTCAGTGTAAAAACTATGAGCAGTGTATATAAGGAGCAATGTGAGCAGCAGACGCCTGTTTATGTAGACAAGTTCCTGCGCCCCGGCTTTATGTATTATGCAGGCAAGCCCGGTATCGAAATTATTCCGCAGACAGGTGCTTTATCCGATGCGCTGCGTGATGGCAGTAAAAAATATCTGCTGGTGCGCGGTTTGGAATACCGTCGCGTGCAGAAGGCAGGTCCGTTGCCGAATAATGTGCGTACAGTAAAAGAAATCAGCGATATCTATCTGCTGGAGCAAAATTGAGTATTAATAATCAACCGTTGTGCCGTTGTGCCTGTTGGCACAGCGGTTTTTTGCCTAAAGGCTCTGCGTTCGATTTGTTGGACTACTAAAACAGGCAATTGATTAATGCATATATAAGTTAAACGCGTATCATTGAAAAAACGCACGGAAGGATAGTGGCTTACATCTTGTATTTGGGCATTATGCAAACGGTCTGATGTTACAATGCGTGATAGATAAAAGCATTTCATATTCATTTGTAGTTTTACAAGAACGTTGCTATAATTGGAATATGATTTATAGTGAGAATACAGAAGAGAGGGGTAAATCTTATGGGAAATACAGCAGACTATATTGAAGTGAAATCATATGGTGATATTCTGCCAAAGAAGGGGACAAATTCCAGAACTCCCTATGAACATCAAAAGATGGCAATGGAAGCCTTGGATAAAATGAATCGGGAGGCAGCGTTTAGTACACTGGTAGTGATTCCGACAGGTGGCGGCAAAACCTATACGGCATCTATGTGGTTACTTAAAAATGCTATTGATAAGAAAAAGAAGATTTTATGGATTGCTCATCGTCAGATGCTTTTAGATCAGGCAGCAGAGTCGTTTCAGAAATTTGCTTATACAGAAGTTATTCCTCATGTGTCATCATTCTGCTTCCGGATTGTTTCCGGTGCCTCCAGTCATGACCGTACCAGTGATATTCGTCCGGATGACAATCTGTTAATTGTCAGCAAAGACAGTATCGGAAGAAATATGGACAGGCTTGAGAAGTGGATTCATGGTGAAAAAGAACTTTTTTTGATTGTAGATGAAGCGCATCACGCTACTGCAAAGACATATAGAAAAATTATTGATTATGTGAA
>OHYG01000576.1_pt1 | contig 14071 bp, 8 predicted proteins | sample 1580221 | NCBI WGS metagenome assembly OHYG01 (sample SAMEA3882521, study PRJEB24775) | human gut metagenome | biome: human-associated habitat; feature: intestine environment; material: feces | place: Netherlands | collected 2009/2010 | reverse complement strand
GGACAGGGCGGGCGACACGTTCGCCTTTTCCCACCGCGGCACGAAGTATCTTCTCACGGTGCAGGAGGTCGAGCCGCAGGAATTGCCGCGCGAGCGGATGAATCTCGACCCGCGGTTCGACTATCCGACGCACTTCACGGCCATCAGCTTTACGCTCACGCCCGAGCCGCCGGAACACTCGATCTTCGTCGAGGACTGCGCCGAGGGCGACCGCCCGCACCAGGTCAGACGCGAGACCGCTTCCTTTGCGCCCGAGGCACAGAACGACTTCTGCGTCGGTATCATCGGCGGCGCGGACGGGCCGGTCGCCGTCGTCGTGGGCGAAGCGGCGCAGGGGAAGCTTCACACCGCGTGCTCGTCGCTGCACTTTGCGGCGGTCGACCACGTCGACTGGCGCGTCGGCTTCCGCGAAACACCGTGGGAAGCGGGGACGTTCGCGCTTATCTAACTACTTTTTCTGCGATCTCCGGTACTCCGTCGGCAGGACGCCGAAGGCCTTGTGGAATTCGGTGGAAAACTTGCTCTGGCTCTCGTAGCCGACGGCGCGCGCGACCTGCGCGACGTTCTCGTCGCCCTCGAGTAGCAGCTTTGCCGCGTGCTGCATGCGGTGCTCGCGGATGTGCGAGGCGAGCGAACTGCCGTAGACGGACTTGAAGAGCGCCTTCATCGTCGAGGGGTTCATCAAAAATATGCGCGACAGCTCGTCGATCGTCACGCGGCTTGAAAGGTGCTGCGTCAGGTAGTCGTGCACGGCGCGGATGGTCTCGATCTGCTCACTTGTGCCGCCGCCCTCGTACACCTCGGCGTCGAGCGGGGGCAGGTGCGGCGCGCCGGTGGCGGCCTTGCTCTCCTCCTCGGGACAGGAAATTTCCATCGTGCGCTCGATCATGCGGTGCAATAGCTGCGCCTGCTCGCTGTCCGACGCGCGGTAGTAGACCTCTTTCCCCACGCGGCGCGAGACGAGAAGTCCGCTCTCACGCAGCTGCCTCAAATGGTGCGACACCGCGGGCGAGCTCATGCCGACCATCGCGGAGAGGTCGATGACGCACTCCTCGCAGTGGCACAGCAGCCAGAAAATGCGCACGCGGCTGCTGTCGGAGAGCTGCTTGAACACGTCCGCCACGGTCTGGAAGCTGCCGATCGACTCCACCGATTCCTGCAGCTCCCGCATCGTGCCCTCGTCGCTGTGCTGGTGAGGTAAATGCACTTCACTCATCGTTGTTCCGCCTTTCTTTTTGGGGCCTGTGGGCGCGTCTGTATCCCGTTTGGAAGTTTGTTTCGCCCGAACGGAAGAGACACGCGTGCAGCCCTTGACTTTTGCCTTTGCGGACATTATAGTACGGTCATCAAGATTAAACAAGCACTTAATCGTTAAATATTTTGTGCCGAAAAGGAGAAACATACCATGAAAAAGACCTATCAGATCGAAGTCGACTGCGCCAACTGCGCCAACCTTATGGAAGAAGCCACCAAGAAGACCGAGGGCGTTGCCGACGCCGTCGTGAACTTCATGACCCAGAAGATGACCGTCGAGTTCGCCGAGGGTCAGGACCCCAAGGCCGTGATGAAGGCCGTCCTTAAGAACTGCAAGAAGGTCGAGGACGACTGCGAGATCTATCTGTAAGATATCTTCTCCCTCTCACGCCCCGGACGAACGCGCCGGGGCGCTTTCTTAGGCAAAATTCAAATTCTCCCCTTCAAGGAGGTCATCTTTATGACGAAAAAGCAAAAAAAGATGCTTTACCGCATTCTGATCGCGGCGGTGCTGTTCCTCGCCGCGAAATTCATTCCCATGCCGATGCTCGTCTCCACCGTGCTCTACTTCGCCGCCTATGTCACCATCGGCTACGACATTCTGCGCAAGGCATGGAAGGGCATCTGCAACCATCAGGTGTTCGACGAAAACTTCCTGATGGCGGTCGCCACGATCGGCGCCATCGCGCTCGCCATCTATGAAAAGAGCGGCGACTATGACGAGGCCGTGGCCGTTATGCTGTTCTACCAGATCGGCGAGCTGTTCCAGTCCTACGCCGTCGGCAAGAGCCGTTCGAGCATCACCGCGTTGATGGACATCCGCCCCGACAGCGCGAATTTGGAGGCCGGGGACGGCAGTGTCTCCGTCGTTGACCCCGATGATGTGCCCATTGGCGCGACCATCGTCGTCAAGCCCGGTGAGAAGATCCCGCTGGACGGCGTGGTCCTGACTGGTGAGTCCACCCTGAATACCGCGGCCCTGACTGGCGAGAGCCGCCCGCGCACCGTGCGCCCCGGGGATGAGGTCATCAGCGGCTGTGTGAACGCCGACGGTGTGCTGCGCATCCGGACCACGAAGATTTATGGGGAGTCCACCGTTGCAAAAATCCTTGACCTGGTGGAAAATTCCAGCCTGAAGAAAGCGCCGGTTGAAAACTTCATCACGAAGTTCGCCCGCTACTACACCCCCGCTGTCTGCATCGGCGCACTGGTGCTGGCGGTTGTGCCGCCGCTGTTGCTGGGCAACTGGCTTGACTGGCTCATGCGCGCGCTGACCTTCCTGGTCATCAGCTGCCCCTGCGCACTGGTCATCTCGATCCCGCTGACCTTCTTCGGCGGTATCGGCGGCGCGTCCAAGTGCGGTATCCTCGTCAAGGGTGGCAACTATCTCGAGGCCCTGTCCAAGACCGGCGTGGCCGTGTTTGACAAGACCGGCACCCTGACGAAGGGCGTTTTCAAGGTCACGCACACCACCCCCGCCGACGGCGTGACCGAGACCGACCTGCTCGAGAGTGCGGCGCTGGCCGAGAGCTTCTCGAACCATCCCATCAGCAAGAGCCTGCGCGAGGCCTGCCCGGGTCTGGACGCCAAGCGTGCGTCCGACGCGCAGGAGATCGCGGGTCACGGCGTGAAAACGCAGGTGGATGGCCGCACCGTGCTGGCCGGCAACGCCCGCCTGATGGAGAGCGAGCATATTGACTACACCGCCGCCGAGGGCGCAGGCACGATTGTCTACGTCGCCCGCGACGGGCAGTTCCTTGGCTCCATCCTGATTTCCGATGAGGAAAAGCCTACCGCCGGGACCGCCATGCAGGGCCTGCAGGCACAGGGCGTGCGCACCGTCATGCTGACCGGTGACGCCCCCGCTGTGGCCGAGCTGGTCGCAAAGGATCTGGGCATCGACGAGGTGCACGCGGGGCTGCTGCCCGCCGACAAGGTCGCGTGGGTCGAAAAGCTGCTGGCCCAGAAGCCCGAGAAGAAGGAGCTTGCCTTTGTGGGCGACGGCATCAACGACGCGCCGGTCCTGATGCGTGCCGACATCGGTATTGCGATGGGTGCGCTTGGCAGTGACGCCGCAATCGAGGCCGCCGACATCGTGCTGATGGACGACGACCCGGCCAAGATCAGCCTGGCCATGCGCATCTCCCGCAAGTGCATGCGCATTGTCTACCAGAACATCGTCTTTGCGCTGGCGGTCAAGGCGCTCTGCCTGATCCTGACCACGCTGGGCATCACGAACATGTGGTGGGGCGTCTTTGCGGATGTAGGCGTCATGGTGCTGGCCGTGCTGAACGCGACCCGGATGCTGAATGTGAAAGAGTATCAGTAAAATTTGCAATAGAAAAAGGCGTGTGCCCGGTGTGGGTACACGCCTTTTTTGAAATGGCTTCCCCCGCGGGGGAAGCTGTCAGTGGCCCAGACCACTGACTGATGAGGGCAGAGCTTACCATCACGACCCGTGCATGGGCCGCAACCGGAAGGCCACCCCTCATCCGCCCTCGGGCGGGGCCCCGGGTATCTTCCCCCACGGGGGAAGGCACTTTACATCAGCCCCTCCGGGTCAAGATACGCGCCGTCCTTTGCGCACTCCAAATGAATGTGCGAGTCACCGCTGGTCTCCGCGGGAATGCTGCCGGCGGTGCCCAGCGCGGCGGCGGCTGTCACGCTGTCCCCGGCCTTCACGGCGGGGGCAGCGACGCCGCAGTACCGCCACGTCACGCCGTTTGCGTCCTCGACCTCGACCACACTGCCCCACAGCGCGTCCTCGCTCACCGAGACGACCTTGCCCGCCTTGGCGGCGGTCACACGCTCCCCTGCCGGGGCGGCGTAGTCCGCGCCGTTGTGGGTGCGCCAGTCGCCTAGGGTGGCGCTGTAGACCAGCTCATTGCCGCTGAACGCCGTCAGCGGCTTCGCGTCCCAGATACCGGGCTTGGTGACTGTCTGTGCGGGCGGCGCAGCAGTGGCCTTCGGGGTCTGCGTCGCAGCAGGCGCAGGGGTGGCCGCGGGCTTTTCCGTTGCGGCGGGTGTGGTCGTCGGCTTGGGCACGTCCTGCGCGGGCTTGTCGATGGCGGTGTCGGGCTGTGTCCAGGCGGAATCATTCTGCAGCGCTTCCTTGCGGGTGCGCGTCAGGTCGGCCACGTTGCTGACAACCGTGCGCAGCGCCAGAATGCCCGCCGCGGTGGCTGCAAACACCATGGCCAGACAGAACAGATACAGCCCTTTTTCCCTGAAAAACTGTTTGATGTGGTTCATCTTCCCCCGTCCTTTACTTGTGAAGGTGTTGTGTATGCCGTTAGTGTGGGCGTCCTGCACGGCTTTATACATGGCAGATGCAATACGTTTTGTATAATCTGGAAGCATAATACAAAACGACGATGCTTCTCCGCAAAATTTCCGTTGCATTTCCGCGCAAAACCGTGTATTATATACTATTAGATTATTATAGAGGAGTGTGCCCCGATGTGACGACCTCATAATTTGGTTTTTGCCCGCCGGGCAAAAACACCACAATTTTTATTATCTATTATCTTTTATCTATTATCTAAACCAAGGGAGTAATCATGGCATCATTGCGCGAAGAAATCGAATCCCGGCGCACATTTGCGATCATCTCGCACCCCGACGCCGGTAAAACCACACTCACAGAAAAGCTCCTGCTCTACGGTGGGGCCATCCAGACCGCTGGCTCGGTCAAGGGCAAGCAGAGCGCCAAGCATGCGGTGTCCGACTGGATGGACATTGAAAAGCAGCGCGGTATTTCCGTTACCTCGTCTGTTCTGCAGTTCAACTATCAGGGCAAGTGCATCAACATTCTGGACACGCCCGGCCACCAGGACTTCAGTGAGGACACCTACCGCACCCTGATGGCGGCGGACTCCGCCGTCATGGTCATTGACGCCGCCAAGGGCGTTGAGGCCCAGACCATCAAGCTGTTCAAGGTCTGCACGCTGCGCCACATCCCGATTTTCACCTTCATCAACAAGATGGACCGCGAGGCCCGCGACCCGTTCGAGCTGATGGAGAACATTGAAGAAATCCTCGGCATCAAGACCTACCCGATGAACTGGCCCATCAGCTGCGGCAAGGACTTCAAGGGTGTCTATGACCGCAATGCTAAGCGCGTGCTGGCCTTTGAGAGCGATGGCCGCGCCAACGGCGTCAAGATGGTCGAGGAGGTCGAGGCCGAGCTGGGCGACGCCCGCCTGGACGATCTGATCGGCGCTGCCAACCACGAGAAGCTGGCCGAGGACATCGAGCTGCTGGACGGCGCTGCCGAGGAGTTCGACCTCGACGCCGTGCAGCACGGCGAGCTGTCCCCCGTGTTCTTCGGCTCCGCCTTGACGAACTTCGGCGTTGAGCCGTTCTTAAAGGAGTTCCTGCGCCTGACCCCCACCCCGCTGCCCCGCAAGGACGCGCAGAGCGGTGAGCTGGTCGAGCCGTGCAGCGAGCAGTTCAGCGGCTTTATCTTCAAGATCCAGGCCAACATGAACAAGAACCACCGTGACCGCATTGCGTTCCTGCGCATCTGCTCCGGCAAGTTTGAGCGCGGCATGGAGGCGTTCCACGTGCAGGAGGGCAAGAACATCAAGCTGGCCACCGGCACGAGCCTGATGGCCGATGACCGCGCTATCGTCAGCGAGGCCTACGCAGGCGATATTATCGGCCTGTTCGACCCGGGCATCTTCTCCATCGGCGACACACTCTGCACCGGCAAGAAGCATGTGCAGTTTGCGGGCATCCCGACGTTCGCCCCCGAGCACTTCGCCCGCGTGACCCAGGTGGACACGATGAAGCGCAAGCAGTTCGTGAAGGGCATGGAGCAGATCGCCCAGGAGGGCGCGATCCAGATCTTCCGCGACCTCGGCTCCGGTATGGAGGAGGTCATCGTCGGCGTCGTCGGCGTTTTGCAGCTGGAGGTCTTGGAGTACCGCCTGAAAAACGAGTACAATGTAGACATCCGTATGCAGACCCTGCCCTACGAGCATCTGCGCTGGGTGCTGAACGACCCGGAAGAACTGGACATCAAGCATCTGGACGTGACCAGCGACACCCGCGCCATCGAGGATATGAAGGGCAATCCGCTGCTGCTCTTTGGCAGCCCGTGGAGCATCAACTGGGCCGAGCAGCACAATGAAGCGCTCAAGCTCTCCGAGTTCGGCAACCTGACGTTCTAAGGGGAGGCGTTTCCAATGCTGACGCAGCTGAAAAAGCACCTGACCCCGCACGAGCTGTGGGAGGATGCGAAATTCTTCTTCCTGCTGAATCTGGGGCTGGTCGCCACGGCGGTGGGCATCGCCGTTTTCAAAACGCCCAATCACTTTGCGTTCGGCGGCACGTCGGGTCTCTCTATTGTGCTGGCGACGCTGTTCCCGCGGTGGAATGTCGGCGCGTTCATGTGGTTCATCAACGCGGCGCTCGTCGTGCTGGGGTTCGTCTTTCTGGGCGTCAGGTCCATGGGGTGGACGATCTACTCGTCGTTCGCGCTGTCTTTCTACGTCAGTCTGTGTGAGCGGGTCTGCCCCCTTTCCGCGCCGCTGACGAGCGATGCGTTTCTGGAGCTCTGCTTCGCGGTAATCCTGTCCGCCGTCGGTGCGGCCATCGTGTTCAACATCGGCGCGTCCACGGGCGGAACAGATATTGTGGCGATGATCCTGAACAAGTACACAAGTATGCCCGTTGGCCGCGCGCTGATGGTCAGTGACCTCGGCATTGTGCTGGTGGGTGCGTATCTCTACGGACCTGCCACGGGTCTGTACTGCATCCTGGGCATGATCTTGAAAAGCACCGTCGCGGACAGCGCGATTGAAAGCATCAATCTGCGCAAGGTCTGCACGGTGGTCACCTCCAACCCGCAGCCGGTGCGCGATTTTATCGTGAACGATCTGCACCGTTCCGCCACGATGGAACAGGCCGAGGGTGCCTACACCCACGATGAAAAATGGGTGCTGACCACAGTCCTGACCCGCGGCCAGGCCCAGAAGCTCCGCCTGCACGTCCGCGGTCTGGACGACCACGCCTTTATCACGATTGTGAACAGCAGCGAGATCGTGGGCAAGGGCTTCCGGGCGATTTGAAAAACCAGAGCCTTCCCCCGAGGGGGAAGGTGGCCCCGCAGGGCCGGATGAGGGCGGAGTCCCCCACGGCGGTCAGTTAAAGCTGTGCCGCCCTGTAGGGGCCGGACATGTCCGGCCCTCCGCGGAAAGGCAGGCTCGCACCTGCGAGAAGGCCGCGGGCCGGGCATACCCGGCCCCTACGAAGCAGCAACCCCGCTATCGGGCAATTGCGGCAAACCCGGCCCTCATCAGTCCACTTTGCGGACAGCTTCCCCCTGCGCGGGGGAAGCCTTTGCATCGCACTCGTCCTCTTTTGGGCGGGTGCTTTTTCTGTGCATACAGTTGTAATCACTCCGTAAATATGGTATACTTTCTATAAGTATCACCATGCTGCTTACAAACAAAATTTACGAGGGGAACCTCTTTATGAGATATTCAAAACACCTTACCTACGCGGAACGTATGTTCCTGCGGGCGCGGCTGAACCGGGTGCGGCATATCACGCTCGACCCGGATGGGCCGGGCGTTGTGCGCATCCATCTTGTGCCCTGCCATAAGCCGGACCGCGAGACGCCGTTCACGGCCATTCTGAACGGGCAGGACATCCTGCCGCTCAACGTCAGCTGGGCCATTCTGCTGACCAACTTCATCGAGGCTTTAAAGCCCTACACCGGCAAGGAGATACGCCCGGAGGAGTGGAGCGCCATCAACGCGCAGGCCGTGGTTGCGACCCGCAAAATTTACCGCAAGACCGAGTACGCGCAGATCGAGAGCGACCTGAAAACGCTTGTGGACTGCCTGTGCACGATTGCCCGCGGCGGGGAGCCGCCGCTCTCGATTGAACCGGTCAGTCTGGCCGATTATGCACCGCGGATGGCCGCGCCCCACCGCATGGACCTGATGGTCAGCTCGATGGTCAAGGATGGCGCGTGGCACTGCAACCAGAAATGCCTGCACTGCTACGCCGCCAACCAGCCGCTTTCCGCCGTGCCGGAGTTGGACACCGACCAGTGGCTGGCCGTAATTGAAAAATGCCGCAACGCCGGCATTCCGCAGCTGACCTTTACGGGCGGCGAACCGACGCTGCGCCACGATCTGGTCAAGCTCGTGCAGGCGGCACAGTGGTTTGTCACCCGCCTGAACACCAATGGCCGGATGCTGACCAGCATGATGTGCAAGGACCTGCACGCCGCCAGCCTGGACGCGGTGCAGATCACGTTCTACTCCGCCGATGCCGACATCCACAACGCGCTGGTCGGCGTGGACGGCTACACCGACACGGTGAACGGCATCAAAAATGCGCTGGCTGCGGACCTGAACGTCAGCCTGAACACACCGCTTTGCAGCCTGAACAGGGACTACCTGTCGGTGGTCAGATTCGCGCATGAGCTGGGCGTCCGCTACCTGACCTGCAGCGGGCTGATCCCCGCGGGCAATGCCGAGAGTGACGCCAGCCGCGCCGTGCGCCTGACTCCCGCCGAGCTGGAGGATGTACTGCGCCCCGCCATGGAGTACGCCGCCGCAAACGGCATGGAAATCAACTTTACAAGCCCCGGCTGGCTGCCGGAGGAGACGCTGCGCACGCTGGGCTTTACCCAGATCCCCAGCTGCGGTGCCTGTCTGTCCAACATGGCCGTGGCGCCGGACGGCACGGTGCTGCCCTGCCAGAGCTGGCTGACCGGCAAGGGACTGGGCAATATGCTGCGCACCCCCTGGCCGCGCATCTGGCACAGCGGTGCCTGCCGCGCCATCCGCGGCGAGAGCGCCAAAATGGAGCGCCGCTGTCAGCTGGGGGCCACCCCGATGCAGGAGGGCTGCTGATGAAGATGAACTTTCTGCGCCGGTTGGCGCTTTTGTGCGCGGTGCTGACCTGCAGTATGCTGCTGGCCCTGCCCGCCGCTGCCGCGGAGGTTGATGCCCCCTACGCCGAGGACGGCGACATGGACTACATCCGCAGCTATGTTGTGACCGTTGACCCGCGGGAGGACGGCTCCGTAGACATCACCTACGACATTGACTGGCAGGTCATCGACGGCGATAAGACCGATTATTTGAGCTGGGTCAAGATCGGCCTGGCCAATTCCAGCGTGGACGAGCTGACCCCGCTGACCGATACGATCTCTGATTTACAGTACACGAGCGACGGCGGCAGCTACGCCAAGGTCGTGTTCCGTCACCGTTACTACGCGCCCGATGTGGCCGCCGCCAACGGCGGGGAGAGCAGCGTACATTTTGCATTCAGCGTGCACCAGAGCCATTTGTTCACAAAAAACGATGACGGTACGGCAAACTTCGCGTTTACACCCGGCTGGTTCGACGATCTGAGCATTGAAAATATGCAGGTGCGCTGGCACAATTACGACGGTTTTGTCGCCGATAACACCGGCGTGGACGGCGATTACCTGACCTGGGATTTCGGCGCGATGGGCCACGGCCAGCAGGCCATGGTGCATGTGACGGTGCCTGTCACGAACGCCGCGGCGTTTGACCCCGGCGCAGCCATGACCACCGACGACTATGACAGCGGCGAGGACCTGGACGAGATCATCGGTATGCTGGTGACGCTGGTTGTGGTGCTGCTGGCAATTGCCGTCATCATCGTTGCGATAGCCTCCCAGTCCCCGGAGTGGGGCGGCGGCTTCGGCGGCGGGATCGACCCAGACGACTGGTTCTGGTACACGAACGGCGTTCACACGATCCGCTGCGCCCGCTCCGCACCCCCGCCCAGCGGCTACCACCGCACGGACCCGCCGCCGGAGTTCAGGGCGGGCGGCGGTAAGACCCGCGGCGGCGGTGTGAGCCGCCACCACAGCAACCATTCCGGCTGTGCCAGCAGCTGTGCCTGCGCGTGTGCGTCCAGCTGCGCGTGTGCCTGCGCCTGTGCAGGCGGCGGGCGCGCCGGGTGCAGCGTCAAGGATTTTTACACCGTGAAGCTCCCTAAAAAATCTGTAGGGGCCGATGCTTGCATCGGCCCGGAAACCGAGGATAAACGATGAGCCTGGAAGACCAATACGATGCCTGGGTCCGCGGCCTGATGGGCGGCGGCAGGTACGCCGCGACCCCGAAGCAGGCTGAGGACGCCAACGACGCCGTGCAGCAGATGCAGGCCCAGCTGGACGCCCTGACCGAGGCCCAGAAGCGCCAGACTGCCGCGGGCAGCGCACTGAACGCCGTGCAGAAGGCAGGGGCCGCCACGGCGGAGAGCGTGCGCAGGATGAGCAGCGAGCTGACGAAGTCGCTCAAGCAGGACGGTCTGCTGGGCGGCACCGTGGCTGCGCCTTCCCCTGCCCCGGCTGCGCCCGCCAAGGCGGATTTTGCCGGAGTGACCGAAAAGATCAAGGCCCAGGTGCTGGGGCAGGATGCCTTTGTCTCGGCGCTGGTCAAGGCGTTCCGCCGCCCGTTTGTGCTGGGCACGGCGGACGACACCGCCCACGCCCGCAGCGTGATGCTGCTCTGCGGCCCCAACGGCACGGGCCGCCACTATGCGCTGCAATGCGTGGTGGACGAGCTGGCCGCCCGCGGTGTGCTGCACAGCGCCGCCGTGGAGACGCTGGATCTGGCGCTCTACCCCGGCCCCGCGCAGGAGAAGCTGTTTTTGCAGGACCTTTACGCGGCGATGCAGTCCGACGCCGAGGTGCTGGCCTTTGAGCATTACGAGAGCTGCGCCGCCAACTACCTGAACATGCTGGCGACGCTGGCGATGGACGGCACGCTGGCATTGTCGAGCCGGTACGTTTTGCAGCGCGGCATCCTCGTGGATGTCGGCACGGCGCTGGCCCCCGGTGCCATCGGCGAGCTGCAGGCCGGCGGCAAGTATTTTGTGTTCTACTCCAACAAGGGCGAGACCGCGCTGGCCGACCACTTTGGGGCAAAGTTTGTGGACGCCGTTGCGGGCGACATCTGCCGCACCGAGGCGTTCACCCCCGAGGCGCTGGCCGCCGTGGCCGCGCGGGAACTGAATTATCTGGCCCAGCGCACCCGCAGGCAGTGCGGACTGGCGCTGACCATGGGCGCAGATGTGCGCGATCTGCTGGCGTCGCAGTACGGCAAGACCAGCGGTATGCAGGCTATGCGCGACTACTGCGAGACAGTCTACCGCGCAATTGCCGAGTACGTGCTGGATGCCGACGAGACGCCCACCGACGGCACGCCCGCCGCGCTGACGGCGGAGAACGGCAGGCTGTGCATGGCCGTGAACGGCGGCGACTCCTTTGACCTGCTGGCGCTGCTGCCTCAGCAGTACCGCGGCGATGTGGACGCGGTGGAGGCTGAGCTGGACGGCATCATCGGTCTGGATGAAATCAAGAGCTATGTGCGTGACATCGCCAAAAACGTGCAGGCCCAGCAGCGCCGCAAGGCCCAGGGCCTGAAGGTCGCCGAGGTCAACATGCACATGATCTTTACCGGAAACCCCGGCACCGGCAAGACGACGATTGCCCGCATACTGGCCAAGTACCTGAAGGCCATCGGCGCACTGCGCGGCGGCCAGCTCGTGGAGGTCACCCGCGCCGATCTGGTGGGCCGCTATGTCGGCCACACGGCCCCGCTGACGAACTCGGTCATCCAGAGCGCGCTGGGCGGCGTGCTGTTCATTGACGAGGCCTACGCCCTCTACCGCGGCGGTGAGGACAGCTTCGGCCTTGAGGCAATTGACACGCTGGTCAAGGGGATCGAGGACCACCGCGACGACCTCGTCGTGATTCTGGCGGGCTACACGAAGGAGATGCAGCTGTTTTTGAGCGCGAACTCCGGCCTGGCCAGCCGTTTCCCGAATCAGATCGAGTTCCCGGACTACACGGGCGCGGAGCTGTATAAGATTCTGTGCTCGATTGCAAGATCCAAGGGCTACACGCTGGACGCTGCCTGTGAGCTGCCGCTGGTCACCTACTTTGACCGCAAGCAGGCCGAGGACGCCGCCACGAACGGCAACGGACGCATGGCCCGCAACACGCTGGAAAAGGCCATTCTGAACCAGTCCAAGCGGCTTGTTGCCGATCCGGACGCAAGCCTGGAGCTGCTGGTAGTTGGGGATTTTGAGCTGGAGTAAAGGTTGAGCTGTAGGGGCCGGGCATGCCCGGCCCGCAGCTTTGCCGTCGCTGCCCATTTAGCAGTTCCTCTGCGGGGCGTCGAGGATGCCGCCCCCTACGGTGGTGGCAGCCCGTGGACTTTCCCACTGCCGCAAGCGCTCACGGCGGCCAGAGGGCTGCCCGCAAACAACTGGATAAAACAAAAAGAGACCGCCTGTTTCAGACGGTCTCTTTACTTTTTGTCGTTTTATCGTGCCGTATAATCCGAATCAAGGTCAGACAGAATCCGCTCGCTGCTCTCGCGGGTGTCCGTCATGCGGACGGCGTTGCGCAGGGGCAGAACGGAGCGCGGCGTGACGGAGAGCTCGTCCACGCCGAAGGCGAGGAAGGTCTCGGTCAGGGTCAGGTCTGCGCCCAGCTCACCGCAGATGCCGACCCAGATGCCGTTCTTGTGGGCGTTCTCGGTCACAAGGCGGATCAGGCGCAGCACCGCGGGGTGATGCGGGTCGTAGAAGCGGCCCAGGTCGTTGTTCTGACGGTCACAGGCCAGCGTGTACTGGGTCAGATCGTTCGTGCCGATGCTGAAGAAGTCGACCTCCTTTGCCAGACGGTCACTGTTGATGGCCGCGGCGGGCGTCTCGATCATAATGCCGATCTGCACATCCTCGCTGTAGGGGATGCCCTCGTTTTTCAGCTCGCGGCGGACCTCCTCGCACATGCGCTTGGCCTCACGGACCTCCCAGACGGAGGTGACCATCGGGAACATAATGCCCAGCTTGCCGAATGCGGACGCGCGGAACAGGGCGCGCAGCTGGGTCTTGAAGATCTCGGGCCGGGTCAGGCAGATGCGCAGCGCGCGCATACCCATGGCGGGGTTATCCTCCTTGGGCAGGTCAAAGTAGCCGATCTGCTTGTCCGCGCCGATGTCCAGCGTGCGGATGATGACCTCCTTGCCGTCCATGTCAGACAGCACCTGCTTGTAGGCTTCAAACTGCTGATCCTCGGTGGGATAGTCCGTCGTGTTCAGGTAGAGGAACTCGGAGCGGAACAGGCCGATGCCGCCGCCGTCGTTGACCTGCACGGCATGCACATCCTCCGGCGAGCCGATGTTGCAGTAGATGCGGATGGTCTTGCCGTCCTTCGTTACGTTGGCCTGGCCCTTGAGCGTTTCCAGCAGGCGCTGCAGGCGCAGCTGCTCGTCGCGCTTTTTCAGCAGGCGGTCACGGGTGTCGTCGTCGGGGTCAATGACCAGCGCACCGGTGCTGCCGTCCGCGATGGCGGCGCGGCCCTCCAGCTCGGGCTTGAGCGCGTCGCCCATGCCGACGATAGCGGGAATGCCCAGCGTGCGGGCCAGAATGGCCGTGTGGCTGGAACCGGAACCGCCCGCAGTGATGAAGCCCAAAATCTTGGATTTATCCAGCTGCACAGTTTCCGAAGGTGCCAGGTCGTCCGCAGCCAGCAGCACCGGCACATCCGAAGCAATACCGCCCTGCACTGCACCGGACAGGATCCCCAGGATGCGGTCCGATACATCGCGCACATCTGCCGCACGGGCCTGCATGTAGGAATCGTCCATGGATTCAAACATGGCGGCGAACTGAACTGCGGTATCCGAAATCGCGGCTTCGGCGTTCATCTTTTCATTGTTGATATGGTCGGAGATGGCTTCCTCGTAATCGAGATCCTCGGCCATCATCTGGTGGGTCTCAAACAGCATGGCGGCTTCGTCGCCGGCCT
>OHYG01000569.1_pt1 | contig 14215 bp, 15 predicted proteins | sample 1580221 | NCBI WGS metagenome assembly OHYG01 (sample SAMEA3882521, study PRJEB24775) | human gut metagenome | biome: human-associated habitat; feature: intestine environment; material: feces | place: Netherlands | collected 2009/2010 | reverse complement strand
AGCGAAACGCGGCAGATTTACAGTCTGCTCCCTTTAACCACTCGGGAACCCATCCATAGGCAACATAGATATTATATTACAGCGAGATACTTTTGTCAAGCAAAAACTAAAAAATTATTTAAGCTTCTGACGCAGCGCCTCAAACATAACTATACCGGCAGCCATAGCCACGTTCAGCGATTCCGCACGTCCCTGCATCGGAATAAAGACGCGCTTGTCTGCTGCCGCCAGCAAAGCATCGCTCACGCCGTTGGCCTCATTGCCCATAACAAAAGCAATGCGTCCCTGCAAGTCAGCCTTGTACAAATTATCCGCACCATCCAGGCAGGTAACCAGCAGCTCATATCCTGCCTTGCGTGCCGCCTGCACCAACAGCTCCTCGCTCAAACCGCTCAGCACCGGCAGGTGGAACAGCGAGCCCATGGAAGCACGCACTGTTTTCGGCGCGTAAATATCAGCGCAGCCCTGCAAAAGCAGCAAGCCACCTACACCGGCCGCATCCGCAGTACGCAGCATGGTGCCGATATTTCCCGGATCTGTTACACGGTCCAGAACAAGCAGCATTTTGCCGGATGCCAGAAAATCATCTAAGCGCTTAGTGCGCATTTCGCACACGGCAATAATTCCCTGCGGCGTTTCGGTATCGGCAATTTTTTTCAGCACCTTGTCGCTCACGCAGACGAGCTTAATCTGCTTGGCCGCAGCCTCTTCCAGCACGGCGCGGGTGCGGTCATCCTCAATCGCAGTATAAAAAATGCTCTGCACGGCGCCGTAACGCACTGCCTCTTCCACAGTACGCAGGCCTTCCGCCAAGAACAGGCCCTGCTGCTGACGATATTTCTTCTGCTTCAGCTCCGCTGCAGCCTTCACCATTGGGTTTTGCAATCCGGTAAGTTCCATCTTGTTTCTCCTCTATACGTAGTCACATTACTTTTCTACTATTATACTAATATATTTAAGCCAACGTCAATCAGCCATTTATTATAATGAAAAAAGCTGTAAAAAGAACGACGCTTGTAATAATCGTCAATGAATTGAACAGGCTGGCCAGCTGTACATTAGCTCCCAGCTTCTCCACAAAAATCGGGCCGATAATCGTGCAGGGTGCCATAAACGCCAGCGCAATCACATAATTTATCTCCTGCTTGAAAGGCGCCAGATAAATAAAAGCAGCAGCGCACAAGAGCGATATTGCATAACGCACGCTGAAAAGCTCCTTGACATAGCCCATTGCCTTCTTATCCAGCTTGATTTCAAACATCATACCAATCATCAGCATACTTAAAAACGGGTTGCCTGTGCCCACAATCTCTGTAAACGTATACACGCTCTTATGGAAGTGGAATCCTGCCAGCGACAGCACCAACATACTGATATAAACAACAAACGGCACCGAATGCAGCAGCTTTTGCGCAATATTCTTCATGCTGAATTTGTCCTTGCGTCCGTCCGCATAGCCGATGCAGGAGGCCGTCAGCGCGTAGGTCATACCGGTGCACATAATCGAATTGCCCACATCGAACATACACAGACCTACTACGGCAAAAGGTGTTAAAAAGGCCTGCGCAAACGGCAGCGTAAAGCAGCCTATATTATAACCTGCAAGGCTGAAGATATAGAAAATCTTGGTAGCCGGCGTATCTCCGCGCGTCAGCATCAAGGATACAAACAGCATCATTAGATTGCCGAATAAGCCTAAAACTACGGCAGCAATCAGGGAAAAATCCATCTCAAAATGCGCAAAGCTGTTAATTACGGCACAGGGCAGCGTAATATTCAAAACAATTTTGCTTACGACCTGATAATCGGTCGGTGAAAAAAAGCCGCGGCGTTTGCAGATATAGCCTATAAGTATGATGAGCACAAAGGCCAGGGCTTTACTTAAAACTACTAACATAAAACTAAACCCCTCACAAATTACAAAAAAACCTGCTCCCGTGCGCACACAGGAGCAGGCTCAGACCAGCGCCTACGCACCAGTCAGTATTTACTTTTCTCTTACAGAGCAGCTTTAGCAGCTTCTACCAGCTTAGCGAAAGCAGCAGAGTCATAGATAGCCATGTCAGCCATAACTTTGCGGTTCATTTCGATGCCAGCTTTGGTCAGGCCGCAGATGAAACGGCTGTAGCTCAGGCCGTTAGCACGGGTAGCAGCGTTGATACGAGCAATCCACAGACGACGGTACTCGCGTTTTTTAGCGCGACGGTCACGACGAGCATAGGACAGAGCTTTCATTACCAGCTCGTTAGCTTTTTTGAATTGTTTGCTGCGGGAACCGTAGTAACCTTTAGCCAGTTTCAGAATGTGTTTATGACGACGATGAGCGGTTACGCCCACTTTAACTCTTGCCATTGTTAGTATCCTCCTTTAAATCTCTTAATTATGCGTACGGGAGCATTTTTGCTACATGCTCTTTGTCAGTCTTGTGCACCAGAGCAGCTTTACGCAGGTTTCTCTTACGTGCAGGAGATTTATGTTCGAGAATGTGGCTCTTGAAGTTTTTAAAATGTTTGAATTCACCAGAAGCGGTTTTTTTGAAGCGCTTTGCAGCAGCTCTACGGGTTTTCATTTTCGGCATTGTGATTTCCTCCTCTATTATTTAGCAGGTTTTGGCGCAACAATCATAATCATGTTTTTGCCTTCTAATTTTGGAACTCTTTCTACGACGGCAATTTCTTTCAACTGCTGTGCCATACGATTCAGCAGCACCTCGCCAAGCTCAGGATGAGACAGTTCGCGACCGCGGAACATGATGGTAACTTTTACCTTATCGCCATCTTCCAGGAAACGTACTGCATTCTTATACTTAACATTGAAGTCGTGGTCCTCAATACCGGGACGCAGCTTAACTTCTTTAATGTCGAAGGTCTTTTGTTTCTTACGAGCTTCTTTTTCGCGTTTTTGCTGCTCGTAACGATACTTGCCATAATCCATAATCCGGCACACAGGCGGTTTTGCTGTCGGAGCAATTTCGACTAAGTCCAGATGATTTTCTAATGCAAGCTTCAGAGCGTCACGGCTGGACATAATGCCGAGCTGTTCGCCCCCATTGGCAATAACACGCACTTCACGCGCACGAATTTCTTCGTTAATACGCAAGCTTTCCTTACTTATAACAATTCACCTCCATGAACATCAGATAAGCAATTACTGCTTATAAAATCTGTAACATATCAGATATAAGCAAAACAAAAAAGCGGGCAGAACAAATTCCACCCGCATGAATATCATATCCAACCCTGTCGAGCGTTTGCCGCAAGGTGAGAAGCGAGTGGCTTCTGCTTTGTTACTAGAATATGATAACACATAGCCTGATAAGTGTCAAGCTTTTTACAGTTTTTATTTGAAAAGATTTTTGATTTTATTGAAGAAGCTCTTTTCCTCGGGGCTGATATTATCCTTGCTGATTTCACCGAAGCTGCGCAGTGCTTCCTTCTGCTTTTCGTTCAGCTTAGTCGGCACAACTACCTTAATGCGAACCAGCTGATCGCCGCGCTGACCGCCGCGCAGGCTGGGAATACCCTTCCCCTTCAGGCGCAGCACCTTACCGGGCTGAGTGCCTTCGGGAACCTTCACGGTTACCTGACCATCCAGCGTAGGAACCTTGATCTCAGCGCCCAGGGTTGCCTGTACGATATTGACAGGTACCTCGCACAGAACAGTAGTGCCATCACGTTCAAAGAACTTGTGTGGCTTCACGTACAGATATACGTAAAGATCACCGCTCTGACCGCCCTTAGCACCGGCCTCGCCCTCGCCGCTTACGCGCAGACGGGAGCCGTTATCTACACCTGCCGGGATTTTTACCTTCAGGCGTTTATTCTTCTTCACAGTACCCTTGCCGCGGCATTCCTTACAGTGGTTGGAAATAATCTTGCCCTCGCCGTGGCACTTAGAGCACGGACGTTCATTTACCATCTGACCGAACATGGTGTTCTGGGTGAAGCGTACATAGCCGGAGCCGTGACATTCAGGACAGGTTTCAACCTTGGAGCCGGGTTCTGCACCATCGCCGTGGCAATGGTCGCAGGTTTCGTCGCGATACAGATTGATTTCCTTCTCTACGCCGAAAGCTGCCTCTTCAAAGGTAATTTCCATATCAAAGCGCAAATCCGCACCGCGCTGCGGGCCCGCTTCGCGGCCGCCGCGACTGCGTCCTTGGCCGCCGAAGAACATATCGAAAATATCATCCATGCCTCCGCCGCCAAAGCCACCGAAGCCGCCGCCGAACGGATTACCGCCGGCGCCACCGGCAGTCTGCGCCTGTTCGAAGGCATCAGGGCCAAGCTGGTCATATTGCTGGCGCTTCTGCTCATCGGAAAGGACGCTGTAAGCCTCATTGGCTTCCTTGAATTTGTTCATGGCTTCTTCGTTGCCCTTATTGCGATCAGGATGATATTTCAGGGCCAGTTTACGGAATGCTTTTTTTATTTCGTCCTGGGAAGCGGTTTTGCTTACTCCCAGTACCTCATAATAATCTCTCTTAGCCAAAACAGGCGCCTCCTATAACTTTTCTAACGAATATTATTTAAGCATATAATGCCCAGATGCATGATGGCGGTTGCCACAGCAGCTGGGCACTAATATTATATTACTTTTTTACGTCTGCATCAATAAATACGTCTAGACGTTTCAACGACACAGATGGTGCCATCCTCTTTCATAAAAGACTGGCTAGAAAGTGCCGGATGCTAGGCAGGACGACGACGGCGTACTTTTAGTACGTCGAGGAGTCCTAACAACGCAGACGGTGCTTTATAGACAGGATTATTTCTTGTCGTCGTCAACAACTTCCGCATCTACAACATCATCGTCAGCTTTTTTAGCACCTTGAGCACCTGCTGCGCCTTGTGCGCCTGCAGCACCCTCTTGTGCCTGAGTTTCTTTGTAAAGCTCAGCGCTCAGCTCGTACAGCGGTTTGGTCAGAGCTTCGGTATCAGCTTTAATCTTGTCGAGATCGTCACCCTTCATGGTTTCTTTCAAGGTGTCAACTGCGGCTTTAACCTTAGCGATTAATTCGTCTTTGCCTTTGCCTTCCATGTCCTTCATGGTCTTTTCAGCCTGATAGCACATGTTGTCGGCCTGGTTGCGAACTTCTACGCCTTCCTTACGTTTCTTATCAGCTTCAGCGTTAGCTTCTGCTTCTTTAACCATTCTGTCTACTTCGTCCTTATCAAGGGTGCCGGAGGAGGTAATGGTGATTTTTTGTTCTTTGCCAGTGCCAAGGTCTTTAGCGCTTACGTTAACGATACCGTTAGCATCGATGTCGAAGGAAACTTCGATTTTAGGAATTCCACGCGGTGCAGCCGGGATGCCGGACAGCTCGAAGCGGCCCAGAGTTTTGTTGTCTGCAGCCATTTCACGTTCGCCTTGCAGAACATGGATATCAACGGAAGGCTGGTTATCTGCAGCGGTAGAGAATACCTGTTTCTTAGAGGTCGGGATGGTAGTGTTACGGTCGATAATCTTGGTGAATACACCGCCGAGGGTTTCAATACCAAGGGACAACGGAGTTACATCCAGCAACAGTACGTTGCCGGTACCTTCTTCACCGGAGAGAACGCCGGCCTGAATAGCAGCACCTACTGCAACGCATTCGTCCGGGTTAACTCCTTTGTAAGGCTCTTTGCCCATGAATGCTTTAATAGCAGCCTGTACAGCCGGGATACGGGAAGAACCGCCGACCAGGATTACTTTGCTGATATCGCTTGTGGAAAGACCTGCATCGCTCATAGCCTGACGAACAGGGCCCATGGTGCGTTCAACCAGATCTGCAGTCATAGATTCGAATTTAGCACGGGTCAGGTCCATATCCAGATGTTTCGGGCCGTCAGCACCTGCAGTGATGAACGGCAGGTTGATGTTGGTGCTCATAACGCCGGACAATTCGATTTTAGCTTTTTCAGCAGCCTCACGCAGACGCTGCATAGCCATACGGTCGGTAGAAAGGTCAATGCCTTCAGCTTTCTTGAATTCGTCAACCATCCATTCCATGATTTTCTTATCGAAGTCATCGCCGCCCAGATGAGTATCACCGTTGGTTGCTTTTACTTCGAATACGCCGTCGCCAACATCCAGAATGGATACATCGAAGGTGCCGCCGCCGAGGTCGTATACCATGATGGTATGGTCGTCGGTTTTATCAATGCCGTATGCCAGAGAAGCAGCGGTAGGCTCGTTGACGATACGCAGAACATCAAGGCCTGCAATCTTACCAGCGTCTTTAGTAGCCTGACGTTGGCTGTCATTGAAGTATGCCGGAACAGTGATAACTGCCTGGGATACGGTTTCGCCCAAATAAGCCTCTGCATCAGCTTTCAGTTTTTGCAGAATCATTGCGGAAATTTCTTCCGGGGAATATTTTTTGTCGTCGATAGTTACTCTGTAAGAGCCTTCGCCCATGTGACGTTTGATGGAGCTGATGGTTCTGTCAGGGTTGGAAACTGCCTGACGTTTTGCCAGCTGACCAACAAGACGCTCGCCGTTTTTAGCAAAGCCTACAACAGACGGGGTTAAGCGGCTGCCTTCCTGGTTAGTGATGACGGTAGGTTCGCCGCCTTCCATAACTGCAACAACACTATTAGTAGTACCTAAGTCAATACCAATTACTTTAGCCATGATTTTTATCCTCCTGATTACTATCCTTCGGTGATGCGGCAAATGCCACATTTTTACCGAATCGATGTGATATATTTTTTAAATTTATTGTGAAGAGCACGCCAGCTTTATTCGTTGGTGTTTACTCTTACCTTACTGTGACGGATAACCTTGTCACCCAGCTTATAGCCTTTTTCGAAAACCATATCTACGATTTCATCATCCAGCTCCGGATTATGACCGCGCATTACAGCTTCGTGGATGTTCGGGTCAAACTTGGCATTTTGAGCTTCAATTTCTTCTACCTTCAGATCCTTGAAGGCATCTTCGAACTGACGGCGGATTTTTTTCATACCGTCTACAACTGCATCCACATTATCGCCCTTTTCGACGCTTGCTTCAGCACGCTCAAAATTATCTAAAACCTTTAAGAACTTGCCAACCACATTTGCTGTTACAAAGGTGGAAAGCTGTTCCTTTTCTATATTGGTGCGACGGCGGAAGTTTTCAAAATCGGCCTGCAATCTCAGCAAACGATTTTGCAGCTCTTCGATTTTGGCATCCTTCGGGTCAACCTCAGGCTCAGCGGCTTCCTCCGCATTTTTTGCATCTTCAGCTTTTTCAGCTTCTGCAGCTTCCGCAGTTTCCTGTTCGGCAGCCTTCGCTTCCGCAGCCTCCTGCTCAGCCTGTTTTTCTTTCATTTCATTATCCTGCAAGGCTCTTCCTCCTTAGTTTTATTTATTGTCGGGCTTCTGCTCGAACATCGTTTTCAAATACTTATGCAGGTAATCCATTACGGTAATTACCTTGCCGTATTCCATACGCGTCGGGCCAAGAACTGCCATCGTACCGACTATCTGACCGTTAAGACGGTAGGTTGCCTGTACCATGCTGCAATCCTGAATACCGGTGAATTTGTTTTCACTGCCAATCGTGATCTTCAGTCCGCTGTCCTCGCCTGCCTTCAGCAAATCGCGTACCACGCGCTCCTCCTCCAGGATACCCAGAAGATTCTTCACACGCTCCACGTCGCGGAATTCCGGTTGGTTCAGCAGCTGCTTGGTACCACCCAGGAAAACCTTTTGCTGCTGGTATTTCTGACGCATCTGGCGGATGGACTGTACCAGCGATGTGAACAGCAGCTTATCATCTGCTATATTGGTATGCACCGCCTGCAGCAGGTCCTCGGTAATATTCGCCAGCTCTCTGCCCTCCAGCAGTCTGCTTACGCGTCCTGCCATATAGTCCAGCTCCTCCGGCCGCATTCCCAAAGGAATTTCTACCACGCAGTTGGCCACATTGCCGTCATCTGTTACAATGCACAGGATGGCATGGTGCTCATCCAGAGGTAAAAACTTCATATAGCGGAAGCACGCACCGGCATCACGGTTAGCCAGCACCATCGAAACATTCTTCGTCATCCGGGAAAGGATTTTCGCCGTTGACTGGAAGATTTCATCAATGCTTCTGCGTCTTTCGCTGAACCAGCCGTTAATCAGTGCTCTGTCATTATCTGTCAGAGTTCCCGGCTCAACAAGCGAGTCAACATAAAGACGATAAGCCTGAGCCGACGGTACACGTCCGGCCGAGGTGTGCGGCTGCTCCAGATAACCCAGGAGCTCCAGATCACTCATCTCGTTACGGATGGTCGCAGGACTGAGGCCCAAATCATATTTGCGGGCAATCGTCCTTGACCCTACAGGCTCAGCGGTTGAAATATAATCCTCAATTATGAGCTGGAGAATTTTTTTCTTTCTTTCGTTTAACATATTCCCACCTCATTTTGATTGTTAGCACTCTATCATTAGGAGTGCTAACATCTTGATATTAGAATAGCACTAGCCTACTTTATTGTCAACACCTTTTTTATTTATTTTTAAGTTATCACAAAAACTTCAAATATTTGATTGCCGACCTCCATACCACGCTCTGTCAGGCGCAGTCTTTGCGTGCTTGCATCATACGCAATAAGCTTTTGTTCAAACAGCGGCGCCAGCTCGGAGGCAAAGCGCTGCAGCACATCAACGTCAAAGCGCTCGCGTGCCTCCGCCAGGCTCGCACCTTCGCTGCGGCGCAGTCCCATAAACATGAATTCCTCCAAAAGCTCTGCACAAGATAACTCTTCTACATTATATAATGCACTTGTGCGCAAATCATTACCGCCGAAGCTTTGCAGCTGCCCGATATATTCCTTAACCGTACTCAGCCCGGTACGCCGTCTTTGCCCATCAAAGCCGCAGGCGGCAGCGCCGAAGGCCATGTAGGGATGATACTCCCAGTAAACAGTATTGTGCCGTGAATACTGACCATTTTTCGCGTAGTTGGAAATTTCGTAGCGCTCAAAGCCACGCTCGCGCAAAAAGCTCTGCACCAGCTCATACATATCCGCCGCAGTATCCTCGTCAGGCAAAGTTATTCTGCCCTTATCCACAAGACTCGCCAGCGGCGTGCCCTCCTCCACAATCAGGCCGTAAACAGAAATATGCTCTATGCCCGTATCGGTCAGACGCTCCAGCGTATCCTGCAAGCTTGTAAGCGTCTGCGACGGCAGGCCGTAAATCAAATCCGCACTGACGCGCGCAAAGCCTGCTTTGCGCGCCAGCGTCAGCGCTTCCAGCGCCTGCTGCGCGTTGTGAATGCGTCCTATCGCCTGCAGCTCGTTATCCTGCAGCGACTGTACGCCGAAGCTGATGCGGTCAAAGCCAAGGCTGCGCAGCGTCTGCAGCTTGGCTAAATCTGCCGTGCCGGGGTTCACCTCAATCGTTGCCTCACAGGGCTGCTGCCAAAAGCCGTACTGCTTCAATGCATTCACTATCTTGGCGATACATTCCGTCGGCAGCACGCTCGGCGTACCGCCGCCAAAATAAATGCTGGCGTTCGCCGCCATATTTGCCGCCTCAGCCGCACGCAGGGAAATTTCTTTGCACACAGCGTCGGTATAGTCACGCTTCACCTGCTCGCCAAAGCCGGCATAAGAAGCAAAATCACAGTACAGGCATTTCTGTACGCAAAACGGTATATGCAGATACAGTGCCTGATATTGTTGCCAGGGACGCACATTTTTATTTTCCATCATCATTTATCCTCTCCGTATCTTGAAAAAACGCCGCCACAGAAATTACTGCAGCGACGCCTAAGCAAATTTATTTTCCCTTTTTATAGAACCATTTTTTATACGCAAAAAAGACAGCGCCCACAACCAAGATCAAAAGCGTCAGTCTTTGGCTGTGCTCCTGAAAGTTAACTACATCATGGCCGATAACAACCTCCAACGCCGTAGAAGGAAATTTGCCGATAAGGTTGGCAATAATGTAATCACGCGCACTCATGCTGCTCACAGCACCCACCGCCGTCAAAATACCTGACGGAAAATACGGCAGCGCCCTGGCGAAGGCCATCCACTCCAGGCCGTGCTTGCTGCTTGCTTCATCAATAGATTTCAGCGAGTTGCTTTTTTCAATCAGCTTCTGCGCCGTATCGCGGAAGAAAAAGCGCATCAGGTAAAAGCTGATAACCACACCGGTTGTTTCCGCCAGCCAGGAAATAGTAATACCAAGCGGCAGACCGAAAATCAGACCGTTGGCTGTAGAAAGAAAAATCGACGGGAAAACACTGCCGGCATTAATCAGCACATCCAGCACAAAACTGATTAAAATCGCCCATGGTCCAAAGGAGCGCAGATATTCCACCAGACCGTTGACATTGCCGCTGATTGCCAATGTAAAGGTTTTGTTAAAGAAATCATCGGCAAAAAAGTGAATACCTAAAAACAAGGCCACCAGCAAAACTGCCGCCGTCACCTTAGCACAAACATCAGGATTTTTTAACCAGTCTTTTTTCATGTATTTATACCCTCTTTAAGTATTGAAAATCATATTAAAGCGTTCGCCAAACTGCATTTCCACCAGACGACGGATTTCCGCCCAGTCCTCCGGCGTACGCAGCTGCGCCTGCGCCAATTGGCGAACCTGCGCAATTACGTCAACATCTCGCATTATATCAGCAATTCGCAAATCTGGCAAGCCATGCTGCTTTAAGCCGAAGAGCTGGCCTGCACCGCGCTGCTCCATATCCTTTTCCGCAAGATAGAAGCCGTCCTCGCTCTCATGCAGTACGTTCAGACGCGCCAGTGCCTCCGGCGAATCGGCGGCAGTCAGCAGCACGCAGTAGGACTGCTCGCTGCCGCGACCTACACGTCCGCGCAGCTGGTGCAGCTGCGCCAAGCCGAAGCGCTCCGCATTTTCAATCACCATCAGCGTAGCATTGGGCACGTTCACGCCAACCTCGATAACCGTAGTGCTCACCAGCACCTTCAGTTCGCCTGCGGCAAAGCTGCTCATAATGGCATCCTTCTCCGCGCCCTTCAGCCTGCCATGCAGCAGAGCGCAGGGAATATCCTGCAGAAAATCGCGCTGCAGCTCCTCATATACTCTTTCAGCGCTATGCACAGCCAAAACATCAGATTCCTCAATCAGCGGGCAGACAACATAAGCCTGCCTTCCCGCCTGCACCTGACGCACCAGGCCGGCGTACACCTCACGGCGGCGCTCATCCGTATAGCACAGCGTCCGCACCGGCTTGCGCTGCGGCGGACGTCCCTTCATTACGGAAATATCCAAATCGCCGTAGACAGTGAGCGCAAGAGTACGCGGAATAGGCGTTGCCGTCATTACCAGTACATCGGGAGCATTCTCCGATTTATTGGACAGACGCGCACGCTGCTCTACACCGAAGCGGTGCTGCTCGTCCGTCACCGTCAGCGACAGATTGGCAAAGCGCACATCCTCCTCCAAAAGTGCATGCGTACCCACGACCACATCAACAAGGCCCAGCTCCAGATTCAGCAGCAGCTCACGCCTTGCCTTGGCACGCATACCGCCTGTCAGTAAAGCAATACGCACACCGTAAGGCTGCAAATATTGCTCCAGCGTTTCAAAATGCTGCGCAGCCAAAATCTCCGTCGGCACCATAATGCAGCCCTGATAACCGTTTTCCACCGCCTTAGCCAACGCCAGCGCACTGATAACCGTCTTACCGCTGCCTACATCGCCCTGCAGAATGCGGTGCATAGGCTTCTTATCCTGCATATCCAGCGAAATTTCACGCCACGCCTGCTGCTGTGCCGCCGTCAGCTCAAAGGGCAGTCCCTGCATTACGTCTTTAACAAGCGTGCCGTCTGCAGCATGCTTGATGCCCTCGCGGTTGTCATGGCTCTGCTGGCGATAGTAAAGCAGACCACACTGCAACAAAAACAGCTCCTCAAAAACAAAGCGCTGCTTGGCACGTCGCAACGCTTCCCAGCTTTCCGGAAAGTGAATATTTTTCAGCGCCGTATAGCGGTCGGGCAAATTGCACTGGCTCACAACCTTCGCCGGCAGGCTTTCCGGCAAATCCTTTGCTGCCAGTCGCAAGGCCTCACTCACCCAGGTACGCAGATTCTTCTGCGTCAGGTTACCGCTCAAAGCATACACCGGGACAATACCCGGCGTTTTGCCATCATCCTGCTCCAAAGGCTGCACATCAACCTCGCTGACGGACTTCGTAGTGCGCCCCTGCCTTACGCGGCCTGTAATCTGCAGCATTGTATCCGGCTTCAGCTTCTGCGCCTTATAGCGCTGCCCGCCGAAAAAGTACAGCGTGGCATAGCCTGTTTCGTCACGCACCGTCACGGACGTATAGCTGCGGCGGCTGGCACCATAGCCGTTTTTCACCTGATAAACCGTCGCTTTGAAAATCTGCTTACTGTTGTCTACATCCAGCTCCTTAATCGTTTTGAGCTTGGCATAATCGAGATAAGCTCCCTGACGCGGGTAAAATTCCAGCAAATCACCCACGCTGAAAATATTAAGAGCTGCCAGCTCAGCTGCCTTTTTTACACCTACACCTTTTAGTGTTGTTACAGGTTCTTTCCACCACATTTATAAAAATACCCTCTTTATCTTAAAATTCCCTTGATTTTCTGCGCTCTTTATGGTATGATACTCATGTTAAATTTGAATGTGCCTTATGTCTTATCACGTTTAAGGAGGTGGGAAACAATGGCATCTATCTGCGAAATCTGCGGTAAAGGAAAACTCGCTGGCAACAACGTCAGCCACTCCAATAGACACACCAAACGTGCTTGGAACCCGAATATTCAACAAGTAAGAGCAGTTGTTGAAGGTTCTGTTAAACGCTTGAACGTTTGCACCCGTTGCCTGCGTTCCGGTAAAGTTAACCGCGCAATCTAATCCGTTCGGATTTAAAAAGAAGCCAAATACCAATCGGTATTTGGTTTCTTTTTTTGTGCTATTTACATCTAACAGCAACTTTCTTCAAGTACACTTGGTTTAAAGATGCGACATAGCGCAACAATAACAGAGAGAAGCAGTTCTTTTCGTGCGAACCCCTCTCATTCAGCTTCGCTGACAGCTCCCCCCAAGGGGAGCCTTTTTTTATAACATATTATTTTACTTTGCAGCCGCACTCGGGGCAGAACTTAACCAAAGAGCTGATTTTTGCGGAGCAGTTCGGGCACAAAATAAAGGCACGGTATTCCGTGAGCTTCTTTTCGAACAGCTCATAGAACTGGTTAACCTCTTTGTCCTCACGCTTCCAGTTATAAATCTGCAGACGCTCCTTAGTGGAGTCCATGATAACCTGTACTGTTTCTTCATCCAAAGACTGCATAGCCAGCTGCATAATTTTTTTCTTGTTATGGAAGTGCAGCTGATGTGCAGCATCATCCTGCTCATCAATAGTTACACCCATCTCATTGACGCACAGCAAGGCAATATTCCAGGCTACGTCAATATCAACTTCATAAAGACGGTTATCAAAGCAACCGCCGGCACCATCTATTCTCATAGCTACCTCCTGCCAGATGTTTTTTCTTAATTATAGCACAAGCGCATATTTGCTGTAAAACAAATCGCTCGTACCGCAGCATTATTTGTTCAGCTCCGCCGCCATTTCACGCACAGTTTTATGCAACAGCGGATGTACCAGCTCCGGTGCAATATCCAGTAACGGCAGCAGCACAAAATCCCTGTTCTGCATATCGGGATGCGGCAGCGTAAGCTCCGGTGTCTGCATCACGACATTTTCGTAAAGCAGCAAATCCAGATCAATATTGCGCTCGCCCCAATGACGCAGGCGCACCCGCCCCATCGCCAGCTCCGTTGCCAAAAGTGTACGCAAAAGCGCCACAGGCTCCAAATTAGTGCGCACCCTGCACACAGCATTCAAAAACTGCGGCTGGTCTGTCACACCGTACGGTGGGGTTGTAATAAATCCGGAGACTTTTTCCACTTTGCTTGCAGGAAGCGCGTCAATTGCTGACACTGCGTCGTCCAGGATTTGTCTGCTGTCTCCCATATTAGATCCGAGGGCAATGTAAGCCGTGTGCCAGCTTCTTGTGATTCTGACGCTGACAGTTTTAAGCGGAAGTCCTACCGGTGCCCATGGTTTCTGGATCTCCAGTGTTACTTTTTAAAGCCCGTCAAAATTCTGAAGCATATCTTCTACCAGTTCTTCGGCCACGCGCTCCAGTAATTTGTATGTATGTGATTTTACAAATTCTGTAATAAATGCACTGACTTCTCCGTAATGGATCGATGCCGTCAGCTCATCAGTCTTT
>OHYG01000565.1_pt1 | contig 14235 bp, 9 predicted proteins | sample 1580221 | NCBI WGS metagenome assembly OHYG01 (sample SAMEA3882521, study PRJEB24775) | human gut metagenome | biome: human-associated habitat; feature: intestine environment; material: feces | place: Netherlands | collected 2009/2010 | reverse complement strand
GTTATAATAGTAGAAATAGACTTTACCGAATCCATCGTCATATATTGATATTTGAAATTAAATAAAAAAGTATATTTAACAATGTCATCTTGTGAAACCATAAACCTTGTTTTCCTGTAATAAAGGGGTATCAGTATAAGTAAAAAAGCCGCAGCAATTATCCATACCGCAATGACGATATAAAAACCCACATCTTTTAAAAAATAATCGAAAACTTGTTCAAGAACAGTGACTCCCACCGCAGCAGCCAAAACCAAAAAATATATAAATATCCCCGATCTTTTCACAGGTTTGCATGTATACATAGTTAAATACCTCTCATATCAAAGTATGCGAATGTTTATTTTAAAGTATAAAAAGCCTATCCTCAGCATAAAAATGCTTTAAGAACAATGTTACGGAGGGCTTTTTATGGAATATGCAGAGCATATTTTAGAAATCATTTCTGAAATTATCTGGGGTTACCCCGTATTAATACTTATGCTCGGCGGAGGAATATATCTCTCCCTAAGAATGGGTTTTCCCCAAATTCATCTTATAAGGATTTTCAAAAGCACATTTCTCGCTCTTTTTAAAAAGAACGGCAAATCTGCCGGTGAAAATAAAGGCATATCTCAGTTTCAGGGGTTTTCAACAGCCCTCGCCGCAACCGCAGGCACAGGCAGTATCGTCGGAGTAGGTACCGCCATGGCGCTGGGAGGTGCCGGAGCAATCTTCTGGATGTGGATATCTGCTTTTTTCGGAATGACCCTTTCCTATACTGAAAATATCCTTGGCGTTAAATACTGCAAGAAAACCGGCATTTCAGGTGCTATGTCCTATATGGAAAAAGGCTTGGAATCCAAATGGCTCGCCGTCCTTTTTGCAGTTTTCTGTACTCTCGCATCCCTCGGTATGGGCAACATGGCCCAAAGCAACGCCATTTCAGCATCATGTAAAGATGCGTTTTCTATCCCGCTGCCAGTGACTGGAGCTATCCTGACCCTGCTTATTTTTATAATTATATCAGGAAAAGACCGTCTTGCCAAATGCACAGAAAAATTAGTGCCCTTTATGGCGCTGTTTTATATAATAGGCTCTCTGATAGTTATAATAAAAAATCATAGCCTTTTGGGAAATGCCTTCAGCGAAATTTTCAGTTCTGCATTTTCTCTTAAATCTGCCGCAGGAGGCGGCGCAGGCTTTGCCGTTAAACAAGCATGTATAATCGGACTGCGTCGAGGTGCGTTTTCCAATGAAGCCGGTCTGGGATCAACCGTAGCCGTCCATTCCAGCTGTCGTGTTAAAGACCCTAAAACTCAGGGAAGCTGGGGTATGGCTGAGGTTTTTGCCGATACTATGATTCTATGCACAATAACTGCCTTGGTTATTTTAGTCAGCGGTGTGGAAATCGGAGAGGGAGGACCCGATATGATATGTTCAGCCTTTTCCACAGGTCTCGGAAGCTTCGGGGCTGTTTTCATGGCGGTTTCCATGATACTCTTTGCCTTCGCCACTATTGCCGGCTGGTTTTTTATCGGTCAAAGCGCTTGGAAATATATTTTCCCCAAAAGCGGCATTATTTATAAGGCTATTTTCACCCTGTGCGTTTTTGCAGGCTCAGTATCTTCTCTATCCGTCGTGTGGGGAATTTCCGATGTATTTAACGGATTAATGGCGCTGCCAAACCTAATAGCTGTGCTGCTGCTTTCACGGGAAGCCATAAATGAGCATAAGAAAACCAATTAATTCATTCTTTTCTGCTGTTCAAGATAAATGAGCAAAACGTTTATGTCCGCAGGGTTAACACCTGAAATACGGCTTGCCTGTCCAACACTTAAAGGCTTTATTTTATTCAGCTTTTCTATTGCCTCAAGTCTTAAGCCTTTAATCTGTGAGTAATCCGTATCAGGATCAAGTGACTTTTTCTCTAATTTACGCATAGCCTCAACCTGTTCAAGCTGAATTTTTATATATCCCTCATATTTTATCTGAAGCTCAACCTGTTCCTTTACCTGTTCAGGCAATTCCGGACGGTCAGGATCAATAAAATTCAATCCTTCGTATGAAAGCTGAGGACGGCGTATTAGCTGTGCCAACTTAATTCCTGAAGATATCGGCTCTGTTCCGCATTCTTCAAGATATCCGTTAAGCTCTTTTGACGGACCTAAATTTACATTCCAAACCCGGGTTATCTCCTTGTCAATAAGTGCAAGCTTATTCTGCAAAGCCTCAAAACGCTCGTCAGAAATAAGTCCTATCTTATGACCTGTGGGAGTAAGTCTAATGTCGGCATTATCCTGCCTTAAAAGTAAGCGGTATTCACTTCTTGATGTAAGCATTCTGTATGGATCAAGACAGCCTTTTGTCACCAAATCATCTATAAGCGTTCCTATATATGAGGACGCTCTGTCAAGAATTAAAGGCTCTTTTCCTGCAATTTTCAGCGATGCGTTAATTCCTGCAATTAAACCTTGTGCGGCAGCTTCCTCATAACCTGAAGTGCCGTTAAACTGTCCTGCACCGTAAAGTCCTGAAATTGCCTTAAATTCTAAAGTCGGGGCAAGCTCTGTGGGGTCGCAGCAGTCATATTCGATTGCATATGCGTTTCGCATGATCTCTACATTTTCAAGCCCTTTTATTGTACGCAGGAACTTTATCTGTACATCCTCAGGCAGTGACGACGACATTCCCTGAAGATAATATTCATCAGTATCCAACCCCATAGGCTCAATAAAAAGCTGATGCCTTGGCTTGTCAGGGAACCGCATAATTTTGTCTTCGATCGACGGGCAATATCTCGGACCTATTCCCTCTATTCTTCCTGAATACATGGGGGAACGGTGAATGTTTTCTCTTATCACCCTGTGAGTTTCATCATTTGTATAAGCAATATAACATGAAACTGTATTTTTCAGCTCATTATTGTTGTCAAATGCAAAAGGAGTGATTTTTTCATCACCCTCCTGCTTTTCAAGAACATCAAAATTAATTGAACGTCTGTGAACTCTTGCAGGAGTTCCCGTCTTAAATCTGCGGAGAGAAACACCGACTTCTTTCAGCGAATCCGAAAGGTGAACCGCAGGCATTACATTGTCAGGTCCTCCTGAATAAGAACAGTCACCCACATGAATCGTACCGTTAAGATAAGTACCCCCTGCAATAATTACAGCCTTTGCGTCATATCTGTTGCCAAGCCTTGTAATGACACCTGTTATCTTGTTGTTGTCAACTATAACCTCACAGATTTCATCCTGCTTTATGTTAAGATTCTCTTGTCTTTCAAGAGCCTTTTTCATATAAGTGTGATATTTTACTCTGTCTGACTGAACTCTCAAGCTGTGTACCGCAGGACCTTTTCCCCTGTTGAGTATACGGCTCTGTAGGAAAGTTGCGTCCGCAGCTCTTCCCATTTCACCGCCGAGAGCGTCAATTTCACGGACAAGATGTCCCTTTGCCGTTCCGCCTATTGACGGGTTGCAGGGCATATTTGCAATTCCGTCTAAGGTTAACGTGAAAATTGCGGTTTTCATGCCCAGCCTTGCCGCAGAAAGTGCAGCCTCACAGCCTGCATGACCTGCTCCAACTACAATAACATCAAAAGAGCCTAATATATTTTGATTTTCCATTGATTTCACCTTGTATTTATCTATAATTTCAACTTGACAATTTATTTTTTTGTGTTATAATATAAATATAAAAGGGGTACTGCACAGCTTTTACAGCTTAGCGGTTTACCTCCATGACGTTTAATTTAAATATAACCGTCCTTTGGCAGAAGGGCGGTTATTTCTTTTTATTATTGCAAATTGTCACCATTATGGCAACTATGTTTGTTATCAAAAGTAATAATGTAAGAACTTCTATAACGCTCATATTGCTCACCTCCATTTCTGGAGGAAGATTTAAACCGCCAATTTAAAACGTAGTTTTAAATTTACCGCTGTATGTACAGTACCTGCTGTACATTATATCATTATTCTATTATCATGTCAAATAATAGTCACACACATATCTAATTAACAATTCATTCCTGATAAACAGACCATTTTCAATTAGATTTCTGCGCTTGCATGCCTTGTTACATGACAGCCGACATTTACCGAAACAGGCAAACCTGCGATATGAGTCGGAGCTTCCTCAATGTTTACAGCAAGACAGGTTTGTGTTCCGCCGAACCCCTGAGGACCGATACCAAGCTTGTTTATTTTATCAAGTATTTTCTGCTCAAGGTCAGCATAGAGAGCCTTTGGATTACGCTGTGAAACAGGTCGGCAAAGTGCCTTCTTTGCAAGATAAGCACACTTTTCAAAGTCGCCGCCAATGCCGACTCCAATAACTATCGGCGGACAAGGATTTGACCCTGCTGCCGCACAGACGCTTACAACCCAGTCAATAATTTCATCTGTTGTAACCGACGGCGTCATCATTTTTAGCTGCGACATGTTTTCACTGCCGAAGCCTTTAGGTGCAACAGTAATTTTGACCTTATCTCCGTCAATATATTTTATATGAACCACAGGGGGAGTGTTGTCACCGCTGTTCACCCTTTCAAGAGGGTCTGAAACAACAGAACACCTCAGTTTTCCCTCAGTATATCCACGGGAAACACCCTTGTTTATTGCTTCGTTTATTGAACCGCCAACAAAGTGAACATCCTGACCCACTTCCATGAAAATCACAGCCATTCCACAGTCCTGACAAATTGGAATGATCTCGTCCTTTGCAACGTCAATATTTCTTATGATATCGTCAAAAACGCTTTGCCCAACAGAAGATTTTTCTTGTTTAGCACTGCATTTTATGCATTGCTCCATATCCTTAGGAAGATAAAGATTCGCCTTAATGCATAAATCTCTTATGACATTTTCTATTTCAATGACATTGATTTCTCTCATAATTATGATCCTTTCTCTTATTCCTCAAAAACCTTTCTGCCGTTAATAAATACCATTATAGGTGAATTCATCACCTCAAAAGGATAATCCTTGAACAGAACGAAATCTGCGTCCTTGCCCTTTTCAACAGAACCAACCCTGTCCTCAATTCCTGCAATCTCCGCAGCATTGACAGTAACTGTTTCAAGAGCAGAATCCCTGTCAAGACCACTTTTTACCGCAATTCCTACGCTTATGGGAAGATACTGAATCGGAATTTCAGAATGATCTGTGCAAATTGCAGTTTTTATTCCTGCTCTGTTGAGAATTCCGGCATTTTCAGGCGTAATGTTTGCAAGCTCCGGCTTGCATGGGTCGCATATAATCGGACCGATAATAGCTGTTGCATTTTCTTCTTTCAGTTCATCAGCAATAAGATGCCCGTCAGTGCAGTGAACAAGAGTATATTTTAATCCAAACTCTTTTGCAATGCGAATAGCTGTGAAAATATCATCAGCTCTGTGACAGTGAAAATGTGCCTTAACTTTACCTTCAAGTAACGGTATGAGCGATTCGGATTTAATATCAAAATCAGGAGCATCATCTCCGCTCTGTTCTGCCGATGTCTTGTCCTCCATATACCTTTTAGCCTTGAATAAAGCTTCTCTGATGATTCCTGCCACTGCCATTCTTGTGCATGGTGATTCATCACGGTTCATATAGGTCATCTTTGGGTTTTCACCCATAGAAAACTTCATGCCGACCGTTTTAATTATCATTTTGTCAATACGCTTGCCCACAGTTTTTACTGCGGCGATATCGCCCGCAACAGGGTTCATTGATCCGGGGGAAACAATTGCTGTTGTTATACCTGCCCTGACCGCCTCGTTAAAGCTTGTATCCATCGGATTTATTCCGTCAGCTATCCTGAGCTGTGAGGCTGTCGGGTCGGACTCTTCGTTAAAGTCCTCACTTTCAACTCCCACACCGTTAGTTGTCAATCCTAAGTGAGTGTGAGCATCAATAAAACCCGGATAAAGACTTGCGCCATAACCGTCAAAATCATTATCGTCTATGCATTCAGGCATGCCTACACCGATTTCGGTAATTATACCGTTTTCAAAGCTGACAAACCCATTTTCAATAACCTCACGGTCAGCATTCATTGTATATATTTTAACGTTATATATTGTCATAAAATCAATCCCCTTTTATTCAATTGACAGTAGACAGCTGACAATGCACAATTCACAATTGTTAATAACATGTTTACGTGAGCTGTAAGAAGCAAGAACTGAACTTTAAAGATAAGATGTAGGGGCGCAACTCAGCGTAGCTGAGTTTGTCCTCAGACATCCCGAAAAAAATTAACATAAACTTTTAAAGAGTTGTCATGTCAGCGTAAAGCCGTCCCCTACACCGATTTTGCAAACATTCCACAGCGAGGTCAAAGCCTTGTATCTCACAAACAGATAACGTGATTTACCCCGTGCGGGTTAGCACCCTGTCGAACCAAATCCACCAGCACCACGTTCTGTGTCGGAAAGCTCTGTTACTTCCTTAACTTCCGGCGTGAAAACAGGAGCAATAACAAGCTGTGCTATCCTGTCACCGCATTTTATTTCATAGTCATCATTGCTTGAATTATGCAAAGCAACTATAATCTCACCACGATAATCCCAGTCAACAACCCCAACACAGTTAGCAGGAGCAAGTCCGAATTTTGTTGCCATTGAGCTTCTTGCGTAAATCAGCAGAACAACATTTTTATCTCCCTCAATTTCAGTTGAAATACCTGTGTGAACCTTTGCGGTTTCTCCGCTTTTTACTACTATATCCTCAGCACTGCAAAGATCATATCCTGCGCTGAATTCTGTTTGTCTTTGTGGAATTGTCGCTTTTTCATTTAACTTTTTTATAAGTAATCTCATTTATTTAACTCCTCTGTAATACAATCCTCTTGTAATCTTTTCAAGTCCTGAAGAAGCTTTGTTTTCATATAATGAAATAATATCCCTAACTCTTTCAGGCGTCTCGTCATAAAAATCAAGACGCAGGAAATCTGCATTAAAATCGTTCAGTTTATCAGCAAGATAAAGTACCTCAGAATTTAAAATCTCCACATATCCATGATTTTTACTGCATTTCACAGGAAATTCCCGCCCCGTTCTGTCAAATAGACTTTTCCTGCATTTATTACAGCCCTGCGACTGCTTTATAGGACAATTTGCTGTCAGCATAAGAGGAAGTCTTCCGTAAGCTATGATGCCAATAGGCATATCACTGCAAAGCCGGTTTATCTGGGATGCCTTTAGCTCAAATGAAACCACAGCGTCCTTAACATTTATTCGGGAAAGACCTTTCAATGCAAGGGAATTTGCAATATTAAATCCGAAATCCGCATGAATCTCCATATTTAAATCTTTTCCCATGGAAATATGTGCAAGGTTGGTGCACATTATCTTGTTTATGCCCTCTTCCTTCAGCTTTTTCAGCCGTTCAAAATCACCCTTCTCATTAAAAGTGAATCGTGGCATTGAAACGGCAATTTTATCTGTGTTTATACCTTTTTCTGCCGCCTGTTCAGCTAAACTCAACGGCATAATTATCATATCAAAACTTTGGATATCGACAAGGTCAAGCTGTCCAAGACTATTAACCGAAATTCTTATTTCAGGCTTTAAAAATCCTTGCCGTCTTGGGAAATCCAAAAACAGCTTATCTTCATCAAAAGGTACTGTTTGAGTAAAAAAATCTGCCCTTGCTATATCCAGCTTTTGCACCAGTTCACGTCTTGCGGAATTAAGCTGTGAGGCGGAAACCGCAGGCCTGCCGCTTATGTCAGCAGTCAACTTTTCAAGTGAATAAATGGTATCCCCCAGCTTTGAAAGGTGCTTTTTCAGCATTTCCTCATCACATGGGCGATTTATGGCTGTTTGAGCAGCATCTCCCACAACATAAGCTTTTATGCCGTTTTCATCTGCTGCGGTAATTTCAATGGGTTTATTCTCCTCAATGAAACAATGAATTTTTATTTGACTGCGTTTATACTCTTTTCTGTAAAGCTCATGCAGCCTCGGCAGGGCTTTTGAAGTTGCGGCTACGTCCTCTTTTGTACGAGTGCCGAACATTTCTTTTCCGATTTTTCTTTTCAGATATCCATCAGTAAAACCGCTTCTTGAAAACACACTTTCAAGAAGTGACAGGTCATAATCCTCATGTTTAGATTTATTTTTATAAGCATTTACCGCTGAAGCTACATACTCCGGGCGTTTCATTCTGCCTTCAATTTTCAGTGAGCTTACCCCTGCTCCCTCAAGCCTGTCCGCAAAATCTATTCCGCACAGATCCTTTAGTGAAAGAACGTGATCTTCTTTGCCCTTGACAGGCGACATAGGCAAACGGCAGGGCTGTGCACAAAGTCCTCGGTTTGCACTTCTTGAACCGATAACCGCACTCATATAACACTGCCCCGAAACAGACATGCACAATGCACCATGAATAAAAACTTCGGTTTCCAACGGAAGCCTTGATATTTCTGCTATTATTTCATAAGGCAGTTCTCTTGAAAGCACCACCCTTGAAAATCCCATTTCTTTTGCAGCCAGTGCCCCCCTTTGGGTGTGGATTGTCATTTGAGTTGAACTGTGAATCTCCATTTGAGGGCAGCAGCTTCTGACGATTTCCACAAGAGCAAGGTCTTGGGTTATAAGTCCGTCTATACCCAGTTCACAGGCCGTTTTTACATATTCCGCACACTTTTCAAGCTGTTCGTCGGTAATCATTGTATTTACTGCAAGATACAGCCTTACATTGCGGACATGGCAGTCAGATACTGCTTTTTTCAGTTCTTCATATGAAAAGTTTGAAGCATTTTGTCTTGCTGAAAAGCTTTCACCGCCAAGATAAACTGCGTCCGCACCCGTCCTCAGAGCGGCATTCAAAGCCTCAGGGCTTCCGCAGGGCGCAAGAATTTCAGCCATTATAAATTCCTGTTACGGTTGCTCATCGCATTAAACGGAACGTTTGAGCCGCCGAGCGCTTTTTGAATATCCTGAGAGATAATATCATTTGCACTTGTTTTGTCCTTGTCCGAAGAAAGCTTTGTTCTAAGCTTTACTTCTTTTTCAAGCTGAGCGATTTTTTCTTTAAGGGCTTCTGTCTGAGCGGCCGCCTCGTCAGCTCTGGCTTTCTGCTTTACCGCATCGTCAGCATAGTCTTTTATCTGTGATCTGATATTTTCTATGCTTTCTCTTGCTTTAACAAGCTCGTCATAAGTTTCAAGAGCAATAAGCGCAGCAGCGTCCTGATGAGACATCATCGTTTTAGAATTCATAAGCTGTGACATTCTGTGATTAAGCTCTTTTGCCAATTTATCAGTATACTCCTGAGATTCATCAGAAATAAGCCGATATTCCTTATTAAAGATTTTTACTGTCAATTCATTTTTCATTGTTACTTCCTCCTCACATAAAAATACATACTATTGAATATATTATACACTATTTATTATAAAAAGAAAAGAGCTTTTCTTAACTTTTTTACAGATGATTAATTTGTGTTATAAGATAAAAATTATTTCCTTAAAAGAGTTTACCGGTTTGGTATAAATTTATTTATAAAAAACTATTCACTTTTTAAATAAAATGTGTTATACTTATTAAGTATGTAAACTTTATATACATAGCGTTTTATTTAGAAAAGGGATGGTAAAATGAATAAACTATACAGCTTAGGCATCGATGTAGGATCAACCACCGTTAAAACTGTTATTCTCGACGGAGATAATATAATTTATAATAAATATGAAAGACATTTTTCCAAGGTTCGTGAAACTGTAGCTCAACAGCTTAAAATAATCAGAGATATGTATAAAGGCGATAAATTCAAGATCGCTATTACCGGTTCGGCAGGTCTCGGAATTGCCGAAGCCTGTGGAATAACCTTTGTTCAGGAGGTTTTCTCTGCGTTTATTGCTGTTAATAAACAATATCCCGACGCTGACGTCGTTGTGGAACTGGGGGGAGAGGACGCTAAGATCATTTTCCTTACCGGAGGAGTTGAACAGCGTATGAACGGCTCCTGTGCTGGCGGTACGGGTGCGTTTATTGACCAGATGGCAGGACTTTTGGGCGTTTCCCCAGACGAGCTTAACGAGCTTTCTTTACATAGTGAAAAGCTTTATCCCATAGCTTCAAGATGCGGAGTTTTTGCAAAATCCGATATCCAGCCGCTGCTTAATCAGGGAGCAAAAAAAGAAGATATTGCCGCTTCAATTTTTCAGGCAGTTGTGGATCAGACCGTATCGGGACTGGCACAGGGAAGAAAAATCGAAGGAAAGGTCCTTTTCCTGGGCGGACCGCTTTCATTCCTCAGCGGCTTGAGAAAAGCCTTTGTCAATACGCTCAAGCTGGACGAAGAGCATGCTGTTTTCCCTGAGCTTGCACCATGCTTTATGGCTTACGGCTCAGCGCTTCGTGCAGAACAGATGAGCGAGGAAATGACCATCGACGAGGCTCTTGATAAAATCATAAATGCTAAATCACAGGATACGATCGCTGTGGGCAAGCCATTGTTTGAATCACAGGATGACTATAGAAATTTCGTTGAAAGACATAAAAAATCAGACTTAAAATATGAAGATATAAAAACCTATGAGGGTGACGCTTATCTGGGAATTGACGCAGGCTCGACCACCACAAAGCTTGTGCTTATAACTCCCGACGGAAAGCTTCTTTATCAGCATTATTGCTCAAATAAAGGCCAGCCCTTGGATATTATTGCTTCTAAGCTTGAAGAGATTTATTCTCTGGCAAATCCGAAGCTGAACATTAAGGCTTCTGCGGTAACAGGCTATGGCGAGGATCTGATCAAATCAGGCTTGGGCGTTGATTACGGCATTGTTGAAACTGTTGCCCACTATAAAGCGGCAGCTTATTTCTGTCCCGATGTTGACTTTATTATTGATATCGGCGGACAGGATATTAAATGCTTTAAGATTAAAAATAACGCTATCGACAGCATTATGCTTAACGAAGCATGTTCGTCAGGATGCGGTTCATTTATACAAACATTTGCTCAGGCAATGGGCTATGAGATTGCAGATTTTGCAAGACTCGGACTTTTTGCAAAAGCCCCTGTAGAGCTTGGTTCAAGATGTACAGTGTTTATGAACTCATCAGTTAAACAGGCTCAAAAAGACGGCGCCTGTGTGGAGGATATTTCCGCCGGACTTTCATCTTCTATTATCAAAAATGCAATATATAAAGTAATAAGAGCAAAATCAGTTGATGAGCTTGGAAAAAATATTGTTGTACAAGGCGGTACTTTCCTTAATGACGCAGTTCTTCGTTCATTTGAAGCCGAGCTTGGAAGAAACGTTATAAGACCGGCAATCGCAGGTCTTATGGGAGCGTTCGGATGCGCACTTTTTGCCATGGAAAAGTCGAAAAATTCAGAAAAAGAAACATCTTTACTTACAAAAGCTCAGCTTGAAGAATTCGCATATAAATCCACAGCTGTTCAGTGCAAGGGCTGCGGAGCACATTGTAACCTCACTATAATCCGTTTTAACGACGGAAGACGTTTTGTTTCCGGAAACAGATGCGAAAAGGGTGCAGGAATAAAAATTGACAACCCAATGGAAAATATGATTGAATATAAGTACAACTCCATTCTTGAGCTTGAAAACAAAAAGCCTGAATCCGAACCTATTGCAAAGGTTGGTTTGCCGCTGGCTTTGAATTTCTATGACCTTATGCCGTTTTTCCATACACTTTTGACAGAGCTTGGATTTGAAGTGGTTTTCTCAGAGGAATCTACGAGAGATACTTACTATAAAGGTCAGCAGACTATTCCGTCAGATACCGTTTGTTACCCTGCGAAAATTACCCACGGACATATTGAGAGCCTGCTTGAAAAGGGCGTTGACTTTATTTTCTATCCATGTATGAGCTACGGCGTTGACGAGGGTCAGTCGGATAACCACTATAACTGTCCTGTTGTAGCATATTATCCTGAGCTTTTGAAGGCAAATATGCCGTCACTTAATGATGAGAACTTTATCACGCCTTATCTTGATATTAATACAAAATCTCACGTTGCAAAGGCTATGTCGAGAGCATTGAAGAAATACGGTATTACTGCAAAACAGGTTTCTAATGTGCTTAACAAGGCTTATTCCGCACAGGTTCGCTATAAAAAAGCTATTGAGAATAAGGCTCAGGAAATTATGTATAAGGCAAGAGAGCAAGGCAGAAAAATCATTGTTCTCGCCGGAAGACCTTATCACATTGACCCTGAAATAAACCACGGAATACATAAGCTTATTACTTCATTGGGGTTTGCGGTTATTACCGAAGACAGTGTTGCTAATCTTGTGGACACTCCGCCTCTTGATGTGCTTAACCAATGGACGTTCCATTCACGTCTTTACCGTGCCGCAGAATATGTTTGTCAGCATGAAGATATGCAGCTTGTTCAGCTTGTATCCTTCGGCTGCGGAATTGATGCTGTTACAACTGATGAGGTAAGAGCGATTCTTGAAGAAAACGGCAAGCTTTATACACAGCTTAAAATTGATGAAATCACCAACCTTGGCGCTGCAAAAATCCGATTGAGGTCACTTGCGGCAGCCTTGGAGGAGAAGGAGGCTAATTCTCATGAGTGAAAAGAATCAAAATAAAAAGATTTCAAAACGAGTAAACAAAACTATTTTTACAGAAGAAATGAAAAAGGATTATACCATTCTTGTACCTGATATGCTTCCTATTCATTTCAAGCTGATAATAGCTATTTACAAGAAATTCGGATATAACATGGAGCTTTTGCAGACATCTACTCAGAATGTAATCAACGAAGGTCTGAAAAACGTTCACAACGACACCTGTTACCCTGCTTTGCTGGTTATCGGACAGTTTATGGATGCACTTAAAAGCGGAAAATATGATGTGAACAAAACTGCGCTTCTTATTTCACAGACAGGAGGGGGATGCAGAGCTTCAAACTATCTGCACCTTCTCAGAAAAGCGTTATCAGCGGAATTTCCACAGGTTCCGGTGCTTTCACTGAATTTCAGCGGACTTGAAAAGAACCCTGCGTTTCCCATGACGCCGGCTATTGCACTAAGGCTGGTGTATGCCGTTCTTTACGGTGATATGCTTATGCTTTTATATAATCAATGCAAGCCTTATGAGATAAATCCGGGAAGCACAGATGAGCTTCTTGCAAGGTGGGAACACCGCTTAGGCAAGCTTCTTGACGGAAAGAACTATCTTATGCCAAAGCCTATTTACAAGGCAATTTTACGGGATTTTGCGGCGCTTCCGAGAACTAAGGAGCCTAAGCCAAAGGTGGGAATCGTAGGCGAAATTTATGTAAAATATTCACCTCTTGCAAACAATCATCTTAATGAATTTTTGCTTTCAGAGGGATGCGAGCCTAATGTTCCGGGACTTCTGGATTTTGTTCTTTACTGTGCGTCTGACGCAGTAAATGACGCAAAGCTGTATGACAAAAAGGATAAGAAATCCTTGGTTTTCTCAATTGGATATGATGTTCTTTATAAGTTCCAGAAACAGCAGATAAAAGTTATTGAAGAGCATGGAGTTTTCCAGCCGCCTCATGATTTCGAGCATTTAAGAAAATGCGCTGATAAATATATCAATCAAGGTGTAAAAATGGGCGAGGGCTGGCTTATTACTGCTGAAATGGCGGCTCTTGCAGAAACAGGAACTAAGAACATTATCTGCACTCAGCCTTTCGGTTGTCTGCCTAATCACATTGTTGCAAAGGGAATGTCGAGAGTAATTAAAAATGCATATCCTGACGCTAATATTGTAGCCATCGACTATGACCCGGGTGCAACAAAGGTCAATCAGGAAAACAGAATCAAGCTTATGCTTGCAAATGCTAAGATTTAGCCTTAACGGAATTATGCTGTGCATAAAAAGCCTACTTGTAATTAATTGAAAATATGCTATAATATAATTTGCGGTTGAATTCTTAATTACGTGTTTTATAAAATTCAAAGACATTATGGAGGAGATAATTATGAAAAAGTTACTTGCTGTTTTAAGCTGTCTGACAATATGCTTGTCATTTGCGGCCTGCGGAGATAAGGATGAGTCATCAGCTGAAAAGGCTGAATCAAAAGCTTCAGTTGAATCTTCATCAGTTGAAGAATCAAAGGCTGATGAATCTGCTGACGCTTCTGAGGGCAAAACCCTACAAGATTATATTGACGAAAACAAAGAAACTTTTGATGTTTTAAAGAATTCATATAAAGACTCAGGTATGGAACTGGACGTTTTGACTCGTGAGAATTCACTTGTATATACATATAAGTACACTACTGACATTGACGATATTGAAACCGTTA
>OHYG01000526.1_pt1 | contig 14929 bp, 11 predicted proteins | sample 1580221 | NCBI WGS metagenome assembly OHYG01 (sample SAMEA3882521, study PRJEB24775) | human gut metagenome | biome: human-associated habitat; feature: intestine environment; material: feces | place: Netherlands | collected 2009/2010 | reverse complement strand
CACGTGTGAAGTAATATCATTTCTGTTTAAAAGGTTATCCATATTCAGATAAAATTCATGCTCTTTAACCGGTTTATAAGAAGCATGCAGGCTTGTATATAAATAAGGTTTAACAGGAATCTGATATTTTTGCAGAACACGCTCTGCCATCATGCTGGCATTAAAAGCAATATTAAATTTGCTCACGCTGTAGCTTACGCCACCATTAAGAAGCCATCTGCCATAATTACGTTTCCAGATGCCATTGTCTTCTTTCGGTGTTTTGTACTTGGGGTCACTGAAAGAAACACCCCAGTTATAGCTAAAGCCTTCTGCCTTATTCATTTCACAGGATAATTCAACGCCCATATTTTTCGTATCTTCATTGATAGCAACATTTTCACCTTGAGCATTTTCAGAATTGGTAATAAAGTCCTTTACATTACTCTTGAACAGAGCTAATTTCCAGGAATGATCACCGGAAATATGCTTTAAGCCTGTTTCATAATGCATGCCAACCTCAGGCCTGATATCGGAATTTCGAATTATATTACCTTGGCCATACATATCATTCATAGTTGGCAAAGTAAAGGATTTACCAACGCTGGCGTAAGCACTTGTATCCTCAGTCATTTTGTAGGAGTATTGGATTTGCGGAGTAAATTCACTATAATTTGTTCCGTCCGGAGAACTACCCGTCCATGTTTCGCGAGCACCGATAATCACATCATGTCTGTTATCAAATTTATGATCCAATTGAGCAAATACAGAGTAAATATTTCTGTCGTAAGCATAATTTATAGGCGTTGCAACTTTATAGCTGGGATCATAAAAATTATAATAGTTATATTTTTCATTATAGGCTTTAGCGCCAACCAACAGATTATTGTTACTATCAAGATCAATATCTTTCGTTATCTCTATACCCTTGATAACATCATCATTACCATAAAAATAGGAATTTGAGTACAATTTTGTCCCCTTCCAATAATGATATCGGGAATCAGAGCTACCCTTATGATAGAAAATATTAGCCTTCAAACCATTATTATCATAGTTTAAAGTAAATCTATTATGTTCTTTCTCAATAAAACGTCTATCTGTCGGCAGCTTAGTTTTTTCAGACATGTAACCTTTGCTATAATCATGATTACTATAATCAAAGGTCATCTTCCAATGCTCATCAAAGGCATAATTGGTTGAAATAATTGTTTTCTCGCCACCATAGAACTTAAAATATTTTCCATTCGGAGCATACCCACCCTTACTGTCCGTAGCAAGAGATGTCTGGTCTACACTGCCTTTTTTATTCCAGCTGGCACCAATGCCAAGTTTACCTGCCTGCAGGCTTGTCTGATACTTTTGCACACGGTTATCGCCTACAGCTGCAGAAATTGAATTAGTGCGTTTCTTTTTGGTGATAATATTGATAACGCCACCGCTAGTATCACTGCCATACAGCACCGCACCGCCACCGCGAACAATTTCAACTTTTTCTACATCGGCAATGCTAAGCGAGTCCAAATCATAATAACCGCTTCTGAAATTCATGGGCACGCCGTCAACCATAACCAAGGTACCACGACGCTTACCGCGGACTAAAAACTCACCGCTTCCCTCACCTATAGGCTCAGATTTATAAACAACGCCAGTGGTATACTTGATAGCACTTTCCAATGTGGTTGCACCGGTTTCTTCTAATCTTTTACTGGTAATAATTTCTGTCGTTGCCGGTACATCAACATCACGTTTTTCTGTTCTTGTTGCCGTTACAACTATTTCATCAATTGAGTATTCGTTTAAACTTTCTTCGGCAAAAGCTGGTGCTCCACCCCACACTACAGAGCTTGTCAACAATGTTGTCAGCAATAAACTTTTGGTAATACTTTTCTTCAAAACACATCACTCCTTATAACTTCTGATAAAACTCAAACCAAGAATTAAATTCCGTTACCGCTATTTGCAGAATGTATTATATTTGAAATTGATTCCTATTTTCATCATACTGTGTTATAATAAACTGTCTAGCAGCTAGACTGTCAAGGGATTTTAAAGTTTTTTTAGATTATCTTGAAACTTTCTTCCCCCAAGTGCTATTTTCAACAATTCAGTGTATAATTAAAGCATAAATAATTTTTCAGAAAAGGAGAATCCTCACATGAAATGCTTACTCATTAAAAACGCGGACGTCTACGCTCCTCAACCCCTCGGAATAGTCGACATCCTGATCATCAATGACAAAATCGCCAAAATAGGCCAACAGCTTGCAGCACCGCAAGGCTTAGACTGCCAAATTCTTGATGCCCAAAAGCGCAAGGTAGTCCCCGGTTATGTTGACCAGCACGTACACATCATTGGCGGCGGCGGCGAATCCGGTCCCTATAGCCGCACACCGGAAATCAACCTCAGCGAGCTGACCAAGGTTGGCATTACTACCGTAGTAGGCGTTTTGGGCACAGACGGCACCTCCAGACACAACGAAAGCCTGCTGGCCAAGGCCAGAGGTCTGACGCATGAAGGCATTACCGCGTACATGCTCACCGGCTCCTACGAAATCCCCCTGCATAACATGACCGGTGATGTGCGCCGCGACATCATTCTGATTAACGAATGCCTTGGCATCGGCGAGGTTGCCTTATCTGACCACAGAAGCTCACAGCCTACACGCGAGGAGCTGGAAAAGGTGCTTACGCAGGCTCGCCTTGGCGGTATGCTTTCCGGCAAGGCCGGCGTTGTGCAGTTCCACATGGGCGTAGGCAAGCGTGGCATGGATGTTCTGCTGGCAATTGTACGCGAAACAGAAATCCCCGCCCGTCATTTTATCCCCACCCACGTCAACCGCGCCTTCCATCTTTTTGAGCAGGCCAAGGCGTTTGCCCGCTTAGGCGGTTATGTAGATATCACCTCCGGCATCAGGGAGCAGGACGGCTTCCCCGCCTGCGTCAAACCCAGTGACGCCATCAAAATTCTTTACGAAGAAGGCGTGCCGATGGACAGAGTCACCATGAGCTCGGATGCCAACGGCTGCATGAGCGTTACACTTCCCGACGGCAGCCAAAAGCAGCTTGCCGTTTCGCCGGATTCCTTCCAGGAGGAGGTTAAGGCTGCTCTGCTTGCAGGCGTTCCCACAGAGGTTGTAGCAAAGATTGTCAGCAGCAATCCGGCGCAGGCCAACGGTCTGTATCCGCAAAAGGGCTGCCTGCAGACCGACAGTGATGCCGATTTGATTATTTACAGCGACGGCTATGATTTAGACACCGTAATCGCCAAAGGCCAAATTATGGTGGCAGCAGGCAAAGCGCTTGTTAAAGGTACCTTTGAAAAATAAACATTGTAACGAAAAATCCCCTGCACAAGCCTCTGCTTATGTAGGGGATTAATTTTTTATGATATTTTTCGTTATAGCTTGACGCACTCAGGCCGCCGCTTATCTGGCAACAGAAAGCTGCTGCTGCATCAGCGGAATCATTTCCTCGATAGTTTCATATGCCAGCTCATGATTTACATACTGCGGCTGAACGCACTGCAGAATCTGCTTCGCTGCCGTGGTAGTAAAAGGCTTATGCCGGTCAATCGCCGCAATATGACGCCAAATAAGCTCTGTATCACAATTAGCCGGCACCTTGCGTTCAAAGCTGCGCAAATACTTGCCGGAAAGCGAGCAGGAAAGATGTACGCCCTTAATCAGCTCAGCATACGGACCGAGCTTATCCACCGTGCGGCAGACATAATCCGCAGCCTCTGCCTCCGTGCGCAGACGCGGATTCGTATTCATAAGATGGCCTGTATCCAGCATAATGCCTACATTTTTACGTTCAATACGCTCAAAGAAAAACTTCACCTTGCGTGCATCCGTCAGGCGCAGACCGGGCCACCACAAATTCTCAAACAGCACCGTAACGTTGGCGGGAATCTCATCCGCCACGGCATTAAAAACATCTGCCGAAGCAGCCAATACCTCACGGTCATCGTAACGGAAATCAAAGGTAAAGATCGTTTCGGTATCAGCCTCCGCCACATGCCACACCAGATATTCCGGCTTCTGTGAAATGGCAGCGCAGATATTACGGCGGATTACAGCCAGCCATTCATCACAGCTCATGGCTGTCTTAAAATATGTCTGGCGTTCGTGGATACTGCGGAATTGCTGCTGCAGGCGTTTAGCCTTTCTCAGCCAGAAATCCATCCAGTACGGCCAATAATTCAAATGTGCGCCAATAGTCAGCTCCTTGTAATCAGGGAATGTTTCCGGATCTCTGTAAACAAACTGTTCAATACCGTCAACACCCAGCTGCTGCACTAAACCGGCCAAGGTCATCCCCTTACGCTTCAATTCATCTTCATACCAATCAATCGGACAATAGTTAATAAGATGCTTAGTCATTTCTCAACCTTCTTTGCTACATACTGCACGCTCTTAGCGTTTGCTCTAACTGTGCTACCGGCAAATAGATTGAAATTCTTGTTTCATAAAAAAACTGCGGCGGTAACGCTGCAGTCATAATTTAGCTCACGCAAGCAGCACTACTCGAATACTAAAGATGGTTTTACCATCCTTCCTTTCACCTGTACATCGCAAGCTTGCGGAAAAACTTTTGGGCATAGGCACTCTGACTAAGCTCATCGCCAGGGCAGCATCTTGTGAGGATATGCGCTGCCAGGCTCACATTACAGTTGCGGTACAGTACCAGATTCGCACTGGTTTTCCTTCTGCTCAAAGCATATTAAGTTTTTATTGTCTTGCTTTCTTTATCTGTTGAAAGCTGTGTAATAGTAATCTCTACTATTTATAGTATAATTAGTATATCATCAATCAAAAATTTTGGCAAGAAAGATATGAAAATTTTTCCGTATCCATACTGCAGAATAATAAACTCCCGCAAGCACGATGCTTTCGGGAGTTTGCATTTGAATATGCGCCATAACGCAGACAGGGCTTTAGCGACAGACTGTAATAGGAACGAGGGCGGGCAGCCCATTACTGCACGCGAACTCATCTGCCTGCACGCGGAACACGTCCGCCAGCAGCTTGGACGTAACAATTTCTTTAGGCTCACCACTGACTACCAGGCGTCCCGCCTTGATAACGGCAACATAATCAGCGTACTGAATGGCATGGTTCAAATCATGAATAACCATAACCACAGTAAGTCCCAGCTCTTTGTTGAGCTTATCAAGCAACTGCATAACCTCCAGCTGGTGACAAATATCAAGATATGTCGTAGGCTCATCGAGCAGCAGCACCTGCGGTCTTTGCGCCAGCGCCATCGCTATCCAGGCGCGCTGACGCTCGCCGCCGCTCAGCGTGTGCAAAAGGCGGTGGCTCATCGACGTCATATTGGTCTGCTCCAATGCCCAGGCGACGTGCTGTGCATCATCCTTATCACCGCGGCCCAAAAAGCTGCGATGCGGAAAGCGTCCCATTTCAACCAAATCCTGCACCGTCAAATCCGTAGGCGCAACCGGTGACTGCGTCAAAATTGCCAGGCAGCGGGCAAACTCGCGGTGCGACAGGCTATGGATATCCTTGCCCAGGAAGCTGATGCTGCCCTTGGCGCACGGCAAGATGCGGGCAATAGCCTTCAGCGTTGTACTTTTACCGCAGCCGTTGGGGCCGATGATAGCGGTAATCTTACCCTCGGGTATCGCCAGCGACAAATCATGGATGATTGTTTTTTTGTTAATTGCTATATCAATATGCGTTGCCTCTAAAACAGCTTTAAAGGGCGCTGCATTATTTTGTGTCATCAGATTTCCCTCCTTAACAGGAATAAGAAGAAGGGCGCGCCCAAAAAGGCCATAATAATACCAACAGGCAGTTCAATCGGCGCAAAAATTACACGCGCAAAGGTATCACTGAGCGTAACAATGGCAATGCCCAAAAGTGCGGAGGCAGGCAGCAGAAAGCGGTAGTCGCTGCCTATCAGCAGTCGCGCCGCATGCGGCACCACAAGGCCGACAAAGCCCAGCAGGCCGACAACGCTGACAGCGCTGGCTGCGAGCAAAGCCGCAATAGCCGTAAGAATAATGCGTGTCACCTCAACATTGACGCCAAGACCGCGCGCCATCTCATCGCCCAGCTGCAGGATGTTCAGATAAGCGGCACTGGCAAGCGCCAGAATCAGGCCGATAACAGCATATGGCAGAATAATATTTACATGCGGCCAGCTGCGTGCGGCAAGACCACCTACCATCCACATCAAAGCACCATGCACTCTGTCACTGTAAAAAATCATCAGGCCGCTGATACCTGCACCCAAAAAGGCAGATACCGCAACACCGGCAAGAATAATACGCACCGGCTTAATGCCGTTTTTCCACGCTAAAATATAAATGCAGACAGCAGCCAACATCGCACCGATGAAGGCAACAGGCGTAATCAGATATTCCATCGCCGGGAACAAAATCATAATCACAACACCTGCCAGACCGGCGCCGGAGCTGATGCCGATAATATGCGGGTCTGCCAGCGGATTACGCATAATCGCCTGCAGAATCGCACCGGAAAGCGACAGGTTGATGCCGACCAAGGCACCGACGATGGTGCGCGGCATACGGATGTTCCAGATAATCTGACTGCGCGGATCATCACCGGGATTAAGCAGAATATCGGTAATCTCCTTAATGCTGATAATGCTGGAGCCTTTTGTTAAGCTCAAAAAGCTGCCCAATAGTGCCAAGAACAAAAATATCACAAGAATAGTAATACGCCATTTAGTACGGCCGATACCAAAATGCTCCGTCTGCTCTACAGACTGCTTATTTTCCATTAGTAAAGACCTCCGGATAAACCTGCTGTGCCATAAACTTTACAGCCTCAGGATAGCGCAGGCCGGGGTTAATCAAGAACAGTTTTTCCGGCAGCACATATACTCTGCCTGCTTTTACAGCCGGCAGACTGTTCCATGCGGGGTTATTTTTAAAGTCGGTGCGCAGACGGTTTTCAATTTCCTCAGGCTTACCCATAGAGGTAATAAAGATAATTTCCGGGTTCTGCTCAACCAGTGTTTCCATGCTGTAAGGAGTTTTGTTGGATTTTCCTTTGAGCGCTGCAGCAGCAACGTTTTCAAAGCCCAGGATATCGCTTACACAGCCGGCAATGCTGTGCGAGCCTTCTACCGTAACGGCGCTGGCTGTTGCATGCATAATAACGATGCGTTTCTTTTCCTTAGGAAGCTTACCGGTAACGGCGGCAACCTGTTTATCCAACAGCTCATTTTCCTTTTGGGCCTTATCCTGCGTACCATAAATATCGCCCAAGGTTTTGATGGTACCCTTTACATCCTCAAAGGTTTGGGTATCAAACTCCACTACGTTGATTTTGTTGGATTGCAGCATCGGAATAAATTTATCATGCTGATTTTTGCTGGCCAGAACCAGATCAGGCTTCAGGCCCACAAGCGCTTCCATATTAATATTGTAGACCATGCCTACCTCCGGCACAGACTTCATAGATTCCGGAATTTTGCCTACCTTGGAGCTGGCGCGACCGACTACGGTGCCGCCGACAGCCTCAATCATACTCAAATATGAAGGGCTGAGGCTTACCACTCTTTCAGGCTTTTTGGCAAGCGAAACCTGTCTGCCTGCAGCATCGGTAAGCTGCAGATAAGCCTTGTCACCGCCAGTCTGCGTTCCTACACCGCCGCAGCCGGCAGCAAGCAGCATAGCCGCACATAATAGACCACAAGCAATTTTTTTCAAGATCATGTTAATCACCTCATACTCATCTTACATTGCCCAAGCTCCAAGCTTTGGCAATATATATAACTCTCTGATAAAAAAAGCTTAATAATATCGCCCTCATAATAGCACAAATCAGAAGTGTAGTCAATGAAAGTTGCTAAGAAGCGCTCATAATAGTATAATAAAATAATAAGCTTGTTATAACAAAGGAGTAGAAATATTATGGAAATCACTGCAATGATTAACCGCATAAATGCATTAGCCAAAAAGAAGAAAACTTCCGGACTGACCCCGGAGGAGCTGGCAGAACAAAAGGAGCTGTACAAGGAATATCTGGCAAACATCCGTAGCCAGCTGAAGGTACAGCTCGATAACATCGAGGTAGTCGACGAGCTGCCGGATAAAAAACAGCTGCACTGATGGCTGCTATCCTGTCACCATCCATGCTGGCTTACGAGGACGATTTTCTGCTGATTATCGATAAGCCTGCAGGCATGCTGGTACACCCCACCGTCAGCGAGCGAGGCACTACACTCTACGATTACGTCAAAGCATATTATGAAGCCACCGGCATTAATGCCGGTATACATCCCGTGTCGCGTCTGGACCGCAACACCTCCGTCCTGGTTGTTTTTGCCAAGGAGCCTGTTGTCCAGCACTGGCTGAGCCAGCAGCAGGTTGAAAAGGAATATCTGGCGCTGGCCTGCGGACGCTTTGAACACAGCGAAGGTATTATCGAAGCACCTATCGCCCGCAAGGAGGGCAGTATCATCGAACGCTGTGTTGATTACACGCGCGGCAAATACGCCAAAACAGCCTATGAGGTTTTGGCAGCCTACAGTAATCATACGCTGCTCAAGGTCCGTATTTTCACCGGACGCACGCACCAGATACGCGTCCACCTTGCTTCCATCGGCCATCCGCTCGTAAACGACAATCTTTACGGAACTCCCGGCCCCCAGGCGCGCCATGCGCTGCATGCCTATCGTCTGGCCTTTAAGCATCCGGTAAGCGATGTATTTTTAGAAATTACCCGCGCTTTGCCGGAGGATTTACAGAAACTTCTGTACTAAATAAGCAGACCATGATATAATTAGCGTATACTAATGTAAAGACAGAGTAGCTGTAAGGCTACCCTGAATAAGGAGGAATAGACAAATGCCCTTAGTTACATCTACTGAAATGTTCAAAAAAGCTTACGAAGGCCACTATGCTGTTGGTGCCTTCAACGTCAACAACATGGAAATCATCCAAGGTATCGTTGCCGCAGCACAACAGGAAAAATCTCCGCTGATTCTGCAGGTAAGTGCCGGCGCCCGCAAATACGCTAACCACATCTACCTGATGAAGCTGGTTGAAGCAGCAATCGAAGACACCGGTCTGCCTATCTGCCTGCATCTGGACCACGGCGAAGATTTTGACATCTGCAAAGCCTGCGTCGACGGCGGCTTCACCTCCGTTATGATTGACGGCAGCAAGCATCCTTTTGAAGAAAATATCGAAATGACTCGTCGTGTTGTTGAATATGCACACGAAAGAGGCGTTGTAGTTGAGGCAGAGCTTGGCCGACTGGCAGGCGTTGAAGACGCTGTTAAGGTTAACACCAAGGACGCTACCTACACCGATCCCGATCAGGCTGTAGAATTCGTTGAACGCACCGGCTGCGACAGCCTGGCTATCGCTATCGGCACCAGTCATGGCGCTTACAAATTCAAAGGCAAACCGGAACTGGACTTCGCACGTCTGGAAAAAATCACCAACTTGCTGCCTGGTTATCCTCTGGTTCTGCACGGTGCTTCCACCGTTATTCCGTCCTTTGTTGAAGAATGCAACAAGTACGGCGGCAAGCTGGACGGCGCTCAGGGCGTACCTGAAGACATGCTGCTGCAAGCAGGCAAATTCGGTGTTTGCAAAATCAACATCGATACCGACCTGCGTCTGGCAATGACCGCTTCCATCCGTAAGCACCTGGTAGAAAACCCCGGCGACTTCGATCCTCGCCAATACCTGAAACCAGCACGTCAGGCTATCCAGGACATGGTAGCTCACAAAATGCGTGACGTACTCAACAGCAGCAACAGACTGTAAGCTATAACGATTTAAAAACTAAAATGCACCATTCCCGATTGTTAAGGAATGGTGCATTTTTTATTTATGCAAAGCGCATATTATTTTTCTTACAAATCCTTCAGAATATCATCCATGTACTTATGCAGCTTTTCCAGCTTCTTGCGTACCATAACCGCCTTATCCGGGTTACGCGCCACAATCTGTTCGATTTTGCTGCGCTGCAGCAGATAATCGTGTTCCATGCCACGCATGTAAGCACGCAGGTCGATAGCAGCAGGCTCAACCTGAACCATTTCGGATTCATGCATCTGCCACTCGGTACCATGGATTTCGGCGCAGTCACCAAAGTGCGGGATGTAGGTTGCCGTGCCCAGATTGCGTCCCAGCGAATCTGCCAGCTCCATGGCTGCATCAAGCTCGCCATGCGTAACGAAAAAGGCCTTAGGAACCTCCTTCATGCTGCTATACCAGGCTAAAAGCTGCTGCTTGTCCGCATGGGCGGAAAAGCCCTTCATATTGTAAATTTTGGCGTTGACTCTGATATCCTCGCCCATAATCTTAATGCGCTTAATACCTTCTATCAGCCTGCGTCCGATAGTGCCTTCTGCCTGATAGCCGGCAAATACTATGCTGCTGTCCTCACGCCACAGATTATGCTTCAGGTGATGCAGAATACGTCCGGCATCTGCCATGCCGCTGGCCGAAATAACAATCTTGCTGCCCGGAATTTCGTTAATCGCCATGGATTCCTGCACCGTGGCAGTAAAGCGCAAGTTATGCATAGACACTAGCCTGCGTCCCTGCATTGCGTAAAGCGCCCGCGCTTCCTCATCATATTCCTCGGGATTCGTCATAGTAATCTGCGTAGCTCTGTTGGCCATAGGACTATCTACGTAAATAGGAATCTCCGGAATTTTGCCTTCCGCCTGCAGCTTTTGGAAATAGTACAGCAGTACCTGCGTACGCCCTACAGCAAACGCAGGAATAATAACGTTACCGCCACGCTCGACGGTATCGTTGATAATATTCGCCAGTTCGCCCTCTTTATCGTAGGCTTCATGGATGCGGTTACCGTAGGTAGATTCCGTAATAATAAAATCCGCACCGCCTGCTGCCGCCGGGTCTTCAATAATCGGCTGATTCGGCTGACCGATATCGCCGGTAAAAATCAAGCGCGTCTTTTTATCGCCTTCGTTAACAGACATCTCTACGAAAGCAGAACCAAGAATGTGTCCCGCAACGCGGAAGGTGACGGTAACACCGGGAACAACATTAAACGCTTCGCCAAAGCTGCGCAGCTTGAACAAATGCAAGGCTCTGGCAGCATCATCAACCGTAAACAACGGCTCAACAATTTTTTTGCCGGCACGCATACCCTTACGGTTGGCGTATTCCGCCTCACCCTCCTGGATGTGCGCACTGTCCGGCAGCAAAATCGAGCACAGCTCCTCCGTCGATTTAGTGCAATAGATGGGGCCGCGGAAGCCTTCCTTGACCAGCTTCGGCAACAGACCGCTGTGGTCAACATGGGCGTGCGTCAATACAACAGCCTCAATCTCTCCCGGATGAAACAAAAAATCCTTCTCGTTCAGCGCTTTTATCAGCTTGGAGCCTTGGAACATGCCGCAGTCTACCAAAAACTTATGTCCGCCGACCTCCAGCAGATAACAGGAACCTGTAACAGTGCGCGTTGCACCTAAAAAAGTTATTTTCATCGCAAAGCCTCCATTCTGCAAGTAGTATTTTCAGTTATATTTTATAATTCTACAAAACGAAGGTAAAATCCTTTTTATTGGGGAAATTAGTGGGATGAGAAAAAAGCAGACTCTGAGTTTTCGCTCAAAATCTGCTTAATCAATCATTATATTTTAAATACGCTATTCATTCTCTCTTCTAAGCATACTATGCTCAAGGTATTTTTTGATAATCTCTAATTGTTCTTCAACTGTTTTAGGCGAATCATCAAGGACGAATCCCTGAAAATCGTTAGTTCTATTGTCCCCTACAACTTGTTTTTCTTTTTCCATACTAAAAGACTCCTCTTTACAAGACCAAATATATATTCACTAAAATATTTGACATGCTGCAACACATAGCGTTATAATACAATCATAGTATGTAAACATTTTTTCGTTAATTGACATTAAAAATTCTGAACCACAAAAACATTAGGTCAATCCGCATACAATATATATTCATACCTTTTTTTATCTTCACAACGTCACGAAAATATAAAATTAAAGGAGAAAATTTATGGCTGATATTATCATATATAACACTAATGACGGCAAGGCCGCCATAAAACTTTATGCTGATAACGGAACTGTATGGCTGACACAGGCACAAATAGCTGAGTTGTTTAACAAAGAGCGCAGCGGTATCAGTAAGCACATAAAAAATATTTTCAACGAAGGCGAACTAGAAGAAAAAAGCAATGTGAACTTTCTTCACATTGCAAATTCAGACAAACCAGTGGCCTTTTATAGCCTTGACGTCATTCTTACTGTCGGTTTTCGTGTCCGTTCACCGCGCGGCACACAATTCCGTCAATGGGCAACCAAAGTGCTGGATACATTTACCCGGCAGGGATATGTTCTGGATAAGGATCGGCTTATTAATGGGCAAATCTTTGATGAAGATTACTTCGACCATTTGGTTTCCGAAATACAGGAAATCCGCGCCAGCGAGCGCCGCTTTTACCAGAAAATTACGGATATTTATGCTACTGCCGTAGATTACTCGGTAGACAGCAAAACGACCAAAGACTTCTTTGCAACCGTTCAGAATAAAATGCACTACGCTGTTCACGGCAGTACTGCCGCAGAGGTCATTGTGCAACGGGCAGACCACACAAAAGACCACATGGGGTTGACCTCATGGAAGAATGCCCCAAACGGGAAGATAGTCAAAGCCGATGTTTCTGTTGCAAAGAACTATTTGCAGCAAGATGAGTTACAAGAACTGAATGAGATTGTAACAATGTACCTTGACTATGCAACGCGCCAAGCACGGCGGCATATTCCTATGACGATGCAGGACTGGGCAGAGAAACTGGACGCTTTCCTGCAATTCAACGATGCCGAAATTCTAAAAGATAAAGGAAAGGTTACAGCAGCAATCGCAAAGGCTTTCGCAGAAAGTGAATTTGAAAAGTACCGCGTTATACAGGACAGGCAGTACCAAAGCGATTTTGACCGCCTTATGATGGAGGCGGAATCAACAAAACAATAATTACAGGCAGATGCCCTATGTGAGATTCATTTCACATAGGGCATCTTTCTTTTTAGGGAGCTTCTTATGGCTATCACAAAAATCCACGCGATAAAATCTACTCTCGGCAAGGCACTGGCTTATATTGAAAACCCGGACAAGACCGATGGACAGATGCTGGTATCGGGTTACAACTGTGAACCGCAGACGGCTTCCATTGATTTTGAAATGACAGCTGTGCTTGCGCACAAAGCGCGGAACCTGAAAAGGAAGCGTTCGACAAATCTTGCCTATCACCTGATACAGTCTTTTTCTCCAGAAGATGCTGTCACGCCTGAGCAGGCACATGAACTGGGGAAGAAACTGGCATTTGAATACACAGGCGGCAAGTACGAGTATGTGGTGGCGACCCACATTGATAAAGGTCATATCCATAACCACATCATGCTCAATGCAGTTTCCTTTTACGACTATAAGAAACTGAGGACGGTGCCTTACCGAACGGTACGTCAGGTACGGGATATTTCCGATCGCTTGTGCATGGAAGCACATTTATCCGTGATTGATGATCCACAAAAGATTGGGCAACTGTATCCTGAAAACGCAGGGAAAAAGAAATCTGTATCAAACCGGACGGAAATCCGAAAGAGGCTGAATTTTTGCTTGGAGCGGGCAACGGATTATAGTCAGTTTCTTTCTATGGCAAAGGAACTGGAAATCACACCTACAATTCGAGGCAAGCATATAAGCTATTTGCTGGAGGGCGCGGGTCGAGCTGTCCGGGACGATAGCTTATCTGATACTGATACATTTACTTATGCCGGTATCTGCGCCAGACTGTCTGACAATGCACAAGAGCAGAAATACCTGAGAAAGACAATTACTGGTATCCTCCGTTCGGCAACTGGTATGGCGGACTTTGCAGATAAACTGAAAACTGCAGGCATCGAAACCAAAGTGAAAAAATCGACCGGGCAGGTACTGTACCGGTCCACGGCGTTGGATGGTGCATGGGTTCCCGAAGATGCCCTCGGTTCCGAATTCACCAGTGAAGGAATTGAGTATGCGCTGAAGAATGGGAAAATGCAGCTTTCTGATGGGGCAGAGAATTCGCTGCTCGACCGCTATCAAAAATTGACGATTCAGTATCCAGAAGTTTGTACGGCAGCGGTGAAGTTAAGCAGCCGCCAAATTCTGTCTGCGGGAAAAAATGGTTTGGTTCTTCAGGCTCACGATGACAATGGAAACCCCGCCAAACTAATGGTCAACAAAAGTGAAGTAACAACTTCGCCGGATGGCGAAATCATTTTCAACGTCGGAAACGACTTCTCTTATGACTTGGTTTATGAGGACGGAACCCACGGCACGATCCGAGGCGCAAAGCTGATCCAGCAGATTGACGAGGAAAACCATGTAGAGCCTGTGCAAGTCATCCTTTCGGAAAATCAGATAAAAGCTATGTCTATTCGAGGCGTGACGCTCCATCTACCGCAGAATGGCATTGAACGACTATTTATACCTGAAAAATATGTGCTTCGTGATTTTGATGCCGGGCAGTGTACAGTGCTTTTATATCCCAACCTGCAATATAGTTATGTCCCCATCGGAGATTCAAAGAAAAGGCTGAACATACAAGGCGACCGTCTCTCCGAATTTCTGGGAAGTTCAATTAATCCTATAACGGAAAGCACTGGATTAAAGCGTAAAATTGCTGCGGTAGAACGGCGTGCAGGAATTGAAAATGCGAAGTTCCTCGGCAAAATGCTGCAAGGCATGACCGATAGTCGAATCCATACCACCGGCGATTACGATAAAGTTATACATAATCTTGGAAAAACGCAGATTGGACTTACAAATGAACTGGCAGAGGTGAAGCAGAAGCGAACTACCTACGCAGCTGCTGCAAAACATTTGCAGATATGCAAGACTTATAAGCCTGTATGGATGGAGTATGCAGCAAAACCCTTAAATCAAAAGATGGAAT
>OHYG01000519.1_pt1 | contig 15155 bp, 5 predicted proteins | sample 1580221 | NCBI WGS metagenome assembly OHYG01 (sample SAMEA3882521, study PRJEB24775) | human gut metagenome | biome: human-associated habitat; feature: intestine environment; material: feces | place: Netherlands | collected 2009/2010 | reverse complement strand
CTGGAAGTCATCCAGAGCTACGGCAACAAGAACAAGGACGGCTCCCTCTACTACCAGAAAGGGGCCCGGACCGGCACCGAGGATGACGCCGGCGGCTTCGTGCTGAGCGAGGTCTACGAGTATGACACCAAAGTAGACCGCACCACCGTCTACGACACCCTCATCAGCGACTACGTGACGATCCTGAACCGCAAGTCCAGCAACGTCATCGACGCTGCCTACTGCCAGTATATCATCGGCGTGTTCCAGGATGCAGCCGACTCCACGGACGTTTCCAGCGAGAACAAGGCCTTCTCCCAGCAGTCTGTGGAGCAGGAGATCGACGCCCTGCAGAGCCAGCTGAACTCCCTGTATGAGAGCCTCTCCATCACCATGAAGGAGTACAACGAATACTGTGGCGCGGTCAACCTGGGCGTTCTGGCCAGCACCACGGTCAGCGAGAAGATCAACGTCAAGCTGTATATCCTGCTGGGCGTTGCGGTCTTCTTCATCCTGGGCGTCTGCGGCGCCATCCTGCTGGGCCGTATCCAGGACTTTGTGGAATACATGTTCTTCACCGAGCAGTCGCTGGATATGCCCAACCGCACCGCCTGCGATCTGTTCATCCGGAACAACAGCGGCCGCGTCCTGCCGGACGATACCGTTTGTGTGGTGGTGGAGCTGGCCAACCTGAGCCAGATCAACACCGTCTATGGCCGCGAACGCGGCAACGCGATGCTGGCCCAGTTTGCCGGCTTCCTGAAGGAAGCCTCGGCCACCTGCGGCACCGTCTATTACAACGGCGGCCAGCAGTTCATCGGCTTCTTCGACCAGTGCCGGATGGAGGACGCTGAGAGCTTTGCCGACTACTTCCACCGCCTCATCGCGGCCTACAACGCCGAAAGCACCGAGGCCACCTACGAATACGCCATCGGCATTGCGGAGAGCAAGGCCAGCAATGCCTATTCCATCCGCGCACTGCTGCGTGAAGCACTGCGCTCAAGAACCAGACAGGAGTGATACATTTTGGCTTCTCATTACGCGCCCCGCAAGGCCCGTTTCGGCCCTTTGAAAAAGATCGTCCTGGGCATCCTTCAGTTCGTGTTGGGGCTGGCGGTGCTGCTGGCGGCGCTGACCGTGGGCGTCACGGTCATCACGGGGCTGGGCGCGTCGTGGAATACGACATCCGCCGACGAGACCGTCCGCAAGGCGGTTCACGCCCTGCGCTATGAAAACGAAGATCAGGCCATGCCGGAGGGCGATTTCTCCGCCGGTGTGGATTTTTCCGATACTCCCATGCTGGAGGTGACCCTGTCCCGGCCGGAGTCCCTGTATCTGCGGGGCTTCATCGGCCAGCGCTATACCCGCGACGGATGGACGGCGCTGGACGCGGGCGAGCTGTCCCACCAGGCCAACGACGTATATTGGCTGCAAAGCGCCGATTTCTTCTCCCAGACCCAGCTGAGCCAGCTGGCGGCGCTGCTGAAGCTGGACACGCCGCAGATTGACGTGCAGCTCGACGTCTCCGGTGCGTGCCGCCGCTTCGCTCTGCTGCCCTACGAGCTGTCGGACAGCGGCGTGTGCGACCCCTATCAGCTGCGGGACACCCTGCCGGAAGGGGAAAAGCACTACGCCTACACCTCCACCGGCAACCTGACCGCCCGGGCCTATGAGCTGCTGGACGTGCTGAGCCAGCATCTGGAGGATCCCCAATTGAAGAACTATCTGGCACAGGAGACCGTCTATCGCCAGCTGGTCTATGACAACTACCTGACCATTCCGGAGGACACCCAAAAAACGCTGACGGGTTTTCTGGGCAAAGCGCCCGCCTCCATCACCTCCTACGAGGCCAAGAGCCGCATCCGCTCCTGTCTCGCGGAAATGGTGGAGTATGACGAGTCCCCCGTTGCGCTGCCGGAGGACGCCGACCCCGTCAGCAGCTTCCTGCAGGAGACCGGCCGGGGCAGCGCCGTGCAGTACGCCACGACGGCGGTGATGATGCTGCGGTACTACGGCATCCCCGCCCGGTACGTGGAGGGCTATCTCGTCACGCCTGACATGGTGTCCGGCAAGACCGGCGAGACTACCCTGACCCTGACCGCCGACGACGCCCACGCCTGGGCGGAGTACTACGAGGACGGCGTGGGCTGGATCCCCTTTGAAACGGCCACCCCCTACCTGAACGTGATGGCGGAGTCCGACTGGCGCTGGTTCCAGCCGGATAACGACGCCGACCTGACCGGCGCCCAGGCGCAGGACGGCGGCGGAAATCAGAACAGTACGGTGCGCCACAGCACCGTGGAAATACCCGATCAGACCGCCGATCAGTCTCAGGTCATCACCATCTGGAAGGAGCTTTCCTCCACCCTCCGCAGCAGCCTGTCCCGGCTGCATGTGGGCCGGTGGCTGCTGCTCCTGCTGGCGCTGGCGCTGCTGGCGGCCATCCTGTTTGTGGTGCTGCGCCGCCACCGGACGTGCAAACGCCGCGCCGCCGCCTTTGACGGCGCTGACCGCGCCGCCGCCACCGCGGCCCTGTTCGCCTACGCCATGGAGCTGATGTGGCACGGCGGCCTGCCCCGTGAAAACGGCTCGCTGCTTCAGCAGGACAAGGCCGTGTCGGACTGGGCGGGAAAGCCGGTGGACTTCCCGGCGCTGGTCTGGCTGAATGCCGAGGCCCGCTACAGCCCCCACCCCATCACCGAGACCCAGCGCAGCCAGATGCGGTACTTTGCCGACGACACGCTGCGGTGCTTCCGCCGGAAGCTGAAGCCCTGGCAGAAGCTGTATCAGAAATGGATCCTATGCATGTATTAAGGAGGAAAAGCGGAGTGAAAAAACGGATCGTATCGCTTTTCATGGCGCTGGTCATGACCCTGAGCCTGCTGCCCACCACCGCGTGGGCCGTCCAGCCGTCCCCGGCGATCACAGAGCAGACCCTGACGGAACAGACGGCGGAGGAGCCGTCCGCCGCGGAGGAAACCACCCCGGCGGAAGTCCAGCCTGCGGCGGAGAGTGCCGATACGGCGCTGACGGACGACAACAGCTTCCTGCTGTTTGCCGCCACCAATGTGGAGGTGCTCATCGCGCCGGAGCGCGTTCCCTATCAGCCGAACCAGACGGTGCGCGAGGCGCTGTTGGCGCTGCAGAACCGTGAGGAAACGCCCCACACCTTCGACGGGCTGGAAACGGTCAACGGCTTCGTCACCGCCATCGACGGCGTGTCGGCCAACTATTCCCGCAGCGACGACAAGGGCAGCTTTAATCTGGAGCAGCGCGCCGACAGCGTGGGCGCGTTCCTGTTCCTGACCGCCTATGACACGCTGAACGAGGAGACCGCCTCGGCGCTGTGCGCGCTGGGCCGCGCCATGCTGGCGTGGCAGGAGGCGGAAAAGCCCCAGATGCAGAAGTTCGCCCGGCAGGAGTATGACGCCGCCGCCAAGGCGCTGACGGTGAAAAAGACCGCCGACGAGCTGACGGCGCTGTCCACGGCGCTGACGGAGCGGATGGAGGCCTATACGCAGTACGAAAACGCGGAGACCAAGCCGCTGAACGTGCGGTTTCTGGGTCTTACCGGCCAGCTGCTGACGGACTACACCTTCACGGCGGCGGATCCCTACGGCAACGAAAAGACCTTTACCAACGAACACCCCGCGCTGGCGGCGGGCAGCTATACCTTCACCCTGACCTCCGGCCTGAACGGCGCGTCCGGTGTCATGACGGTGGCGGAGGACGGCAGCGTGACCGTGGCGGACGAGACGCTGACGACCCTGCGCGTTCCTCAGGGCGTGGCGTGGATGGCTCAGCCGGTGCTGCGGTCGGTCAACGGCGGCGACGCGGCGGAAAACCGCTACCCAATGGAACAGGACGGAACGGTGGCGCTGGTGCCCGACGCGGTGGGCCCCACCGGCGGGCTGTACCTGTACGGTGTGCCCGGCGCTGATCTGGAGAGCAAGACCTACCAGTGGAACGGCAGCAAGGTTACCCTCTGCGCCATGTATACCGACGTCAACGGCAAGAAGGTCGACAAGAGCCGCAGCTGGGAATCCACCCATCAGGCGCTGGCGGATGTGCTGACCGCCGGTACACAGGGTGCCGACCTGCGTCTGGAGGCCCGCACCGATATGGACGGCTATACCATGTATCAGGCGTGGGAGCTGACGCTGGAGCGCACCCCTACCCTCTACGGTCTCAGCGTGATGGCGGGCGGCGTTGACCAGAAGCTGGACTTCTCCGGCACCACCACGGAATACGCCTGCGTGGTCACCACGGAATCGGTGGTGCTGCGGCCTGCCCGGAACAGCAGCTATACCGTCACGGTGAACGGCGGTCAGCTTGACGGGGACGGCACGTATACCCTTCCGCTGGTGGAAGACAGCGACACCACAGCCACCATCGCCGTCACCATGCCGGAGAGCGGACGAACCACCACCTATACCCTCACCGTCACCAGAAAGGCCGCCGTCCCCCTGACGGTAAAGCACGATGATGACGTGACGGTGCGCATCTTCAACGCCGCCGGTGCGGAGATCGGCGTGGACGCCGACGGCACCTATCCCCTGACCCCCGGCGACAGCAGCTATACCTACATCGCCACAAAGAACGAGTACTACCACGCCAAGGGGATTTTCGCCGCTCCCAAGGAGGGCGACACGTCCCTGACCATCACGGCGGTCACGCCGGAGACGGACGACTACCTGACCAGCCTGAAGCTGGCGGCCAGCGCCGTCGGCACCTCCAGCGTGTATCTGCCCGCGGAACAGTTCCGTGCCGGCACCCACGTCTATGCTTCGCAGATGGACGACCGGAACAACAGCGTATACGTCTGGGCTGTCGCCGTTCAGGACAAGGGCTGCAAGATCCGCGTGCCGCGTACCGATGGCAAGGATACGAACGTGCCCAGCGGGATAACCTCCGGCACATTCGCGTCCAGTCTGGCAAAGACGGGGCCGGAAGCCTTCCGCTTCACCCTCCTCGTCTCCCGGGAGGACAGCGAGAAGAAGGTCACCTTTGAGCAGGACTATCTGGTGGATTTCGCCAGAGTGCTGACACTGGCGGACATGTCGCTGTCGGTGGACGGCATGGAGACGGCGTACTATCCGGTGATCAAGGGCGAGGTCGCCGACTACGACGGCTTCTACTGGAAGCAGTATGACTATCAGACCACCGTCCTCGGCTCCGCCCAGGAGGCGGTGCTGACGGTGACACCCTTCGTCACGGGCTACAGTGTGCAGGTAAACGGCGGCCAGGTCTACGCGCCGAAGGTGGATCCGGAGACCGGGGAAACGGCGGAGACCGTTACCGTCACGTTGCCGCTGGACGAGACGAAAAAGCAGGAGACCTTTACCCTGACCGCCTGCACCGCGGAGGGGCATCAGGCCCGCGCCTATACCCTGACGCTGAAAAAGGGCGCGCCTATTGACACCACCGTCACTATTCAGGATAAGTACACCAAACAAACCATTGACGGCGCGCTGGCCGCCGTGTACGAAATGCGCAGCGGTTCCCGCGTCTGGCCCAATGACGACGGCACGTTCTCGCTGGTGGAGGGCCTGACCTACACCTGCGTGGCCACCTGCTCCGGCTATGTGGGCGACACGCAGGAGATCGCCGCCGGCAAGGCGGAGGAGATCGTCATTTCGCTGGCCGCGGCTCCCGTCTCCAGCCACGGCGCAGGCGTCACCTCCAGCTGGCCCTCCTTCCGGGGCAATGACAACGCCAACGGCGTGGTGAACGCCAAGACCCCCACCTCCAGCGATACCGCCGTGCTCAGCTGGGCCAATAAGCTGGGCGACGGCTACAGCACCTCCGCGCTGGGCTGCCCCATTCTTATCGAGGAGGGCGGCGTGGAGTTCCTGATCGTCTACAGCGGCAGGACGCTGTACAAGGTGGAATCCGTCACCGGCACGGTGGTGGCCACCGGCGCCATGTGCGATACCTCCAGCTTCGCCATCACCTCCGCCACCTACGGCCCCGACTGCGGCATGCTGTTCGTGGCCCTCAGCAGCGGCACGGTGCAGGCCTTTGACGCCGCCACGCTGGATTCCCTGTGGATCTATCAGGACGCGCTGGGCGGCCAGCCCAACTGTCCCCTGACCTACCATGACGGCTATGTGTATACCGGCTTCTGGAATCAGGAGCAGGAGAACGCCAATTTCGTCTGCCTGTCCGCCACCGACGAGGATCCCACCAGCGGCAGCGAGAAAAAGCTGGCCCGCTGGACGTATACCCGTATGGGCGGCTTCTACTGGGCGGGTGCGTATGTCTGCGACGACTATCTGCTGGTGGGCGCCGACGACGGACAGGATCGATCCTCCAGCGCCACCGGCGCGCTGCTGTGCCTTGATCCCTCCACCGGTGAAGAACTGGATCGCTGGGACGGCCTGCGGGGCGACGTGCGCAGCTCCATCGCCAGAGACGGGGACGGACGCTTCTACTTCACCTCCAAGGGCGGGTATCTCTACTCCGCCGCCGTGACGCAGACGGCGGACGGCTGGAAGATCACGGATACGCGCATCTGCGCCCTCAGCAACGGCAGCGGCAGCGAGAAAACACCGGCCATGAGCACCTGCACGCCGGTGCTGTATAACGACCGGGCCTACATTGGCGTGTCCGGTACGTCTCAGTTCGGCGCGTATACCGGCCACAACATCACCGTGGTGGATCTGGATTCCATGAGCGTGCTCTACAGTGTGCCCACCAAGGGCTATCCCCAGACCTCCGGATTGCTGACCACCGCCTATGAATACCCCAGCGTCTACTTCTTCGACAACTTCACCCCCGGCACATTGCGGCTGTTGGAGGATACGGGAACGGCTCCCGGCAAAACCACCACCGAGACCTATCAGGAGGGCGGCAGCACCCGCACGGTGGAGACGGCCTACGCCCTGTTCACCCCCGCCAACGATCAGGCGCAGTACGCCATCTGCTCTCCCATTGCCGACAGCAAGGGCACGGTGTTCTTCAAGAACGACTCCGCCTATCTGATGGCGCTGACCAGCACCGTCGATAAGGTGGAGGTGACGCAGCTGCCGGATAAAATGAGCTACAACGAGGGCGAGGCCTTCGACCCCACCGGCATGGAGCTGACCGTCTATTACACCAACGGCGAGAGCCGCGTTCTGCCGGTCAGCCGCACCATCAACGGCGTCAAGGTGGAATATTTCACCTACAGCGATACCCTCACCGCAGCGGACGACGGCTACTTTGAGCTGACCTACGTGCCCGTCATGTACCAGAGCGGCGCGGACGGCGAGCCTGTGATCCGGGCGGCCAAGACCGACATTCCCATCTCCGTCACCGGCAAGACCTATGACCGGGGCGATATCAACGGCGACGGCGCGGTGGATGTGTACGACCTGCAATACCTGTATGAGTACTGCTGCGATAAGAACACCATCACCGACCCCGCCACCCTCGCCCGGCTGGACATCAACGGCGACGGCAAGCAGGATATCGCGGACGCAGCGGCGCTGTATGGTTATCTGGCCGAGGGCCAGTGGCCCGTTCCCCGCCACGCCATTACCGTAAAAAGCACCGCGCCCGAAACGGCGCAGGTGGAGCAGGGCGGGATGTATACCCTGTACATGAGCGATGTGTTCGACACCTGCCCGGACCGCGTTACCTACACGCTGTCCGGCGAGGGACTGAGCGAGCACACCAAGCTGGCCGCGGACGATAAGGGCGATTACCTGTCCTTCACCAACAGCAAGACAGGCGACTATCTCCTGACCATCACCGCCGTGTGCGGCGCCGACAGCGCGGTGCAGGCAGTCTATCACCTGACGGTTACCGTTACAAAGAGCGCCGCCGGAGACCCCGGCCAGTACGACTATGACGAGGAGAATGCCGACAGCGTGACCGTCTACGTCACCGTTTCCAACGACGGCGTACCCATCTACGGTGTCGACGGTACCCCCATAGCCCATCTGGAGGTGGAGGTGCCCTACTTCGATCTGGAGAGTCAGGGGCTTGCGGAGTTCTACCGTTACCACACCGAAAACGGCCAAGGCGGCGGCAGCTATATCGACAATGTGGTGGTGGAGCGGCCTACCGTTCTGCACCTGTATCTGTATCTGCTGGGCGTGTACTGCAAGGGCTATACCCCGGAGGAAGTAACCTCCGGCACGAAAAAGGTGGTCGACGGCCAGAACGACAGATACCGAGAGGTATATGACATTCTGGGAAAGCAGGCGGCCAGCTGGCCCGGCCCGGCGCTGACCATCAGCGGCTCCGCCACCAGCATGTACATGCCGAACTTCTGGGGCCACGATGAAAACCTCATGTACTACCGCAACCACGTATATCCCCTGATGGGGCCAGGTTGGGGCGCCACGGCGGACTACATTCTGCTGAGCAACGGCGATACCATTGACGTGGCACTGTTCAGCGACTGGAACTTCTGGAGCGACGGCGGCGCGTTCACCTGCTTTGACAAGGACGAATACACCGTCAAGGCCGGGGAAACGCTGACCTTCAACACCCGGAAGTACGAAACAAAATCCGTGGCCGACGGTGGCAGCGAGAGCTTCCAGTCTATCGCGGGCATGACGGTCTACCTCTACGACGATCAATGGACGCAGCTGACGGAGATCCCGGCAGCCGGGAGCGGCGATGCTTTCCAGTACGTCATCGACCAGCCCGGTACCTACTACCTGCTGGCTGTCGATCCCAAGGCGGGCAGCGCCGCCGCCCGCCTTGCCCCGGCCACCGCTCGCCTCCGCGTGAGCTGACAGCCATCCAAAACTGCATACCGGACGGCCCGCCCGGCGCACTGCGCCGGAGGCGGAATGGGGTGCAAATCCCCGCGAACAGGTCACTGTGAAACCCAATTTGGGATCAGTCAGATACGCCCAGGGCCGTCCGGAAAAGCTCCTGCCTGCACCGGGACGCTGCCAAGTCGGCGATGACGATTTCGGCGGGAGCTTTCCTCGGAGTGCTTTCTGCCGAAAGGCTTTATATAGAGAAAAATCATAGAAAGGAACCAAAAACACATGAAAACAAGCAAACGGCTGCTTTCTCTGCTGCTGGCGCTGACCATGGTGCTGTCCCTGATGGGCAACCTGTCCGTGGCGGCGTTCGCGGAGGAAGTTACCCCCACTGTCGTCACAACCGACGGCAATGACCAACCCACCGCCCCCGTCACCCCCGACGAGGGCCAGACCACCCCCGCCAACGCGGATAAGAGCGGCGGCGAGACGCCTGCTCCCGCCAACGGCGACGCGAACGCCGAGCCTGTGCCCGCCGAGGGCGAGGTCACGCCCCCCGCTGTGGCTGTTCCCAAGCTGAAGGACGGCGTTTCCCCCACCGCCAGCGCCACCGTCCAGACCGGCACCGCCTATCTGCTCAGCGACCTGCAGGCGGGCAAGATCTTTGACGGCGAGGGCCTCACCTACGAGAACTACTATTATGAGCGCTCCGCCGACAACGGCCAGAGCTGGGGCGCCAAGCAGAAGTTCGAGAAGGCTCTCTTCGGCGGCACCCTGATCCAGCTCACCGAGACTGTGGCGGGCACGTATATCTACCGCTTCTATGCCTCCTTCGACGGCGAGAACTTCTCCACCGATACCTGGACGCTGACCCTGACCGTGGAGGATAACCCCACCATGGAGTTCAGCTTCTTCGTGGGCAAGGACTACACCGGCGGCTATCCCGTCATCAAGCTGTATAACGTCACCAAGGACGCCGACGGCAACGAGGTGCTGGGCGACGAGCTCAAGGATGTGTTCCTGTACAGCAACTTCACCGATACCCTGCCTGAGGGCGAGGAGGAGTATGACCCCGCCATGGGCAAGCTGGACAGCACCAAATATCAGATGTTCTACGCCAAGCTGGCGGCCGGACGCTATGCCTACCGTGCCTTTACCACTGACGGCAAGGCGCTGGGCGGCATGACACTGAACCTGCCCACCGACAAGAACGTGGACGGCGGCGCAGGCGGCGGCAACAAGATCTATCTCCAGTGCAACTCCTTCTATACCAACAGCAAAAAGGCCGACAACACCTATTTCACTGCTGAGGAGTACCATGTCCGCGTGACCTGCCCCATCATGAAGTGCGACGCGGCCATGGGCGACCCCTATATCAAAGATAACTATACGTACTACCCCACCATGCTGTACGCGGCCGGCAACGCCTGCCTGTACAACACTTACGCCTATCCCGATATCGAAGGCTACATTTTCACCCAGAACATCAACCAGACCTTCACTGCCAGCTACAGAGCGGCTACTGCAAAAGTGCTGACCATCAACACCCGCATAGAGCTGACCGTCACCGTTCCCACTGACGCCACCTTCGGCCTGTACTTCCAGTGGAACAACTTCAACACCACGGAAGTGGCTCCCAACGGCAATGAAGAGGACTCCTATGCCGACCGCTGGACGGTGAACGGCGACACCAAGACCGCCACCTACTTCATTTCCAAGAGCAACAGCAACTACACCTGGCGTCTCAGCGACGATACCCATGTGACCCAGGCGGGCTGGCTGGCCAGCCAGAGCGAGAGCGGCAAGCTGATCGTCTCCTTTGCCGAGAGCGCCGCCACGGATCGCGTTTCTCACGATTTCAGCAATCTGGGTACTCAGACCATCAACCGTGACGAGGCCGACCTACAGGTCAATCTGGACCCCAGCGGCTACGAAGCCATTACCGGCACTACCCGTATCCGCGCCTACCGTCACTGGCAGCTCATCAACTCCGACGCGGGCAACATCATGGTGGAGCCTGACTTCCACTGGAACACCCTGATCGGCGATGCTGCGATCAGCCCCGTTAACGGCGGTAACGCCACCGCCAACTGGGCGGACGTTACCCCTGGTACGCAGGATTCCATCATCGCCGTCTACTATGACAGCGTGGACGTGAACCCCAGCAATCACGGCAGCCACGGCGGCCTGTTCCCCGCCACCAGCCCTGAGCGTGTGGGCGTCATCGTGGTGGGCGGTACCGGCGTGACCCACGGCACCGCCGACGCGAAGGTGAAGTACAACATGGCTTCCGGCGTCACCACTACCCGCTCCGAGGATTGGGACTATAACTACGACACATGGTTCTATGAAACCAGTGAGACGAACCCTGCGTTGGACTTCACTGTCAACGCCACCGGCAGCGTGAAGGTGGAATACGCGCTGGCTGCCACCGACAACAGCATGAAGACCACCGTTTCCGGCTTCCAGTCCGTTTCCGCCGACGCTGACGGCAATTACGCCGTTCCTCTGGCTGGCTTCAACACCATCGGCAACGGCAAGGGCGGCACCGTTATCCTCAAGATGACCGACTCCACCGGCGTCAGCTACCGTCTGGTGCGCGTGGCCAAGGTCACGATCACCAGCGAGAATGTCTCCAATCCCGGCGAGCCCATCATGCCCGGCGATCAGGTAAAGCTGAGCTTTGACGGCATGTACCGCGCCGTCAACAAGATCTCCGGCATCTTCAACCCCACCAACTTCAAGCCTACCTATTTCGCCGGTGAGACCAAGTACGAGGGTACGCTGGGCCAGTACCAGAAGATGGACAACGCCACCGTCACCGTCACAATCCCAGAGGATGTGACCTTCGCCGATGGCGCGGCCACCGCGCAGTACACCCTGACCAACGGCTACACCTACGGCTTCATGTACTCTGCCGCCAATCCCTTCGCTTTCCTGTATAGCATGACCGATACCGGCGTGGGCACCAACTTCAACGCTGTGACCGTCAACTATTACATGAACCACTATGCTGACGCGGTGATCACCGTGGCCCGCAAGGTCAATTATGACGTGAACCTGAACATCACCGACGAGAACGGCAGCGCTGTCAGCGATGTGACCGTCACCCTGACCGACAGCAAGGGCAACGTCATCACCCCCAACGAAAACGGCACCTACACCCTGGGCTATGGCGTTTATACCTATACCCTGTCCAAGAACGGCTATGTTGTCACCCGCGGCTCCTTCTCTCTGGGCAGCGCTGACGCCGCCAATGTGAAGGACGGCGTCCTGACTGTCAAGACCGCCGTTCTGCCCAAGGTCGGTGAAAACGCTTGGGACGGCAAGACCAAGACCGAGCCCAAGAAGGACGGCAACGGCGTGTATCTGATCGGCACCGCTGCGGAGCTGGCATGGTTCGCCGCCACGGACGGTAAAAGCAGCGCCAAGCTCACCGCCGATATCGAGCTGGCGGGCTATGATTGGACACCGCTGAAGAAGTTCTACGGTACCTTCGATGGACAGGGTCACGTTATCCGCAACCTGTACATCAACAGCACCAGCAATACTCTGGGCCTGATCAGTTATCTGCAGGGCGGCGCCTCCGTCACGGGGCTGGGCATCACCGGCAGCGTGACCTGCACCAACAATACTAGAATTGCGCAGGCGGGCGGCATCGTGGGCTATATGTACGACAAGGCATCCATTACCCAGTGCTGGAGCGCCGTGAACGTCACCAGCAATAAGCACGCAGGCGGCATCGCGGGCTATACCGCGGGTGGCTCGATCATCACCAACTGCTACGCCAGCGGCAATATCACCACCACTTCCAAAAACGAGTGCTATCTGGGTGGTATCTGCGGCTCCGGCTTCAGCAACACGAATGGCGCGACCCTGACCAACTGCTACAGCATCGGTGATGTTACCGGCACCAGCGGCGCTGCCTCCTATCTGGGCGGCCTGACCCCCAGCAACAACGCTGCCAACTATGTGGGTAACTGCTTCTATCTGGACGGCACCGTCAGCAAGGAAAGCTCCAAGTACGGCGTTACCGGTCTGGGTACCGCCAAGACTGCTGACGAGATGAAGACCGCCATCAAAGCCAACAACAACCCCTTCAATCCCCAGATGCTGGCCGATCTGGCCGTTCGCGCACAGGAGATCGCCGACAAGGCCGCCGCCAAGGCGGTTGACAACCTGATCGACGCCATCGGCGACGTGACCTTGACCGACGACTGCAAGGCCAAGATCGACGCTGCCCGCAAGGCTTACGACGCCCTGACCGACACCCAGAAGGCGCTGGTCAGCAAGCTGGATATCCTGACCGACGCCGAGGCCAAGCTGGCCCAGCTGAAGAAGGAAGCCGCCGACAAGGCCGCCGTGGACGATGTGATCGCCAAGATCGACGCCATCGGAAAGGTGAAGCTGGACAAGGACAGCAAGGCCAAGATCACCGCCGCCCGCGCCGCTTACGACGCGCTGGACGACGAGCTGAAGGCGCAGGTCACCAACTACAACACCCTGCTGGCCGCCGAAAAGCGCTATCAGCAGCTGCGGGATAAGCAGAACGCCAACGACGGCTCCACCAGCGATTCCGCCGACGGCAAGACCGACAGCAAGACCGACGGCAAGAACGTCAAGTCCGGCAACACCGCCGACAACAGCCACCTGACCCTGTGGCTGGGCGGCGTGGTGGTGTCCGCCGCCGCGCTGGCTCTGCTGGCCAGAAAGCGCCGTCAGGACGCGTAATTTCCCCCAAAATAACTCCCCTGAAAACCCAACCGGAGGGAGCGGCTCCGCCGCTCCCTTCCATCGGAGGCGACCTATGAAACACCGTACCCCATGGAGCGCGGCGCTGCTGTGCTGGCTGCTGTGCCTTGCTCTGCTGACCGCCTGCGGCGGTTCCCCTGCCGAAACAGAGACGGCAGGCAGCTGCACCGTTTCCATCTCCTGCGCCACCATTCTGGACAATCTTGACCAGCTCAACGCCGCCAAGGCGGACTTCGTGCCCGATGACGGCGTGATCCTGCCGGAGACGGAGCTCTCCTTCGCTGAGGGGGAGACGGCCTTTGACCTGCTCCAGCGGGTCTGCCGGGACAACGGCATCTCCATGGAGTCCAGCTGGTCGCCCCTGTATAAAACCGCCTATATCGAGGGCATCGCCAATCTCTACGAGTTCGACTGCGGCAAGCTGTCCGGCTGGATGTACAGCGTCAACGGGGAATTCCCTAACTACGGCTGCTCCGGCTACACCTTGCAGGACGGCGATGTGATCTGCTGGGTCTATACCTGCGATCTGGGCGAGGACGTAGGCGGCGGCTACGCCGCCGGCGGGGAATAACCACAGGAAAGCGGTACGCCAAAACGTACCGCTTTCCTTTTTCCCCCGACCATGCTATACTGTCAGAAAAGAGGTGTTGCCCATGAACCGCGCCCATCTGCGCGAAAAACTCCATCTGTCCGGCATCGACAGCGCCGCTGCCCAGCTCTCCCGCCGCTATGCTCTGGGCTTTGAGGTCACGGCCTTCTGCATGGCGGCAGCGCTGGAGGACAGCGCCGCCGTGTCCGCTGCGGAAGCGGAAACGGCGGATATTGCCCGCCTGTGGCTCCACGCGCCCTTTGCCGAGCTGCATCCCTGCGCCATCGACCCGCTGGTGCGGGACATCGCGGTGAAGCGCTACCGCCAGACCGTCGCCATGGCCCGGCGGCTGGGGATCCGCCGCATCGTTATACACGACGGGTATGTGCCCTTCGTCTACTTTCCGGAGTGGTTTGTGGAGCAGTCGGTGCGCTTCTGGCATGACTTTCTGCCGGAGGTGCCCCGGGACATGACCATCGCGCTGGAAAACGTCATGGACGACGGCCCGGATATGCTGGCGGCCATCATGGAGGGCGTAAACGATCCCCGTCTGGGGGTGTGCCTTGATGTGGGCCACGCCAACACCACCGTCAGCAAGACGCCGCCCCTGGACTGGATTGCCCCGCTGTCCCCATGGCTGCGGCACGTCCATATCCACAACAATTTCGGCGAATGGGATCTGCACAACCCGTTGGGCGAGGGCAATATCCCCATGGAGCAGGCGCTGGACGCCCTGCTGACGGCCTGTCCCGCCACCACCTATACCATCGAAAACATGAACTGCGCCCCGTCCCTTGACTGGCTGGCGGCGCAGGGCTATCTGGGGGAGATCACACGATGACAGAACAGGAACTGCAAGCCTATATCGCGGCCATCCGCCCGGCGGATGAGGCCGCCATGACCGCCGCCCGCCGCCGTCAGGCGGAGTTGGCCAAGCCGCCGGGAAGTCTGGGCAAGCTGGAGGACATGGCTGTCCGCATGGCGGGCGTCACCGGCCGGGTCTGCCCGGAGGTGAGAAAGTGCCGTGTGGCGGTGTTTGCCGCCGACAACGGCGTGGTGGCCGAGGGCGTGTCCTGCGCGCCCCAGTCCGTCACGGTGCAGCAGGCGGTGAACATGACCCGCCGCAAAAC
>OHYG01000508.1_pt1 | contig 15481 bp, 13 predicted proteins | sample 1580221 | NCBI WGS metagenome assembly OHYG01 (sample SAMEA3882521, study PRJEB24775) | human gut metagenome | biome: human-associated habitat; feature: intestine environment; material: feces | place: Netherlands | collected 2009/2010 | reverse complement strand
TCATTGTAGGTTATCTCTTTAATATTTTTAGTGCGATATTTATTTAAAAGGAGCGAATAAGAAATGAAATTATTTGGAAAGAAAAAAGAAACAAAATCATATAACAAAAAATTGTGCGTTAATTTGTGAAAAACCATTGACGTGTACTATATATTGTGGTATAATATCAATTGCGGGATACAAGCAGTAATTAGAAGATGTAAAATCTCACAACTTGTATAACGAGAATTTGTCAGTGAAAAATACACGAAATGGGTGTATTTTCGTTAATAAAAAATTTACATATTACAATTTGATAACCTTTGATTTGCCAAAAGTTACAGAAGTCCCCGAAAATGCTTGGTTTCAAGAGCTGAAGGGGGAGCTTGAAAATTTGTATTATTTTGATTTTGGCGAATATTACGGTTGCAATTTCTTAATATATGGTGTATAATTAAGTTACGGTGGTGAAAAGTGCAAAAAAGTGGTGACTAATCCCTGAAATGCATGAGCCGCTGAAACAAAAACCGTGTATTAAGGAGGCGAACAACTTGCTGACAAGTATGCTTAAGGGCACCTATAATCAGTCTATGGACGTTAAGGGCAGAATGGCTTTTCCTGCAAAGCTTAGGGAAATCATTGGCGAGAGGTTCGTCGTTACAAAAGGTCTTGATGGATGTCTTTTCGTTTATTCACTTGAAGAATTTGAGGTAAGAGCCGAGAAAATTAAAGCCTTGCCTATGGCAAAAGCGAGAAATCTTCAGAGAACTTTTATGGCTAATGCCGTAGAGGTGGAAGCGGATAAACAGGGAAGAATACTTATTCCTCAAACCTTGAGAGAAATTGCAGGACTTGAAAAGGAAATTGTTGTTGCCGGAGTTTCGGATAGGTGCGAAATTTGGGATAAGCAAAAATGGGACGAGCTTAATAACAGCGTTGATGATGAAATGATGATGAGCGCTCTGGAGGAGCTGGATTTTTAAGTGGAATTTAAACATATATCAGTGCTTCCTGAAGAGTCGATAAATGGGCTGAATATAAAGCCTGACGGAATTTATGTGGATGGTACTGCCGGCGGGGCAGGGCATTCAAAATTGATTGCCCAAAAGCTGGACGCTGAATCAGGCGGAAAGCTTATTGCTTTGGATAGAGATCCGGAGGCTGTGGAAGTCGCAGCTGAAAGATTATCAGGTCTTCCTGCGGAAGTTGTTCAGGCGAATTATTCTGAGATGGATTCGGTTCTTGAATCTATGGGAATTGATAAGGTTGATGGAATATTTCTTGATTTGGGAGTTTCATCTTATCAGCTTGATAACGGGGACAGAGGTTTTTCTTATCATCAGGATGCACCGCTTGATATGCGCATGAGCAGCGAGGGAATTTCCGCTAAGGATGTAGTAAACTCGTGGAGCTATGAAGAGCTGAGAAAGATTTTGTTTGAATACGGCGAAGAAAAGTTTGCTCCGTCAATTGCAAAGAGAATAGTCAGCAGGCGCGAGGACAAGCCTATTGAAACTACTATGGAGCTTGCTGAAATTATTAAGGAATCAGTTCCGCAGAGGGTGAGACGGGAAAAGAACCCTTGCAAAAAGACATTTCAGGCAATTAGAATTGCAGTAAATGACGAATTCGGTCATTTGGATGCCGCACTTGATAAAGCCTTTGGGCTGTTGAAAAAAGGCGGACGTCTTGCGGTTATAACTTTCCATTCCCTTGAGGATAGAATGGTTAAGCAAAGATTTGTTTCTTATACAAAGGGATGTATTTGTCCTCCGGATTTTCCGCAATGTGTGTGCGGAAGAACAGCGTCGGGGAAGCTGGTTACAAGAAAACCTGTGGAGCCTTCGGAAAAGGAGCTTGCGGAAAACAGCCGCAGCCGCAGCGCAAAGCTGAGGATTATTGAGAAGATTAAGGATTAAAAATATAAAGCGAAAGCTTTTGGACCGCATAGTTTTCTATGCATAATGAGGTGTGAAAATAATGGCAAAATCACATAACCTGGCGTATGATTATTCCGCCTATGACGAGCAGGAGCTTGTCACCCACAGAAAGATAAAACATCGCCGTAACACGGCGGTTGTACATAAAAGAAATACAACGCTGAGAATAATAGGACTTGCTGCTGCTGCTCTTGCACTGATGTGTTCTATGATTTATGGACGAGTGGAGCTTTCAAGCCTTTATACGCAGCAGGCAAATATGCAGACAGAACTGGCACAGCTTACAAATGAGAATATAAGCCTTGAATCAGAGCTGGCATCAAAAACAGGTCTGACAAAGGTTGAGGAGTATGCTGAAAAAGAACTGGGGCTTCAAAAGCTGGACAAGTCTCAGATAGAATATGTGGAAGTTGAAAAGGAAACGGTTGCGGAGGTTGTAGATTCAGACGACGCAAATATGTTTGTGAAAATAAAAAGATGGTTCTCCGGTGTTTTGGAATATATCGGGATTTGATGAAATAGAATAACTATGAAGAAAGTTAGGGACAAAATTGTGCTTAGCTTTCTTGTTATATTATTTTGTGTGCGGAAAAACATCTTATGATGTAGAAAAGTGAATTTCCGGTGTGTTTCTGTTAAGCGAAAGGAGTTCTTATGACAGATAAACCGACGACTTTAATGAAACGAAGATTAAATCTTTGGATAAATCTGCTGATAATTATTTTAATTATATATATTGTTTTCAGCATTTTCAAGACTTCTGTCACTGAGTCGGATAAGTGGCGTGAGCTGGCTGATTCACAGCAGCTTAAAAGCACAGTCGTTCAGGCATCAAGAGGTACGATTTATGACAGTACTGATCAGGTGCTTGCACAAAGTGCTACAATGTATACTGTTTATTGTGATCAGGTTATGCTGTGGGACGACTATGTTTCCAAAAAAGATGAGAAAATTGAAGAATATAAACAGCTTATCAAAGACACCAATGACGCTGAAAAGGTAATTGGATATGAAGAATCCTTAGCGAAGCTTAAAACCTCTCAGCAGTGTTTTGACGATTTGGTTGCTTTTCTTGCACAGACTTTGGAAATGGATTCCGAAGACATCAGGAAGAAAATCGGTGATGAGAATTCTCAGTATGTTATCCTTAAAAAAGACATTGAAAAAACTGTTGCGGATAAAATTGAGGATTATCTTACTGAAGAAGAGCTTGACGGTGTGAGATGTGACCCGACAACAAGAAGAATTTACCCTCAGAATGAACTTGCATCAAATGTGATCGGTCATCTTAATTATGACGGCGACGGAATTTACGGTCTTGAAGCATATTATGATGATTATCTTGCAGGTGTTGACGGACGTGTGGTAACGGCTAAGGCTCGGAACGGCACTGAAATACCATATAGATATAAGCAGAGCTATGAGGCTCAGGACGGAGATTCGCTGCATCTTAATATTGATGTTAATATTCAGTATCACCTCGAAACGGCATTGGAAAAGGCTGTTGATCTTCATAAGCCGAATGAGAGAGCATGCGGAATCATTATGAATCCAAAAACCGGTCAGGTTTATGCTATGGCAACAAACTACAGCTATAACCCGAATAGTCCGGCGGAGGTAACGGATAAGTCAATTGCCTCTGAGCTTGCGAAAATGGACAAAGATTCAAAGGAATATTCCGAAAAACGACTTAACGCCTGGTCGGTTCAATGGAAAAACAAAGCCATTTCAGAGCTTTATTTCCCTGGTTCTGTATTTAAGGTAATTACGGGTTCTTCTGCTCTTGAGGAAAAGGCGATTTCACTCAGTGACAGTTTTTCCTGCAACACTTATATACAGGTTGCCGACCACAAAATTCATTGCTGGTCAACTCGTGACCATGGCTCTCAGAATCTTGCGCTGTCTATGCTTAACTCATGCAACCCTGCTTTTGTGCAGATCGGACAAAGGCTTGGCGCTGAAAAGTTTTCAGAATATTTTGAAGCTTATGGACTTACTGAAAAAACAGGAATTGACTTACCAAGTGAAGTAAGCAGTATTTATATGCCGCTTTCAAGAATGGGAACTGTTGAGCTGGCTTCTTCATCTTTCGGACAGACAAATAAGATTACTCCTATTCAGATGATCACAGCATATTCCGCAGTGGTAAACGGAGGATATCTTGTAACTCCTCAGGTAGTGGATAAGATAACAGATTCCAACGGAAATGTTGTAAAAGATTTTGACACAGAGGTAAAACGTCAGGTTATTTCAGAAGAAACCTCTAAGGAAATGAGAGAGATACTTGAAGGGGTAGTAAACGGACAGCCCGGTTCTAACTGTTATATCAAAGGCTATCGTATCGGCGGAAAGTCGGGTACATCTCAGAAGCTGGATACTGATAACGGTGAAACCTATGTTTCTTCATATTGTGCATTTGCACCTGCGGATGATCCGGAGGTTATAATGCTTGTAATGGTGGACCACCCAACAGGAGGAGAATTTTACGGAAGCCAGGTTGCAGCACCGATATGCGTAGAAGTTTTTAATGACATTCTGCCATATTTGGGATTGTTCCCTGAATATACTGAAGAAGAGCTTGAAAAACTTCAGGTTTCAGTGCCTAATGTAGAATTTGCAACTATTGAGAGCGCAACCAAGACATTGGAAAATCTTGATCTTGAGGTTAAGGTTAAGGGTGACGGAGGCTCTGTTGTAAAACAGATTCCTACAGGTGTTTCTGTTGAAAGAGGAAGCTCGGTTGTTCTTTATACCGATGAATCATATAAAACTAACAATGTAAGCGTGCCGAATCTTCAGGGCCTTACAAGAGAACAGGCGAAGGCGGTTCTGGAATCTGTGGGACTGAATCTTTCTGTTGAAGGCTCAGGTGCGGATGAGGACGGAGCGATAGCTTCATCTGATCAGAATTATGCCGAGGGTGCAAGCGTTCCTGAAGGAACAGCGGTAACGGTTACGTTTGTTGAGAGCAGTGTAGGCTCACAGTAATTAGGGTTAAGGGACTGATAATTAATGAAACTTTACGACTTAATAAATGGGATAGCGAAAACAGAACTTCCGGATATGGAAATTACTGCGCTCACTTCTGACAACAGAGTGGAGATACCGAAAGGCGCAATGTTTGTCTGTATTAAAGGAAAAACCTTTGACGGACATTCCGCAGCCCGGCAGATGACAGACAAAGGTGCAGCGGTTGTAATTGTTGAACGGGATTTGGGGCTTGAAAATCAGATTATTGTGTCTGATACAAGAAGCGTTTATCCGAAGCTCTGTGCTGCATGGTTCGGGAATCCCGAAAAGGAATTAAAGCTTATCGGGGTTACGGGGACAAACGGAAAGACCACTATCACAACTGTGCTGAAAAAGGTTCTTACTGACTTTGGCTGTAAAACAGGTCTTATCGGTACATGTCAGAATGAGATAGGTGAGGAGATTATTCCGACATCAAGGACGACACCTGAGCCTTATGATTTATTTGAGCTGTTTAGAAAAATGGCGGACGCTAAGTGTGAATATGTTGTAATGGAGGTTTCATCTCAGGGTCTGGAGCAGAAGCGTGTTGAGGGATGCCGTTTTAAAGTAGGCGTATTTACAAACCTGACACAGGATCATCTTGATGTTCACGGCACAATGGAGAATTATTATCAGGCTAAAAAGATGCTTTTTGATATTTCAGACAATGCCATAATTAATATTGACGATGAGGCAGGAAGACGTTATCTTAATGAAATAACATGTCCGGCAAAGACCTTTTCTGATGAAACAAAAGCGGATTTTTATGCGGAGGAGATTTGTCTTTATGCTGACGGCGTGGGATATGTTTTTTCAGATAAAAACAGTAAGCATAATGTTGCTTTTAAAATGCCGGGACTGTTTAATGTGTCAAATTCACTGGCTGTTATTGCATGCTGTGAAACCTTGGGATTTAACGTTGAGGAAACGATCAGGTATATTAATTCCATGCAGGGGGTAAGAGGGAGAGCCGAGGTCGTTCCGACAGGAAGAGATTTTACGGTAATATGCGACTATGCACACACACCTGACGCTATTGTAAATGTGCTTAAAGCCATAAAAGGCTCGGCAAAGGGAAAGGTAAAATGCTTCTTCGGCTGCGGCGGAAACAGAGATGCAAAAAAAAGACCTCTTATTGCGGACAATGCTTATTTTCTTATTGTAACTTCTGATAATCCGAGAAATGAAGATCCTGAGGCAATTATAAAAGACGTTCTGAAGGGTCTTGAGGGAAAGGATACGCCTTATATTACGATCTGTGACAGGCGGGAGGCTATTCACTGGGCAGTGAAGAATGCTGAAAAGGACGATGTTATTGTGCTTGCAGGAAAGGGACATGAGGACTATCAGATTCTTGCAGGAGGAGTAAAAATCCACTTTGATGAAAGAGAAGTTGTGGCAGAAGCTTTAAAAGAAATAGATTAGATATATATTACACTGATTGGGAGCATAAGTATGGAGAGAATGACATTGGCTGAAATCATTCAGGCTGTGGACGGAAGCTATGGCTTTCCGTCTGACGCTTTTGTTAATGATATTTCAACCGATACAAGGACATTAAAGAAAGGCTCTGTGTTTGTAGCATTGAAAGGCGATAATTTTGACGGACACAATTATGGAGCAAAGGCCATGGAGCTTGGCGCTGAGGCAGTTATTGCTGAAAGAGCTATTGACGGAGCAAGATGCATTATTGTAGATTCGACGCACAAGTCGCTTCTTGATCTTGCGGCATATTACAGACGCAAGTTTGATATACCTCTTGTGGGAGTAACGGGAAGTGTAGGAAAGACTACTACGAAGGAAATGATAGCTCTTGTTGTCGCAGAGAAATATGAAACATTGAAAACAGAGGGGAATCACAATAATGAAATAGGTCTTCCTTTGACTGTTTTAGGACTGGAGAAAAAACATACTGCGGCAGTAATAGAAATGGGAATGTCTCATTTAGGGGAGATTTCAAGGCTTTCTATGTGCGCTCAGCCGACTTTGGCGGTTATAACAAATATAGGTTTTTCTCATATTGAAAATCTGGGCACGCAGGAGAATATCCTTAAAGCGAAAATGGAGATTCTTGACGGTGCGGATTATGACGCTCCGATTATACTTTGCCGTGATGATAAATTGCTGAGTAATGCTGAAATTCACGGAGAAAGAAAGGTTATATATTATTCCGTCAGAAAAAAAGACTGTGATGTTTATGCGGCATCTGTTAAAAGCGACGGAAATGGCATAAGCTTTGTTATAAATTATCCTGAGGGTAAGATCAATGCAGTTATAAACTGTATGGGCGAGCACAATGTTAAAAACGCACTTGCCGCTTTCTGTGTTGGTCGGGAATTAGGCATAGAACCTGAGAAGATCGTTGCAGGGATCGCAAAGTACAGACCGGACGGACTCAGGCAAAATGTAAAAAAGGTTGATGGAAAGACATTTATAATTGACTGCTATAACGCTTCTCCTGATTCTATGAAAGCGGCAATAAGCGTGCTTTCAAATACCGGCAATGCGGGAAAGAAATATTGTGTTCTTGCAGATATGCTGGAACTGGGAAAGATGTCAAAGATGCTTCACAGGACAGTCGGGGAATATGCTGCTGAATCTGATGCAGATATGCTTCTTTGCTTTGGCGATGATTCAAAGTATTATATTGACGGAGCTGTAAAAAAAGGCTTTGACAGCGGAAAGTGTGTGCATTTTGACAGCAGAGAACAGCTTGCGGATTATCTTAAGGAAAATCTTGAAACTGGCGACGCTGTTTTATTCAAAGGCAGCCGTGGAATGAAGCTTGAAGAGGTTATAAATGCCTTGGAGTAGTGCTCTTGTCATAATAGCTGTTGAGATTATTTTAAGTCTTGTCTGCGGAAAGATGCTGATTCCTTGTTTCAGAAAACTGAAAACAGGAAGATATGATATATATCTTGGCAGCAGATTTGAAAAGGACGGCTCTGAACCTAAATTTGGTGGAGTAATTATTGCACTTTCGCTTATAGTGGGAACTGTTTTAAGCTCCGTTTTAATAAGCTGGGATTTGGAAATAGGTTCGGGCAAGGACAGTTTAAAGATAATTGCTGTTGTTATATTCAGCCTCATGTTTATGCTGATTGGAATAGCAGATGATTGGCTTAAGGATGTAAGAAAAAAAGCATTGGGCTTACGTCTTGGAACAAAGCTTATCATTGAATTTATAATTTGCTTTTGTTTTCTGTTGTGGCATAACATTATTTGCGGTGAGCATGATACGGCTTTACTTTTGCCTTTCAGATTGGGATATCTGGATTTCGGGCTGTTTTATTATCCGCTTATTGCTTTGGGTATGACAGTTACAATCAATGCCATAAAGCTTCACGACTGTTTCGGCGGTGATACGGCAAACGGAGTTGACGGACTTTGCGCAGTAACGGCAGTAATCTTTTCGCTCATGTTTGCTGTTTACGGAAACATAGCGGACAAAGTTTTTTTAAGTGCTTTAGGTTATATTTTTGCCGCATCGGTCATGGGATTTTTGATTTGGGGACTTTCACCGGCTAAGGTATATTTGGGCGAGTCCGGGGCTTTGATGTTAGGCGGATTTATGAGTGCCGTCATAGTAGCTTCTAAGCTGTATTTATTGATTTTTCTGACAGGGTTGGGCTTGTTAATTGACAGCATTTGTACTCTTATTCAATACGCTGTTTATAAAAAAAGCAAAAGGCTTATATTTAAGGGCTCGAGCCTTCATTCACATTGGAAAGAAGAAGGATTCAGCGATTATAAAATAATATTGATTTTTTCCTGCATAACCTTAACAGGCGGAATTGCAGGTATGATTTTTGTAATATACAGCACAAAGTTTTAGTGTAAAAAGGGAGGTTTTATTTTGGCAGATAAGGGTTCAAGACGTCAGCGTGACGGGAGCATTATTCACAGCCGTCCACAGCGAACTCAGCCTGTGGCTCAGGCAAGAAAATCCCTTAATTTCAGATTTATCTTGAGCGAAATAGACAAACCTTTTTTAATACTTGTTCTTGTGCTTTTGGTATTCGGAATAACAATGATGTTTTCTGCGAGCTATGCGACAAGCATATATGAAAAGGGCGACGGATATTTTTATCTGAAAAGACAGGCGCTTTTCGGCGGAGTAGGCGTAATCGCAATGCTCGTTATTTCAACGATCGACTATCATTTCTTTCAGAATACTAAAGTAGCATATATTTCGTTTTTCGCTACATTTGGCATAACGCTTTACACGGCACTTTTCGGAATATCCACGGCAGACGCAAACCGTTGTCTTGAAATTGGGCCGATTCAGTTCCAGCCTTCAGAGCTTTTGAAAATTACGTTTATTATAATTTTTGCATACATAATGGCGGTTAATTTCCCGAAATATAAGAAAATGAAATATTGTATTGTGCCATTTGCGGCAATTTTGGTACTTGTTTGCGGAGTCTTGGCGCTTCAAAGACATATTTCAGCAGTTATGCTTGTAGTTTTAATCGGTATTACAATGATGTTTGTAAGCGGAATTCCGAGAAAGTCATTTTGGATTTTTATAGGCTGCGGAGCAGCGGCGGCGCTGCTTTTAGTGCTTGTAATTATTATTTCGGGAAGCGATAAGTTTTCATATATTACTACAAGATTTCAAAGCTGGCAGGATCCGCTGTCTGACATTAGAGGTGATACGGCTCAGACCTATCAGGGGCTTCTTGCCATAGGCTCCGGTGGGTTGTTCGGACTTGGATTCGGTGAGTCAAGACAAAAATATCTTTATCTTCCTGAATCACAGAACGATTTTATATTCTCAGTTATCTGCGAAGAGCTGGGATTTGTGGGAGCATTGGTAGTAATCTTTCTGTTTTTGATGTTTATTATAAGAGGATTCTATATTGCGTCAAGGGCTAAGGACAGATTCGGAATGCTTATTGCTGTCGGAATCGTTATGCAAATCGGGTCGCAGGCTTTGCTGAATATTGCTGTTGCCTGCAATGCGTTTCCTAATACGGGTATTTCACTTCCGTTTTTCAGCTATGGAGGTACAGCGCTTATGCTTCAGCTTGCTGAAGTAGGAATCTTACTTAATATATCAAGACAGAGCAATATACCGAGATAAATTTTTAATTAATCCTGATATGAGAGGACAATTTTAAATGCTTAGAGTTTTACTTGCAGGCGGAGGAACGGCAGGTCATGTAAATCCTGCTCTTGCAATCGCTGAAATTATAAAATTACATCATCCTGACGCAGAGTTTTGCTTTGCGGGAAATCCCAACAAGCTGGAAGCTAAGCTTATACCTCAAAACGGTTATCGCTTTGAACCTATTATGGTTGAGGGGTTTCAGCGAAAGCTTAATGCACAGAATATAAAAAGAAATGTAAAGGCACTTTATTATCTTTGCAGTACAGGGAAACAGGCTAAGAAAATCATAAAGGATTTTAAGCCTGATTTAGTTATTGGTACGGGTGGATATGTTTCGGGGCCCATTGTCAGAAAAGCGGCACAGATGGGCATAAAAACTGCAATCCACGAGGCGAATGCTTTTGCAGGAGTAACAACAAAGCTTCTTTCAAAAAAAGTGGATAAAATAATGCTTACTGTAAAGGAAACAAAAAATCTTGAGGCGTCTGTGATGTCAAAAACTGTGGTTACGGGGCTTCCTGTAAGAAAAGCGTTTGAGCTTAAATCAAAAGCAGAGGCTAAAAGCGAGCTTGGCTTTGCTGAAAATGAGATTTGTATTCTTTCGTCAGGCGGTAGTTTGGGTGCAAGAGTGCTTAATGAAAATATAGCAAGGCTTCTTAAGTGGTATCAGGATAATAATGTGAAAGTAAATCACATTCATTCATATGGTACTTATGCAGGCTATTCAAACTATGTTGAAAGCCTTGAAGAACAGGGTGTAAATATAAAGGCAAACAAAAGGCTTATTATTAAGGATTATATAAATATGCCGCTTTGTATGGCGGCAGCAGATCTTGTTATTACAAGGTGCGGCGCAAGTACTTTGGCAGAGCTTGAAGCAGTGGGAAGGGGAGCAATTCTAATCCCGTCGCCTATGGTTGCTGAAAATCATCAGTATCACAACGGCATGGTATTGCAGAACGCAGGGGCAGGATTTGTTTTTGAAGAAAAGGATTTGAAAGAAAACACTATTATTGATAAAGTGAGTGAGCTGATAAGCGAGCCTGAAAAGCTGGAGAGATTATCTGAGAATGCGGCGGCTCTTAATATCAGAGATACTGACGACAGAATTTACAATGCAATTAAACCATTAATATATACGGCTTAAGAAGCTGCGAGGTCAATTATTGAAGTTGTATCATTGCTAAATTATAAGGTTTTTCACCTATATGTAAGGAAATGCATAATATAGTTTATGAATTTCTTTGTAAGGGAGAGAAGCTTTATGCAAAGGCTTAGAATAGAAGGCGAAAAGCGAATTAACGGTGAGATCTCAGTGCAGGGAGCAAAGAACAGCGCACTGCCGCTGCTTTCGGCCTGTGTGCTTTCAAAGGGCGAAGTGACATTACATAATTGTCCGAGGCTTTCAGATGTTTTTGCGGCTTGCAGAATTCTAAGCTGTCTGGGCTGTTCATGCAGCTTTGAGGGAAACACTGTAGTAGTCAATTCCTCAGATATATCAAAAAGCTATGTGCCTGATGGATTAATGCGTGAAATGAGATCATCCATTGTATTTTTGGGTGCAATTTTGGGCAGATTGGGAAGATGTTCGCTTTCTTTTCCGGGAGGTTGTGAGCTTGGACCACGTCCCATTGATATGCACATATCAGCACTTAGGCAAATGGGCGTTGTTATAAAAGAAGAATATGGTGTTCTTGACTGCACATGTCCTAAGGGGCTGAAGGGTGCAAAGATAAATTTGTCTTTCCCTTCTGTTGGGGCAACTGAAAATATAATGCTCGCCGCTTGTCTTGCCAAAGGCGACACGGTAATATATAATGCTGCAAGAGAGCCGGAAATATCAGATTTAGCGGGCTTTCTTAATGCTTGCGGAGCAAGAATAAGCGGACAGGGCGGAAGTGTTATTTATATAACAGGAGTAAAAGAGCTTCATGGCTGTGAGTATAGTGTTATGCCTGACAGAATCGTTGCCTGCACGCTTTTAGGAGCGGCGGCAATTACCGGCGGTGAAATTACACTGAAAAACAGCAGACCTCAGGATATTGACGCTGTGCTTCCTGTTTTTGAACAAATGGGATGCGGTGTTTTCGCATATGAAGATAATATTTATCTTAACGGAAAGAAAAGCCTAAAGGCTGTTAAAACCATAAGGACAATGCCTTATCCGGGATTTCCTACAGATGCTCAGGCTATTGTAATGGCGGCTCTGACTAAGGCGCAAGGAACAAGCGTTATTGTGGAAAATATCTTTGAAAACAGATATAGACACGTTGATGAGCTTGTTAGAATGGGTGCAGACATCAAAGTTGAGGGCAAGGTTGCTGTTGTTGAGGGCGTCAAAAAGCTTTTTGGAGCAAATGTGATCGCTACTGATCTGAGGGGTGGAGCAGCATTGGTTATTGCGGCTCTTGCGGCTGACGGAGAAACTATATTGTCAAATATAAAGCTGATTGACAGAGGATATGAAGATATTGAAAATCAGCTTAATTCAGTAGGTGCAAAAATCAGCAGATTCTGAATTTAAGCATTACTATAGAAGGAACGATATAAATGAAAGATGTTGTAAAATCATATAATGACACGGGAGAATATAAAACGATAAACGGTCAGCGTGTTAAAGTCAACAGAAAAAAACGCAGAAATAATTTAAGAGCTTACTATGCTATTGCAGTGGTTGTGGCTTTTGTTATTTTGCTAATACTTTGTATGACCGTGTTTTTCAGATACGGACCTGAAAATGTTGAGATCAAGGGAGTAACACTTTATACTAACGAGCAGATCCTTGTTGTCGGCGGCGTATCAGGCGAGGGGAATCTTATGAGAACTGATACGGATGTGATTGCTGAAAGATTAAAAAAATATCTTGTTTATGTTGAGGATGTCAGCGTAAAGAAAAAATATCCCTCTAAACTGATTGTGAGCGTTACTGAGGCACAAAAGGCGGCTGATGTTGAATTTAACGGAAAATATTATGTAGTTTCAAAATCAGGAAAGCTGCTTGAATGTGCAAATGATGCCAGAACAAAGGGGATTCCTCTTGTTAAAGGATTGGAGCTGAACAGTCTTAATCCCGGCAGCAAGCTTGAAACAAAAGACACATTGAAAACAAAGATTTTTAATGATCTTATAAAGCAGGCTGATGAGCTTGGTTTAAAAAAGATAACGAGCATTGATCTTAGTGACAGAACAGATATTATTTTAAATTACAACGGAAAAATTAAAATTTATATCGGAAGCTCTGTAGACATGGATTATAAGCTGAAATATATAAAGGCTGTAATTGATGAAAAGCTTTCTGACAACTTTAAGGGAACACTCAGGTATAACGGTGTGAACAGCGGTATTTCTGCAATTCTCGATAACAATTCGTCAAAGGCGTCTAAAGATGATTCTAAGACAGAAAAGACAGCAAATGAAGATGAAAATACAGATGAAAGCTCAGCTGAAGTAAGTGATTTAGGATATACTGAGCCTGAACAGTCAGTTGATGAAAACGGTGATTATAACGGCTGGCAGTGAACATAATAATTATATTAAAAAGCAAAGAGATTTAATTTTTAAAATAAAAATATCATCAAATTAAATAAATCCTGAATAAAATGTGGATTAGTGTATTATTAACAATTATATTATCATAAATTCGGCATTTATATAATATTAATATAATATTAAGAGATAGTTTATAAAATTACTTTACATTTAGTCGTATTTGTGATAATATATTAATATGTCTATTTCTATATGAATTTAAAGGCTTTTTGCCGAGAATATATATGAAATAATGGAGAAAGCTAAAATAGGAGGATGTCAAATGTCATATGAATATGTAGAAGCTCCAATGGAAGGAGCAAAAATCAAGGTTATCGGCGTCGGCGGCGGCGGCGGAAACGCACTTAACTGTATCGCTTGCGCAGGCATTGAGGGTAATGTTGATTATATTGCTATTAATACTGATATTCAGGCTTTGAAGAATTCAAGAGCTACTGAGAAAATACAGATCGGCGCAAAGCTTACACATGGATTGGGTGCAGGTGCAAAGCCTGAAATCGGCGAGGCTTCCGCTCAGGAAAGCAAGGAAGAAATTGCTGAGGTTATTAAGGATGCTGACATGGTATTCGTTACTGCCGGTATGGGCGGCGGAACAGGTACAGGAGCTGCTCCTGTTGTTGCACAGATCGCACAGGAGATGGAAAAGCTTACTGTTGCAGTTGTTACCAAGCCTTTTAAATTTGAAGGTCCTAAGAAAATGGAAAAGGCAGAAAAGGGTATTGAACAGCTTCTTGAGCATGTTGACGCTCTCATTGTAATTCCTAACCAGAATCTTCTTACAGGAGATCAGAAGTTGACAATGCGTCAGTCATATACTCTTGCTGATGAGGTACTTAAGACAGACGTTATTTCAATTGCTGAAATTATCACAAGACATGATGATATCAACGTTGACTTCGCTGATATCACTACAATTATAAAGAATGCAGGCTTTGCTCATATGGCTATCGGTCATGGAACAGGCAAGGATAAGGTTCAGGATGTTGTTTCACAGGTTATTGCCAGCGATCTTCTCGAAACTTCTATCAAGGGAGCAAAGAGATTGCTTGTTAACATTACAATGTCAGAAGATATTGTTGTTGATGAAATTGACGCATTGACAAATGCAATTACTGAGGCTGTTGATCCTGATGCTGAAATTATCTTTGGTAACGGCTATGATTCTAACGCTAATGACGAGGTATATGTAACTGTTATTGCTGCTGATTTTGACGGTAACGGCGGAAAGCCTATGGCTGCTAATAGAGCGTCACTTTCAGCAAACTATACACAGAATGCACAGGCAGATGCAGAAGCTATGCATAAGGCAGGAGTTAAGGCTGCTGATAATCCAAATTATTACGATGATATTTTTAATATCTTCAAGAATAAATAATTATTTGCATTTCAAAAGCGAACCGCTTTTAGGTTCGCTTTTTTGTTTAAAACGGAGGTTGTCGCTTTATGGCGGAAGTATATAAAGTAAATGCACAGGAGCTGAAAAAACGTGCCGGTGAGTTCAGGTGCGGTGATAAAATTTTTCTCACAGGGACTGTATATACATCCCGTGACGCAGCACACAAGAGAATAAATGAATTGCTTGATAATAACGGAGACCTGCCTTATGATTTGACTGATGCAGTAATTTATTATGCTGGTCCGACTCCTGCGCCGGAAGGGAAGGCTATCGGTTCATGCGGGCCTACTACTTCAGGCAGAATGGACAGGTTTGCTCCGAGATTTCTTGATTTGGGTCTTGGAGGAATGATAGGCAAAGGCGAGCGCTCAAAAGAAGTGAGAGATGCCATTATGAGAAATAAGGCGATTTATCTTTGTGCTGTCGGCGGCTGCGGAGCTTTGGCAAGCAACTGTATTAAATCATGTGAAGTTATAGCTTTTGAAGATCTGG
>OHYG01000504.1_pt1 | contig 15580 bp, 19 predicted proteins | sample 1580221 | NCBI WGS metagenome assembly OHYG01 (sample SAMEA3882521, study PRJEB24775) | human gut metagenome | biome: human-associated habitat; feature: intestine environment; material: feces | place: Netherlands | collected 2009/2010 | reverse complement strand
TTTTTCCTCGCACCTCTGTTTTTCGGCTGCAGCAGCGGCCGCTTCTTCCTTGTACTGCATGAAGCTTCTCTTTGCTTCATCCCACATCTTCATGTAATGCTCGGAATCCTTCTCCGTCTGGCGGGCCTTGGCCTCAAGCTCGGAAATCTTCGTTTTTGCCTCAAAATATTGTTGCACATTTGGAAGAGATTTCGCAATCTTGTGTTCCCCTTTCCTCTTTGGTTGACATTTTTGTTGGTGTTCAAACAAGTGCTGACCAAATCTATATTATCCACGCTGATCGTGAAGACGATAATTTCATTTACTCACATGATAGGCAGGGACGTGAGTTCCAGATAGAGAAAGGGATTCTGCGTAAGAGCATATATGACACACAGCTTGTCAGTTACGAGAAAATTGAAGCAAACAGCTACATCATATTCCCGTACAAGGCGGTAAACGGAAGACCTGTTCTATATAGTTTGGCAGAAATGACAGAGGATTTCCCTCATGCGTTAGCATATTTGAATCGCTTTAAAGATAAGCTGGATGAACGCAATATGCCTGGACGTACCACTGAAAATTGGTTTGCGTTCGGACGTAGTCAATCTTTAAAACGTTTCCTTGCAGGAGAACATCTCGTTTGGCCTGTGCTGTCAACAAGCTCAAATTATGTCTATGATAATGACATGGTTGTCTTTACTGGTGGAGGAAATGGTCCTTTCTATGGTATAGAAAAGAAAGCTACTTCTCAGGAATCTATTTTCTATATCCAGGCGATTTTGAACCATTGGTTAATGGAACTCCTTGTAAAAAGTAGAGCAAGCACCTTTAGAGGGGATTACTATTCTCATGGAAAGCAGTTTATTGCGACTCTGCCTATTTTCAAGATTGATTTTGAAAACCCAGCCGAAGTTGCCAAGCATCAGCAGATTGTTGAGATGGTGCAAAATATTATGCAGTTAAAGGAACAATTAGCTTTTGCTCCTAATGCGGCTCGTCGTACAGTTTTGGAACACTCCATCACGGCAAACATCGCTTGACAAGGGCACACAGAGAAAAACAACTGAAAATGAGCTGCCAAGCCTTACACAATGCACCGCCTAACAGGACATAGGCGGTGTTTTTGTATGCAGACAGCGTTTTCTCTGTGTGCCGATATGGGCCAGCCGTGCGGCATGGCCTAAATTTTTGTCAAGGAGGTTATTCGTGTCATGGCAGAAGAAAACAAGCATCCCCCTACCACGGAGGAACAGGCTCCGCCTGAAATGCCAAGAAAGGCCCCAAAAATGGAGCAGGCCGAAATCCCTGATGTGGGCGGCGGCCCCGCTCCGTCCGCAAAGGTGATTGACCTTTCCGCGATGCGTTCCACGCCGGAAAAGGACGCTCCGCCGGACATCCCCAAGGAGACGGAGGCCCCGTCCGTTTCCGTCACCGAGTACAGCAAGCGGGAATGGGAAAAGCCCATGCCAGAGCCGGAGAAGCCCAAGCCCAAACGGGGCCGCCCTGCAAAAGCCGAAAGAGCCACGCCCACCGAGCCGGGGGCCAAGAAAGAGGTAAAAGCGGAAAAGCCCCGCCGTGGCCGTCCGCCCAAAACGGAAAAGACAGCCCCGGAGCAGACCAAGCCGCCCAAGGCTGGCAAAACCCATGCAGCCCCCGAGGAAAAGGCAGCACCTCCGGCCCCGGAAGTGCCGCCTACACCCCGCGACGCTACCCGCGCCGAAAAAGAGGAAATCGTCTATCTTGACCTTTCCGACCTGCACCCGTTCAAGGATCATCCTTTCGGCGTCCGTGACGATGCGGAAATGAAATCTCTGGTGGAGAGCGTCCGCAACGGCGGCGTCAACCAGCCCGCACTGGTGCGTCCCCGTGAGGGCGGCGGCTATGAGATCATCGCGGGCCACCGCCGTCAGATGGCCAGCCAGCTTGCCGGGTATCGTAATATGCCCTGTATCGTCCGCAATATGACGGATGACGAGGCCATTCTCGCTATGACGGACGACAACCTCCGTCAGCGTGAAACGATTTTGCCCAGCGAAAAGGCTATGTCCCTGAAAATGCAGTATGAGGCCATCAAGCATCAGGGAGCGCGGGGTGACAGCGCAGAGGCCGGAAAGCTCTCTCTTGAAAGCGTGGGCCAGCGCAACGGCATGAGTGTGAAAACCGTTCAGCGGTATATCTGGCTCAATGATCTCGTGCCGGAATTGAAGCAGACAATGGATGACGGAAAGCTGTCTTTTACCCCGGCTGTGGAAATTTCCCGTGTGCGGCCCAAGCACCAGAAGTATATCGCCGTGTCCATTGAGGGCCAGCAGTCTTCGCCCTCCAAGGGTCAGGCAAAGCGGCTCCGTGAGCTGGACAAGGAAAACAAGCTCTCCCCGGACGTGATCGACGGTATTTTGTGTGAAGAAAAGAAAAAGGAGGATCGTGACGTGATCATTACTGGCGCTGAACTGGAAAAGTTTTTTGGCAAGGAGGCCACGCCCCGGCAGATGAAAGACCAGATCATGACGCTGCTGGAGGACTGGAAAGAGCGGCAGCCGCCCGAGCTTGCCAAGCCCGACAAGAAAATGGATATGGAAAAGTAACGACCTCTGGCCACCATGACCAGAGGCTTTTTGCTGCCCCGATAGAATACGGCCCTTGCGGTTATATCCCCCGTCGCCGCCCGTAATCGAGCACAGGCGGGCGCGGGCTGTCAAGGGGGCTTCGCCCCGCCGTGTGCGGCGGCCTTGCCCTTGACCGACTGCCCCGGCTGTGCTTTTTCTCCGGCAAGCGGCGGGGGTATATCCTCCAGAGCCGCCCCCTTTTCCAAGATTGGAAAAGGGCGGGGGAAAAAGGTTGACCCACTACATTATAAAAATGGAGGTTTTCAAAATGAAACGACCCCTTGCGTATATTACCGCCGCGTGGAGCGGCGATCCCTGCGAGGCGACGGAGCAGGCCGCCAAGTATTGCCGCGCTGTCTATGAGGCGGGCTTTTCGCCCATCTGCCCCACGCTCTATCAGCCGCTTTTCCTCAATGATGCCGTTCCCGAGGAGCATAAGAGCGGCATCGACATGGGCCGTGACCTGCTTCGCCGCTCTCATGTGCTGGTGGTGTGCGGCAGTATCTCCACGGAAGGCATGAAAAACGATGTGGCTGTTGCCCAGCGGCTGGGGATCACGGCAACCACGCTGGACGGCATCCTGACCGTAAAACGTCAGGGCCGCCGCTGATATGAGCGAGATTCGGCTGGGGAGCCTGTTTGACGGGATCGGCGTGTTCCCGCTGGCGGCGGTGCGCTGTGGTATCGTGCCCGCATGGGCCAGCGAGATAGAAAAAGCACCTATTTCCATCACGAAACGCCACTTTCCCGGTATGGCGCATTTAGGAGATGTGACAAAGCTGAACGGCGGCGACATTCCGCCTGTCCACATCATCACCTTTGGCTCACCCTGCCAGAACCTCTCACAGATCGGCAACAGGGCCGGTCTTGCCGGGGAAAAATCCTGTCTGTTCTTTCATGCGATCCGTATTATCCGTGAAATGAGGGAGGCGACAAATGGTATATTTCCAGCAATCGCTGTTTGGGAGAACGTCATGGGAGCGTTTTTTTCAAATGACCGGATGGACTTTAGAGCTGTGCTCTCAGCGTTCACAGCCGCCGACATTTCAATGCCTGCTTCTGGAAGATGGGCAGGAGCCGGAATGGTGCGAGGGCATACGCCCGATCTCGCATGGCGGCTCATGGATGCCCAGCATTGGGCAAGCCCCCGATTGGCACGACGGCAGCGCGTCTTTGTTGTGGCAGACTTTGGAGGACAATGTTCCCACGAAATACTTTTTAAGCCCCGCGCAGTGCAGTCAATTTCTGCGTCTGGCGGAGATTGCTGGCTGTCCGCCGCCTGCGGAGATCGAGGCTCTTTTATTGAAGCAGGGCGGCGTGTACCGATCACCAGACCCTTTCAATGCTACCGTATGCGGGCATCGGCAAAGGAGCGGACAACGGAGGCGTTCCGAAACAGCTTCGGACTGCCAACTGACCCTTTTCCCACTCTGTTAGCCAGCACGGTCAGTCCCTTTGCCTTTTGGTATGAGGACGATCCTGCCGGGGGCTGTGTCCGCTTTCCCACAGAAAGAGAATGTGAACGGCTCATGGGGCTGCCGGAGGGCTGGACAAGGTACGGCGCGGACGGTGAGGAAATCCTGCCCGCCCACCGCTACCGGGCGCTGGGAAATGCTATCGCGCTGCCCTGCGCCGAGTACATTATGCGCGGTATATATGATGTTCTGACAAGGAGGTGCTGAAAATGTCATCCCTGTTTGAAGCCTATATTACCAACCTCGGCAAATACAACGAGGGGCGGCTTGTGGGCGAAACGCTGAAATTCCCGGCCACCACGGAGGAGGTGCAGGCCCTTTTGAAGCGCATCGGCGTGGATGGGGTACGGTATGAGGAAATCTTTATTACCTCATTCGACGGTGATGTGCTGGGCCTGTATGACCATTTGGGCGAGTATGAAAGCATTGACGAGCTGAACCATCTGGCCCATGTGCTGTCTGACCTCGACCAGAGCGACATTGAAAAGTTTGAGGCCGTCATTGACAGCGGCGAATACACAGGCAGCGTCCATGACCTGATCAACCTCGCGCAAAATCTGGATTGCTATGACTTCTACCCCGGTATCGACAGCGAAGAGGCGCTGGGCCGAGCCTACATTGAGGAAATGGAAATGCTGGATGTGCCAGATAATGTGCTGCCCTACTTCGACTTTGAAGCCTACGGGCGGGACGTGCGGATCAACGAGGGCGGCCATTTTGCCCCCGGCGGCTATGTGTTCAATAACGGCGGCAGCTTTGTGGAGCGGTATCACGGAATGGAGAATATTCCCCCGGAGCACCGCATCTTTGCCTATCCCAAGCTGAATATCCGGGAGCAGATGGCGGCGTATCAGGAGGTCATAGACCGTTCGGCGCTGAACGAGGAAAAACAGCGGCTCCCCGCCAGCCGCGAGGAAAGATAGGCCGCTTCTGGTCACGGTGGCCAGAGGGCAAAGGAGGTGTAAGCTATCGTCGGAGATGAAGTGTCCCGGCAGACCATCGCCGTCAGCGTCAAGGCATCCAAGCTGACCGCCCGTGCGCTGGCCTATGTGGTGGCCGCCGTGGGACGGAAGATTGCCAAGGAGCACCGCAAGGCGCAGACGCCCCACGGCAAGCAGAGTGTGCGAAAGCTCATGGGCCACGGTGGGGACATCAACGCCATCGAGGTGGACACGCCCAAACTGTTTGACAAGGCGGCCCGGAAATGGGGCGTGGACTACGCCATCCGTCGTGTGGGGGATGAAAAATATCTGCTTTTGTTCAAGGCACGGCAGGCCGATGCCATCACAGGCTGCTTTGCCGAGTATTCCCGTTTGGAGCTGAAACGGGCCAAATCCCGGCAGCCGCCGATCCGGGAGCAGCTCCGGCAGGCCGAGGAACAGGTGAAAAAGCAGCCCCAGCGGGAATTGACAAAGGAGGCGGCGCATGGCGACAGATAAAATCAGGAAGTATGTTCTTCCGAAGATCCCGTACCTGTTCATCGGCTGGTTTTGCCTGAAAATCGGCACGGCGTACCGTCTGGCCGCTGGTACGGGCTTCGGGGAAAAGCTGCTGGGGCTGGGCCAGACCATCGGCGCGGCCTTTGCCAGCTTCGCCCCCAGCCTTGCCCCGCTGGATTGGTTTGTCGGCATTGTGGGCGCAGTCGGCTTCCGGCTGCTGATCTACTGCAAGGCGAAAAAAGCAAAGAAATTCCGCCGCGATGCCGAGTACGGCACGGCCCGCTGGGGAACAGAAAAAGACATCAAGCCTTTTGTCAATCCCAAGTTTGAAAACAATATGCTGCTGACCGCCACGGAACGGCTCACCATGAACACCCGCCCGAAAAATCCCGCCAACGCCCGCAATCTCAATTTCTGCGGCATCGGCTCGTCAGGCTCGGGAAAGACCCGCTTTTGGCTCATGCCCCAGCTTTTGCAGGCACATTCTTCTTATGTGGTGGTAGACCCCAAGGGCGGTGTGCTGGGGCAGGTCGGAGCCTTTCTCCAGCACCGGGGATATAAAATCAAAGTGTTCAACAGCATAGATTTTTCCAAGTCCATGCACTACAACCCTTTGTCGTATATCCGCAACGAGGCCGACATCCTGAAATTCGTGAACGCCCTGATCACCAACACCAAGGGCGAGGGTAAGGAGGGCGATCCGTTCTGGACGAAAGCGGAAACGCTTTTGTACTGCGCCCTGATTGCCTACATCATTTTCGAGGGGCCTGCCGAGGATCGGAATATGAATACGCTGGTGGACATGATCTCCGGCATGGAGGTCAAGGAGGATGACGAAAACTATAAAAACGCCGTGGATTATATGTTTGACGGCCTTGCCAAACGCAAGCCGGATTGCTTCGCCGTGAAGCAATACCGCAAATTCAAGCTAAGCAGCGGCAAGACGGCAAAAAGCATCCTCATTTCCTGCGGCGCACGTCTGGCTCCCTTTGACATTCCCCAGCTTCGGGAGATCATGTCCTATGATGAGCTGGAGCTTGACCGCATGGGAGATCGCCGGACGGCTACTTTTTTCTGCATCAGCGACACGGACAGCACCTACAATTTCCTTGTGGCGCTGGCCTTTTCGCAGATGTTCAACCTCCTGTGTGAACGGGCGGACAATGTTCACGGGGGCCGCTTGCCCCATCATGTGCGGGTACTGTGGGACGAGGCGGCCAATACGGGACAGGTGCCCCAGCTTGAAAAGCTGGTGGCCGTCATCCGCTCCCGTGAGATCAGCCTGTGTCTGCTGTATCAGCAGTTGGCCCAGTGCAAGGCCATCTACGACAAGAACGCGGAAACCATCCTCGGCAACATGGATAGTGTGCTGTTCCTCGGTGGACGCGAAAGCTCCACCATCAAGGAAATATCCGAGAACTGGCTGGGTAAGGCCACCATCTCCATGCAGACCGAGGGACGCTCACGGGGCCAATCCGAAAGCTACAGCCAAAATACCCAGCGGCTGGGCCGGGAGCTGATGACCCCCAGCGAGCTTGCCACCATGCCCGGAGATCGGTGCATTTTGCAGCTTCGGGGCCTGCCGCCGTTCTACTCCAAGAAGTACGATTTGAAACAGCATCCAAACTACAAATACACCGCCGAGGCCGACAAGGTGAAAAACGCTTTTGACCTCAACAGCCTTGTGACACGGCGGATGGACAAGCTCAACCCCAACGAAACCTATACCGTTTACAAGGTGGACGTGCCGGATGAGGCGATCACAGGCGAGGACGAGGACATCCTCAACTATGACGATCTCGACGACCCGGATGCCTTTGTATAACCTCTGGTCACGGTGGCCAGAGGATCAGCTGCCGCCAGAAATGGCGGCTTTTTTCATGGCCGGGGCGTTGCCCCCGGAGAAATGGAGGACTTATGCAGTTTTTTGCTTCTGCCGTTACTACCCTGCAAACGCTCGTCGTGGCGCTGGGCGCTGGCCTTGCCGTGTGGGGCGTGGTCAATCTGCTGGAGGGCTACGGCTCGGATAACGCAGCGGCCAAAAGCCAGGGCATCAAGCAGCTCATGGCGGGCGGCGGCATCATCGTGCTGGGCACGACCCTGATCCCTCTGCTGTCTACCCTGTTTTAAGGGTAGCTGCCGATGGGTATTCTCACCGAATGGATCACGGAATGGCTCAAAGGGCTTTTGATCGAGGGCATCATGGGAAACCTCGAGGGGCTGTTTGACACGGTGAATACCCGCGTCGGGGAAATATCCGTACAGGTGGGGACTACCCCGGCGGCATGGAACGCCGGGGTGTTCTCCCTGATACGGCAGCTTTCCGAAACGGTGATATTGCCGATTGCCGGATTGATCCTGACCTTTGTTGCCACCTATGAGCTGATCCAGATGATACTGGAAAAGAACAATATGCACGAGTTCGATGTGGCGAATATCTACAAATGGGTATTCAAAACCACTTGTGCCATCCTGATCCTGTCCAACACGTTCAATATCGTCATGGCAGTCTTTGACGTGTCCCAAAGCGTGATCGCAAGCGCGGCGGGCATCGTCACAGGCGCAACCAACATCACACCGGATATGCTGGCCGATCTGGAAATGACCCTTGAAATGATGGAGCTTGGCCCTCTGCTGGGCCTGTTCCTGCAATCGTTCCTCATTAAGTTTACCATGCTGGCGCTGAACATTTTTATTTTCGTGATCGTCTATGGCCGCATGATCGAGATATATCTGCTGACCAGTTTAGCCCCCATCCCTGTGGCGACGCTCTCCAACCGGGAACTTGGCACGATGGGCCAGAATTATCTGCGCTCCCTGTTTGCCGTGGGCTTTCAGGGTATGCTGATCCTCGTCTGCGTTGCCATCTATGCGGTGCTCATTCAGGGTATCGCCACAAGCGGAGATCCTATCGGCGCGATTTGGGGCTGTATCGGCTATACGGTGCTTCTGTGCTTCATGCTGATGAAAACCGGGACGATCTCCAAAAGCATCTTCAGCGCCCATTGAGAAAGGAAAGGTGATCTTATCGCTGATACCGCCGCTTCTGGTCACGGTGGCCAGAGACTGATCCCGGAGGGCCTGCACCTCTCCGACGGCATTGAGGGCCTGCGCTCCCTGCCGAAGCATAGCGTGGATATGCTTCTGACCGATCCGCCCTACGGCACGACCCGGAACTTTTGGGATGTGCCGCTGCCGCTCCCGGAGCTGTGGGAGGCGGTGAAATGGGCCGTCAAGCCGGAGGGCGCGGTGCTGTTTTTCGCACAATGCCCCTATGACAAGGTGCTGGGCGCGTCCAACCTCGCCATGCTCCGTTATGAGTGGGTATGGTACAAAAGCCGCTGCACGGGTTTTCTCAACGCCCGCCGCGCTCCGCTGAAAAAGACGGAGAACATTCTGGTGTTCTACCAAAAGTCCCCGGCCTATTTCCCACAGTTTGAACAGGGCAAGCCGTACAAGAAAATCCACCGTTGCAGCGGGAGCAGCCCCAACTACGGAAAGTTTGAACGCATCAGCGGCGAGTCCGATGGGCGGCGCTTTCCGGGAAATGTGCTGGCGTTCCCCACGGTGACAACCACCGTACATCCCACGCAGAAGCCCGTGGCTCTGTGCGAGTACCTGATCCGCACCTACACACGTCCCGGTGAGGTGGTGGCGGACATCTGCGCTGGCTCCGGCACAACTGCCGTGGCCGCGCTGAACACGGGCCGCCGCTTCGTTTGCTTTGAAACCGCCCCGGCCTTTTACGGCCCCGCCACGGAGCGCATCCGGCGGGCGCGGAAGGCTGTGGCATCTGGCAGGAAAGGAGAATGATGACAGGAACCTACGAAATTATTTACGCCGATCCCCCGTGGCGCTACTCCGCAAAGAAAGTGCAGGGGGCGGCAGAAAACCATTACCCCACCATGAGCATTGATGAATTGTGCGCGCTGCCTGTGGCCGAGCTTGCGGCCAAGGACAGCGCCCTTTTCATGTGGGCCACGTTCCCACAGCTCCCGGAGGCCCTGCGGCTGATCCGTGCGTGGGGCTTCACCTATAAAAGCGTCGCTTTTGTCTGGCTTAAAAAGAACAAAAAGGCGGATAGCTGGTTTTATGGGCTGGGCTTCTGGACGCGGGCCAACGCCGAGGTCTGCCTGCTGGCGACCAAAGGCCACCCCAAGCGGCAGGCCGCCGACATTCACCAGTTTATCATTTCCCCCATCGAGGCCCACAGCAAAAAGCCGGATGAAACGCGGGACAAAATCGTTGCCCTCATGGGCGACAGGCCCCGCGTGGAGCTGTTCGCACGGCAGACCCCTCCCAGCTGGGACGTATGGGGCAACGAGGTGGAGCCGACAGCGGGCCTCTGGTCACGGTGGCCAGAAGATAGCGGAAAGGAGGATGTTTCTTGCCCTATGTGAATGTTCCCAACGATCTTTCCAAGATCAAGACGAAAATTGCCTTTAACCTTACCCGCCGCCAGCTTATTTGCTTCGGCGGTGCGGCTGCCGTGGGTATCCCAGTGTATCTGCTGACCCGTCACGCGCTGGGCGGCACCGGGGCGATGTTCCTGATGATCGCGCTCATGCTCCCGGCCTTTTTCATGGCGATGTATGAGCGTGACGGCCTGCCCTTTGAAAAGGTGGCGCGGAATATCATCCGGGCCAAGTTCCTGCGGCCCGGTGTGAGGCCCTATCAGACGCAGAATATCTACGCCCCGTTTGCGGGAAAGGAGGTCACACTTGAGCAAAAGCCCCAAGAAGTCAAAAAGCCTGACGCGGGCCGGTAATCGTCCGGCGACCATATCGGCCCAGCAGACCATTCCCTATGTGCGGATGCTGCCAGACGGTATTTGTCAGCTCCCCGGCGGTGTCTACACAAAAACGCTGGAATATGAGGACATCAACTATTCCGTTGCGTCCGCCGAGGATCAGGCGGCCATTTTCGGCGGCTGGAGTTCGTGGCTGAATTATTTTGACAGTTCGCTGCCGTTCCAGCTTTCCTTTGTCAACCGCCGCAGCCGCTCCGGGAGCCGCTACAAGGTGAATATCTCCGAGGCGGATGACCGCTTCAACAGCGTCCGCACGGAATACACGGGGATGCTGAAAAACCAGATCGCCAAAAGCAACAACGGTATCGAACGGGCCAAGTACGTCACCTTTTGCATCCCCGCTGAAAATGTGGCCGCCGCCCGTCCCCGTCTGGAACGTGTAGAGGCGGACGTGATCGGCAACTTTAAGCGGCTGGGGGTACAGAGCCAGCCCCTCGACGGGCGGGAGCGTCTGGCCCTGCTGCACGGCCAGCTTCACCCCGGCAGCCGGGAGCCGTTCCGCTTCAGGTGGGCGGACATCGCCCATACGGGCATGGGAACGAAAGACTTTATCGTGCCGGACAGCTTTGACTTCCGGCAGAGCCGCTCGTTCCGCGTGGGCCAGACATGGGGCGCGGTGTCCTACTTGCAGATCATGGCGTCGGAGCTGTCGGACAAGCTGCTGTTGGAGATTTTGGAGCTGGATGCCGAGCTGACTGTCACCATGCACATTCAGACGGTGGACCAGGTCAAGGCCATTAAAACGGTCAAGGGTAAAATCTCCGACATCGACAAGATGAAAGTGGAGGAGCAGCGCAAGGCTACCCGCGCCGGATATGACCCTGACATTCTTCCGCCCGATCTTGTCACCTTTTCCAAGGACGCCGCCGAGCTGCTGGCCGACCTGCAAAGCCGCAACGAGCGAATGTTCCTCTTGACGTTCCTGATCGTCAACACCGCCCCCACGCGGGAGCGGCTGGAAAACGACATTTTCACCGTGAACGGCATCGCGCAGAAATATAACTGTGCCGTCAAGCGGCTGGACTGGCAGCAGGAGCAGGGCTATATGTCCTCGCTGGCCCTCGGCTACAACGGCATTGAAATTCAGCGCGGCATGACCACCAGCTCCACGGCCATCTTCGTCCCCTTTATGACGCGGGAGCTTCGCATGGATGGCCCGTCCCTCTACTACGGCATGAACGCCCTGTCCCATAACGTCATCATGGCTGACCGCAAAAAGCTGAAATCCGCCAACGGCCTTTACCTCGGCTCCACGGGCAGCGGCAAGAGCTTTGCCGCCAAGCGTGAATTGCTGAACGTCTTTCTTGCCATCCCGCAGGATCGCATCATCGTGGTTGACCCGATGGGCGAATATGCCCCGCTGGTGGAGCGGCTGGGCGGTCAGGTCATCGAGATCGCGCCGGACAGCCCCAACCACATTTCCCCGATGGATGTTCAGATGGACATGGGCGGCGGGGACAGCCCCCTGTCCCTGAAAGCGGATTTTCTGCTGTCGCTGTGTGAGCTGGTGGTGGGAGGCCGGGACGGTTTGCAGCCCATCGAGAAAACCGTCATTGACCGCTGTGTGCGTCAGGTGTACCGGGAAATGGCGCTGGGGCTGGAAACGGCCAAAACGCCGCTGCTCCAAGATTTGTATGAGGAGCTGCTGCGCCAGCCGGAGCCGGAGGCCAAGCGGATCGCCACGGCGCTGGAGCTTTACTGCACAGGCTCCCTCAACCTCTTTAACCATCCTACCAACGTCAACCTCAATTCCCGCGTGGTATGCTTTGTGCTGAAAGGCATGGGCGAAAATCTCCGCAAGATCGCCATGCACATCACCAACGATTTTGTCACCTCTGCGGTGGGAGCCAACTTCAAAAACGGTGTGGCGACGTGGTGCTATTTTGACGAGTTCCATATTCTGCTCCGTGACCCGCTGACCGCCAGCTATTTTGTGACCGTCTGGAAGATGCTCCGCAAACAGGGCTGCGTCCCCTCGGCCCTGACGCAGAATGTGAAAGACCTGCTGGCCAGCCGGGAGATCGAGAACATTCTGGACAACACAGATTTTATGATCCTGCTGTCGCAGGCGCAGAGTGACCGTGCCATTCTTGCCAAGCAGATCGGTATTTCAGAGCACCAGCTATCGTATATCACGCAGTCCAACTCCGGCGAGGGCCTGCTGTTCTATGGCAGCGTCACCATCCCGTTTGTTGACCGCTTCCCCCGTGGCGAGATTTACGACCTGCTGACTACCAAGCCGGAGGACGCTGCCAATGGAAAACAGGCAGAATAAGCCGCCCGAGGGCGGGGCTGCTTTTGGTCACGCTGGCCAGAAGTTCCATACCGACAGCGAACAGGCCAAGCTCCACAAGTCCAAGCTCCGCATGGAGAGCCGGGAGGAACGGCTGAACAAGGCCCGTGAAAGGTTGGCAAAGCAGAAGCCGCCGAAAAAGCCCAGTCCCATCAAGCGGATCGCACGGATCGCCGGACACGAAACCCACGCTTTTCTGCACGGAAAGGTGTATCAGGAGGAGCGCGACAATGTAGGTGTGGAGGGCGGTCATTTTGTGGAGCGTTCCGGCGAGGCCGCGCTGCACTATGGGCGGCACAAGGTACGCAGGGCCATCCGGGAGCACCCGGCCAAGGCCGCCGCCCGTGCCGAGTCCCGGTACATCAAGGCCACGGCGGACTACCATTCCCGCAAGTTTGCACAGGAGCAGCCGGAGGCGCAGAGCGCCGCCGCCCGGTTATGGCACCGCCACAAGCTGAAACGGGAGTATCAGCGCAAGGCGCGGGAAACCGCCAAGCAGACCGCCAAAGCCGCCGAACAAACCGTATCGGCCACAGAGCGGTTTGTCCGGGAAGCGGCGGCGTTCGTCAAACGTCATCCCGTGGGGACGCTGCTTGCGCTGGGCTGCCTGCTGGTGGTGCTGACCCTGCAATCGTGTATGTCCTCGATGGTGTCCGTGGGAAACAGCACCCTTGCGGCCATCGCCGCCAGCACCTATAAGGCGGAGGACGCGGATATGCTGGGAGCCGAAGCCGCCTACTGCGCGCTGGAGGACGAGCTGCAACGCTGCCTCGACACCTACACCCGCACCCACGATTACGACGAATACCATTTTGACCTCGACACCATTGAACACGATCCCTATGTACTGATCTCCATGATCTCCGCACTCCATGAGGGCGCGTGGACATTGGACGAGGTGCGCGGGACGCTGCAAGACCTCTTTGACCGCCAGTACATTTTGACCGAGGATGTGGTGGTGGAGGTGCGCTACCGTACCGTTACCCGGACGGACAGCGAGGGCAACGACTATGAGGTGGAGATGCCGTACAACTATTACATCTGCTATGTCACGCTGGAAAACTTCAATCTCTCCCACGTCCCGGTTTACATGATGTCCGAGGAGCAGCTTTCCATGTACGCCCTGTATATGTCCACGCTGGGAAACCGGCCTGATCTGTTCCCCTCGTCCGGCTATATTGGGAAATACATCACCAACCGCCCACCGGAGCATGAAGTCCCGGAGTCCTATCTGGACGATGAAACCTTTGCCGCCATTCTGAAAGAAGCGGAAAAGTATCTCGGTTTCCCCTATGTGTGGGGCGGCAGCAGTCCGTCCACATCCTTTGACTGCTCCGGCTTCGTCAGCTATGTCTACAATCAATGCGGCTGGAGCTTCGGGCGGCTGGGGGCGCAGGGGCTATACAACATCTCCGCACGGACAAGCAGCCCCAAACCCGGCGACTTGGTGTTCTTCACGGGGACTTATGACACGCCGGGGATCTCCCATGTGGGCATTTATGTGGGCGACGGCTGGATGCTTCATTGTGGCGACCCCATCAGCTACACCAACCTCAACACGAGCTACTGGCAGTCCCATTTCTACGCCTACGGAAAACTATTTTGACAGGAGGTTTTTTATGGCTATCTCCAAAAGCGCAAAAATTCAGGCCGAGATTGAAAAGGTCACGGCCAAGATCAACGAGCAGCAGGCACGGCTCAAGGAGCTGGAACAGAAAAAGCTGGAGGCGGAAAACAGCGAGATCGTGGAGATCGTGCGCGGCATGAGCGTTTCTCTCACCGACCTGCCCGTGCTGCTTCAGACCATCAAGAGCGGCGGCACTTTGGGACAGGATGTCCCAAAGTCCGCGGATAAGGAGGACAGCGAATGAGCAAATGGATAAAGAAGCTGACGGCGGCGCTCTGCGTCGCTGTTTTGATGTGCGGCATGGCGGTCACGGCCTACGCCGGGGGCGGTGAGGAATGGGACGGCCTTGACCCGGTAGAGCCGCTGCCCACGGAAACCGTTGACCCCGGCGAGGGCTTCACCGAGGACGGCAACCTTGTGACCCGTGACCTGCTCTACGATAAGGCCACCAATAAGCAGTTCATCACGGTGCAGGCCAGCGGCGGCAACACCTTTTACATCGTCATTGACTATGACAAGCCCACCGACGAGGACGGCGAGCAGTTTCAGACCTACTTTTTGAACATGGTGGACGAGGCCGACCTGCTGGCGGCGATGCAGGCTGCGGGCGGTGAGCTGCCGGAGTGTGCCTGCGCGGACAAATGCGCCGTGGGTGCTATCAACACAGATTGCATCATCTGCGCCGTGAACATGAGCGAGTGCCAGGGCAAGGCTCCCGAGCCTGCGCCCGTGGTGGAGCCGGAGCCTGACCCCGAGCCGGAGCAGCCCAAGGCCACGGGCAGCGGCGGTATGCTTCTGCTGGCGCTGGCTGTGGTGGTCATTGGCGGCGGCGCTGGCTGGTACTTCAAAATCTACCGTCCCAAGAAGCAGCGGGCCGCTGAGTCCGAGGCCGACTACGGCGGCGAGTATGACGGCGCGGAGGACTATGACGAAACCGATCCCGAGGATGACGGGCCGCCGTGGGACAAGGACGGTGAAGAATGAGGTTTACCGACAGCCCCTATGAGGACTTTATGAAAGAAAAGAGCTACTTCAAGGGCGTCCCGCCCAACCTGCCGCCCAAAGGCTCCCGCTGCGACGGCTGCCTCTATTGGCATGGGATCGGCTGCGTGTTCTGCTACCGGGAGCAGCTCAGGGTAAAGACAGGGGGCAAACATGAGCCGTGAATTGACCCGGCAGGAAAAGGCGGCGATCCGCTCCCTTGTGAAACGGTGGTGCGCCAACTATGACAAGGACGCTGGCTGCCTGCCGCTGGATTGCGAGTGCTATATGCTGGGGAAATGCTGGACAGGCGCTTATTGCCGCTATTTCCGTTCGGCGGTGCTGCCCCTCGATCCCGTGCTGGAAA
>OHYG01000493.1_pt1 | contig 15895 bp, 8 predicted proteins | sample 1580221 | NCBI WGS metagenome assembly OHYG01 (sample SAMEA3882521, study PRJEB24775) | human gut metagenome | biome: human-associated habitat; feature: intestine environment; material: feces | place: Netherlands | collected 2009/2010 | reverse complement strand
GTCAATTTGAACTATTAATATTAATTATAAATTAGTAATAGAAAAGATACTAAAATTAGCAATTAGGCAAGTAATAAAGATTTATGTAGTATATTCTGCACAAAATTAGAATATTACTTTTGCATATATTACACAATTTGAAATTTGACCTTATATAATTTTAACAATTTTCATGGTGATTATTTGTGAATATAAATGACTGATTATGATTGACAATGACTGATTTTGAAAATATAATAATACTACAAGTTAAATGATTATTGATTTTAATAAAAAAGGAAAATAATTGAATATAAAAGATTAAATGATAGTCTTTGAGCAATTTGAAAACAGGGGTGATTAGATGCTGGCGGAAGATAGATGCAAAAAAATACTCGATATATTAGATTCGATGGGAAGTGTGACTGTTCAGCAGCTTATGGATGAGCTTGATACATCCGAGTCAACAATCAGACGTGATCTGGTTGCAATGGACAAGAAGGGTTATCTCACCAAGGTACATGGTGGTGCGATTGCAAATAATACGAATATCCATACTCAGGATGAGAAGGTTATCAACAGGCTTAAGCAGAATCGCAGCGAAAAGGAACAGATTGCCAGATATGCGGCATCACTTATTGTGGATAATGATTTTGTTTATATAGATGCCGGTACTACAACGGCAGTCATGATTGATTATATTACTGCAAAGAATGTGGTTTTTGTTACAAACTCTCTGACTAATGCCAAGAGAATTTCCGATAGGGGATATACAGTATATATTCTGGGTGGAGAGTTCAAGTCTACTACCGAGGCTATTGTCGGAGATGAGGCCGTTGTGACGCTCGATAAATACAATTTTACGAAGGGCTTCTGGGGAACCAACGGAATTACTGTGAAGAATGGATTTACAACTCCGGAGATAAAGGAGGCCATGGTTAAAAAGAAATCCATGGAGAATAGCAAGGAGAAATACATTCTTGCGGATGACAGTAAGTTTTCACAGGTATCAAGTATCAAGTTTGCTGATTTTGAGGATGCTGTAATTATTACAAATGCACTAAGCAATGACAACTATAAGAAATACAAAAATATTAAGGAGGTCTAACATGATTTACACAGTTACTTTTAATCCATCATTAGATTATATTGTTGATGTAACAGATTTTAAGACAGGAGTAGTCAATAGAACGACTGGAGAGAAGATTTTTGCAGGTGGTAAGGGCATCAATGTTTCCATGGTTCTTAAGAATCTTGGAATGAGCAATACTTCACTTGGTTTTACAGCGGGTTTTACAGGAAATGAAATTAAAAGACTTCTAGCAAAAAAAGGTGTTGATACTGATTTTATAGAGGTGGAGGATGGTATTTCACGTATCAACGTGAAGCTTCGCTCAAATGAGGAATCTGAGATTAATGGTCAGGGACCGGTAATCACTGAGGACAACATTAAAAAGCTTTATGAGAAGCTTGACTGCTTAAAGGAGTCTGATGTGCTTGTGCTCGCAGGAAGTATTCCTGATGTTATGCCTTCATCAATGTATATGGATATCATGAAGCATCTTGAGGGACGCGGAATAAATATCGTGGTTGATGCGACAAGAAATCTGCTCACAAATGTGCTTGCATATAAGCCATTCCTCATCAAGCCAAACAATCATGAGCTCGGTGAGATATTCGGGGTTGAGATTACAGACAAGGACGATGTGATAAAATACGCAAAGAAGCTTCAGGAGCAGGGCGCAAGAAACGTGCTTGTTTCTATGGCAGGTGACGGAGCAGTGCTTGTGACCGAGGATGGACAGGAATTTAAGGCACAGGCTCCTAAAGGAAAGCTCAAAAACTCTGTAGGCGCAGGAGATTCGATGGTAGCCGGATTTGTTTACGGATACCTCAAATCAAATGATTATAAGCAGGCATTTATTTATGGAGTATGTACAGGAAGTGCAAGTGCATTTTCTGAGGAGCTTGCTACAAAGCCTGAGGTTGAAGCACTTATTGATAAATGGGACAGTGCTTCCAATTAAACAAACGGTATCAAAAGGTTGATATAAATAATTAATATATTATATTAGGAGGAATGATATATGACAATCAGGGATTTATTGGCAGCTGAGAGTATCAATTTAAATGGTACGCCTGCCGGAAAAACCGAAGCATTGAATCAGTGTATTGATTTGATGGCAAAAAGTGGCAAAATTGCCGATGTTGAAACGTATCGCAAGGGCGTTTTTGCAAGAGAGGAGGAAGGCACAACAGGAATTGGAATGGGTATAGCAATTCCTCATTGTAAGTCTGATGCCGTTACTAAAGCAGGTCTTGCAGCAATGGTTGTAAAGGATGGGGTTGACTTTGAATCACTCGATGGTACACCTGCAAAGATTATTTTCCTTATCGCTGCACCAAACACAGAGGATAATGTGCATCTTCAGGTGCTTAGCAAGCTCTCTGTTATGCTGATGGACGAGCAGTTTACAAATTCTCTTATCAATGCCGGTTCAGTTGATGAGTTTTTAAATATCATCGATAGCGCTGAAAAAGCAAAGGATGAGAAAGAGGCTGCCAAAGAGGCAAAGGCGAAAGAGCCTGTTGAGGTGAAGAAGGACGATGTATTTATCGTTGCAGTTACAGCCTGTCCTACAGGAATTGCCCATACTTATATGGCTGCTGAGGCTATCGAGAAAAAAGCCAAGGAGCTTGGATATCAGGTAAAGGTTGAGACAAGAGGCTCAGCCGGAGCTAAAAATGTACTCACAGATGATGAGATTGCAAAGGCTACCGGTGTTATCGTTGCATGTGATACAAATGTGCCTACAGACCGTTTTGACGGAAAGAAGGTTATTGAGTGTCAGGTTTCTGACGGAATCAATAAGGCAGAAGAGCTCATAAAGAGAATTGCTTCCGGTGATGCTCCTGTATTTAAGGCATCAGGTAAAAAGGAGGCTTCACATTCATCAGTTGGTGGAAAGGAGAGCGTTGGACATCAGATTTACAAGCATCTGATGAATGGTGTTTCACATATGCTTCCATTCGTAGTTGGTGGTGGTATTCTTATCGCAATCGCATTCCTTATCGATGGATTCAGTGTTGACCTTAATTCACTGCCGGCTGACCAGAGAGCAAATTTCGGTACTATTACACAGGCCGCAGCAATGTTTAAGGGAATTGGTGGAACAGCATTTGGATTTATGCTTCCAATTCTTGCAGGCTTTATCGCTATGAGTATTGCTGACCGTCCGGGTCTTGCAGTTGGTTTTGTAGGCGGTTCAATCGCAGCAAACGGTACATCAGGCTTCCTTGGAGCACTTGTAGCAGGTTTCGTTGCAGGATATATTGTGCTTCTCTTAAAGAAGGTATTTTCTAAACTTCCGGAGAGTCTTGATGGTATGAAGCCGGTTCTGCTTTATCCGCTGCTTGGTATATTCCTGGTAGGCGTTATAATGCAGTTTGTAGTTGAGCCTCCAATCGGAGCTTTAAATACAGCTATCAACAATGGTCTTAATGGACTTAACGGTGCAAGCGCAGTAGTGCTCGGAGTACTTCTCGGAGGAATGATGTCAGTAGATATGGGTGGCCCTGTAAACAAAGCCGCTTATGTATTTGGTACAGCTTCAATCGCTGCCGGAAACTACAATATTATGGCAGCAGTTATGATTGGCGGTATGGTTCCACCAATCGCAATCGCTCTTGCAACAATCTTCTTCAAGAACAAGTTCACAGCAGAGGAGAGAAAGGCAGGACCTACAAACTTTATCATGGGATTATCATTTATCACAGAGGGTGCAATCCCATTCGCAGCATCTGATCCGCTTCATGTCCTTCCGGCATGTGTAGTCGGTTCAGCAGTGGCAGGTGGACTTTCAATGGCATTTGGATGTACACTCATGGCACCTCACGGAGGAATCTTCGTAGTTCCTACAATCGGAAATCCGTTAATGTATCTTGTTGCATTAGTAATCGGATCTTTCATTGCATGTGGATTACTCGGATTACTCAAAAAGAAAGTAAGTGAATAAGCAATCCTCAATTATCATTTAATCCAACCTATAAACTAATCAACAAAGGCACTGCTTCGGCGGTGCCTTTGTTGTTATGTTGTGATATAAAAATTAAAAGTATAAACATTCTCTGAAATAACAGCCTCATGCCTTGACGAGTGAATTTTCCAAGCTTAAAGTAGTATTAGGATGAAATAGTAAGTCAAAAAATCAATTATTTATGAGACTTAAATAAAAAAACAGTGAGGCATAAAATGGGCAAGGTTATAGGTATAGATTTAGGAACAACAAACAGCTGTGTGGCAGTATTGGAGAACAATCAGCCGGTAGTCATAACTAACAGCGAGGGTCAGAGAACAACTCCGTCTGTAGTGGCTTTTACAAAGAATGGAGAGCGACTGGTTGGCGAGGCTGCAAAGAGGCAGGCAGCAGTCAATGTGGATAGAACATTTTTCTCAATAAAGAGACAGATGGGAAGCGATTTCAGGGCAAAGGTGGACGGAAAGCTGTATTCAGCTCCTGAGATTTCTTCTATGATTCTCAGAAAGCTGAAAAAGGATGCAGAGGACTATATTGGTGAGGCAGTGACAGACGCTGTAATCACAGTTCCTGCATATTTTTCGGATGCGCAGAGGCAGGCAACTAAGGATGCAGGAAGGATTGCTGGGCTTAATGTGCTTCGAATCATAAATGAGCCAACCTCTGCGGCACTCGCATACGGACTGGACCACGGACAGCAGCAGAAAATTCTTGTCTACGACCTCGGAGGAGGAACCTTCGATGTGTCTGTTATCGAAATAGGGGACAATCTGATAGAGGTGCTTGCCACAGCCGGTGATAATCATCTTGGTGGAGATGATTTTGATGAGAGAATCACCAATTATCTTGTTACAGAGTTTTACAGACAGCAGAATGTGGATCTGAGAAAGGATAATACTGCTATGCAGCGTGTCAGGGAGGAGGCTGAGAAGGCAAAAAAGGTGCTTTCATCATCATCCTCAACCACTATCAACCTGCCATTTATCACCACTGTAAAGGGACAGCCGGTCCACATGGAGATGAACCTCACAAGGGCTGAGTTTAATGAGATAACAAAGGATCTGGTGGAGAGAACTGCTATTCCTGTCAATCAGGCACTTTCAGATGCGGGTATTTCCGCAGCAGAGCTTGGAATGGTGCTGTTGGTAGGAGGCTCGACACGTGTGCCGGCTGTTGTTGAGGAGGTCAGAAGAATTACAGGAAAAGAGCCTTCACACAACCTAAATCCTGACGAGTGCGTGGCACTCGGTGCAGCAGTACAGGGTGGCAAGCTCGGTGGAGCAATTGTCGCAGGCAGCAGTGCGGCAGAGATTATACTGATGGATGTCACACCGCTTTCACTCGGAATTGAGACGGTCGGTGGTGTTTCAACCAAAATTATTGACAGAAATACGACTATTCCTACGAGATACAGCCAGATTTTTACAACTGCAGGAAGCTTCCAGACCTCTGTGGATATAAAGGTACTGCAGGGTGAGAGGCAGTTTGCAAGGGACAATAAGCTGATTGGAAACTTCAGGCTAAAGGGCATCAAGCCGGCTCCGGCAGGTGTGCCGCAGATAGAGGTGACGTTTGATATAGATGCAAACGGCATTGTGCAGGTTTCTGCAAAGGACCTGGGCACAGGAAAGCATCAGGAGATTACGATTACCGCAAGCTCAAATTTGTCTGATTCTGAGATTGAGCAGGCAATCCGCGAGGCACAGGAGTATGAGGCAACAGACGGACAGAGAAAGGCTTATATTGATGCAAGAAGTGAGGCTGATACGCTTGTGCGACAGGTGGAAAATGTCATGGCTGACAAGGAAAAAAGAAAGGCTATGGACAGCGCACAGAAAAAGAGTGTGAAATCGTCACTTTCATATGTGAAGAAGCTTATTTCAAGGACAAAGCCCGGAAATGTGAGCGAAGAGCAGGCTGCCGAGATAAAGCATGCGGCAGATGAACTGAGAAATGCGGCAGCGGGATTGATTTAATTATAGTAACTATTATTATTCATTTGGCTATTTACGAGAAGCGGATTTTCATATAAAATATGGGTAAGTGGTGAGTATTCAGAAACACCCTGAATAGTTATAATGTTAATTTAAATCCGAGGAAATAGAAAATGAATGCGAACGATAAAACAGAAAAGGTACTAAGAGAAATTCATATCATGCTCTCAAAGGCGGAGCCGTATAAGCCGGAGCCGAGCAGGGTGATCATAAACAAGCAGCAAATGATAGATTTACTTGCTGAGCTGAATAAGTGTATATATGCAATGCAGGATGAGTATGAGCTTACTGAGCAGAGTCGCAATCACGCAGAGAGAGAGTTCAGAAAGAAGGGGGATCAGATAGTCTGGGATGCAAGCAGAAAGGCTGAGGATGTGTATGCAGCATCGGTTATCTATACGGATGAGGCGCTTTCAAGAGTGCGTGATATCATCAATGATACCAACGAGTCACTTGAAAAGCTGTGCAAGAATATGAAGGATAAGATTGCAGAGCAGGAGAATATAGTTAAAACTAACCAGTATGAGCTCAAGGGACAGCTTCAGGATTTGTCCGATACGGAGAAGTATCTTAAGATTATCGATGATAGAAATAAGGAGATAGAACGTCAGAAAAATGCAGGTAAGCCTGTAGAGGAGCGTACTATTGACAAGGAAGAGAAGTCTATCTATGCAAACAGACAGACTGAAATCAAGGTAAATATGGATTATATCAGAAAACTGGGACTTGCTGAGGGCGAGGACCTGGGAGATGGTGTAGTGGGTGAAGTGAAGCTTGCAGACGATACACCTGATGCCGGATTAAATCATAGCAATGATAAGGATGAAGCCAAGGCTGCCGGCTCAAAATCGTCTGTTGATGAGGATTATAAGGCAATAAGCAGAAAAGCCGGCAATCCACCTGTTATCAACACAAAGGAAGGGAAGGAGCTCACAGACGGTATCCACAGAATGTGGCAGAGCATCACCGGAAATAAAGGGAAATGAAACACACCTATGTAATATAAAGCAGCAGTTCAAAACAGAACGGCTGCTTTTTGGCTTATATTTAAAAGTAGGTAATATTAAGCAGATTTTAAGAAAAACAAAGTGGATAATCTGATAAAATATAGCTGACTAACGGCAGGAGAAGGTTTCTAATCAAAATTCATAGAAGGAGGATAATATGACAATATTAGTTTGTGATGACGACAAGGAAATAGTTGAGGCAATTGAGATTTACCTGATGCAGGAGGGCTACGACGTGGAGAAGGCTTACGACGGCATACAGGCGGTTGAAATTATGAAGAATAAAAAAATAGATCTCATGATAATAGATGTTATGATGCCAAAGCTCGACGGAATAAGAGCCACTTTGCAGATACGAAAGGAAAGCAGGGTGCCGATAATCATTCTATCGGCAAAGACAGAGGATGCTGACAAGATTTTAGGCCTCAATGTGGGAGCTGATGATTATGTCACAAAGCCTTTTAATCCGCTTGAGCTTGTGGCAAGGGTAAAGTCACAGCTTCGCAGATATACCACTCTGTCAAGCAATGATGCAGCCGGAGACAAGGTTTATGAAGCCGGAGGTCTTTTGGTAAATGATGATTTAAAAAAGGTGACTGTGGATGGTGAGGAGGTAAAGCTCACACCGATTGAATACAATATACTGCTTTTACTCCTTAAAAATAAGGGAAAGGTCTACTCAATAAACGAAATATATGAGAGCATATGGAACGAGGAGGCGATAGGCGCCGACAATACAGTTGCTGTGCACATCAGACATATCAGGGAAAAAATAGAGATAAATCCTAAAGAGCCGCGATATCTGAAAGTGGTCTGGGGAGTAGGCTATAAGATAGAGGACAACAAATGAAGCAGTATACGATAGGAAAAAAAGCGGCGGTCATAGTCTTACATCAGCTATGCATGATACTTATGGTGACAGGAGTGTTTGCCACAGGCTATGCATTCAGGCACGATGCGCATGAAAATATTGATATATATACACTAATATCGCTTGCGGGTCTGGTAGGCAGCTTTGTGAGCCTTGCATATATGGCAAACGTGGCCGGCAGAAAATCAGAGGATGATTACACAATATACTATTTACCGATTGACAAGGTATACTCTGATGTGATGCTGGTGATATTTACACTGCTCATGGTATTTATGGGAAAAGTGATTTCAGGCGTAAAAAACCAGCATTTTGACTATGCATCACTCATTATGACGGCCGGCACATTTACTTTTTTGTTTGATCTGGCTTTTATTATTTTATACCAGAGCATTGTAAGGAAGATAAAAGGCAATATACTTTGCACACACAGCCTGATGTACAAGGGATATGAGCTTTTGAAAAGAGTTATTGAGAAAAAGGATATCCACACACAAAAAAACAAAGAGATAATGCGCATACAGGAGGCACTTGAAGCTATCTCGGAAGGAGCGCTTGACACTACACTCAATGTCAATGAGTTTCATGGGCAGCAGAAAAAGGTGGCGGAGGCTGTCAACCATATACGCCAGGGTCTTATGAGCTCGGTAAATGAGAGTCTTAAAAATGAAAAACTAAAGGCAGACCTAATAACAAACGTATCACATGATATAAAGACACCTCTGACTTCAATAGTCAACTATGTTGACCTGCTTAAGAGGGAAAATCTGGAAAATGAAAATGCCAAATACTATATACATGTGCTGGAGGAAAAGTCACAGCGCTTAAAGCAGCTTACAGAGGATTTGGTAGAGACATCAAAGATTACCTCGGGAAATGTGAAGCTCAATATGCAAAAGCTTGATCTGGTTGAGCTTTTATACCAGACCGGAGGTGAATTCAATGAGCGCTTTGAGTCGAGAAATCTGACAATAGTTACAAAAATTCCATCAGAACAGATATTTATCTATGCGGATGGACGTCAGCTTTACCGCTCTATTGAAAATCTGTATACTAATGCCGCAAAATATGCACTGGAAAATACCAGAGTATATGTAGAGCTTGAAAAGGCAGATAAAAAGGCAGTTTTTACAATAAAGAATGTGTCTAAGAACGAGCTTGACATAGTAAGCAACGGAAATGTAGACCTGACAGAGCGTTTTGTGAGGGGAGAGAGGTCGAGAACCACTGAAGGAAGTGGACTTGGACTTTCGATTGCAAAGAATCTGACCCATTTGATGGGAGGAAAATTCGAAATTAAGGTAGATGGTGATTTATTTATTGCCACAATTACCTATAATATTATATAATAGTAAATAAAAGAATTTTGAAATACACATACGGAGGTAGAATAAGTGAAATTATATGAAAATGGTGCTTACCTTTTAAACGGTAAGGAAGTAATAATTGATGGACCGGAGGCTCAGGCAGCTGTCAAAAGCAAGACCGGCATGGACATCGATAAACAGACAGCTAAGCAGGAGACAATTGCTTACGGTATTTTAAAGGAGCACAATACATCCGGCAATATGGACAAGCTTCAGATTAAGTTTGATAAGCTTACATCGCATGATATCACATTTGTAGGTATCATTCAGACAGCAAGAGCTTCAGGACTTGAGAAATTCCCTATCCCGTATGTACTTACAAACTGTCACAACAGCCTTTGTGCAGTTGGTGGAACAATCAATGAGGATGATCACATGTTTGGTCTCACATGTGCAAAGAAGTACGGCGGAATCTATGTACCACCTCATCAGGCAGTTATCCATCAGTTTGCACGAGAGATGCTTGCCGGCGGCGGAAAAATGATACTTGGTTCTGATTCACATACACGCTATGGTGCACTTGGTACTATGGCAGTCGGCGAGGGTGGACCTGAGCTTGTTAAGCAGCTTCTTGAACAGACATATGATATTGATATGCCTGAGGTAGTAGGCATTTACCTGACAGGAGAGCCAATCAAGGGCGTTGGACCACAGGATGTCGCACTTGCAATTATCGGAGAGGTATTCGGAAACGGATTTGTAAAGAACAAAGTTATGGAGTTTGTAGGACCGGGTGTGTCTAATCTGAGCGTTGACTTCCGTATAGGTGTCGATGTTATGACAACAGAGACTACATGTCTTTCTTCTATCTGGAGAACAGATGACAAGGTTAAGGAATTCTTTGAGATTCACGGTAGGGCTGAGGACCACAAGGAGCTTAATCCGGGTGAGGTGGCTTACTACGACAGATTTATTGAGATTGATTTAAGCCAGATCCGCCCAATGATAGCTATGCCATTCCATCCAAGCAATACCTATACTATCGATGAGCTCAATGCAAACCTCATGGATATTCTTGATGACTGTGAGAAGAGAGCTGAGGTAAGCTTTGACGGCAAGGTGAAGCTTGATTTAAAGAGTAAGGTAAGAGACGGAAAACTGTATGTAGACCAGGGAATCATCGCAGGCTGTGCAGGCGGTGGATTTGAGAATATCTGCGATGCGGCTGACATATTAAACGGACATTCAATCGGAGCAGACGAGTTTACACTGAGTGTTTACCCGGCATCTACTCCAATATACATGGAGCTTGTGAAAAACGGAGCTGTAGCAAAGCTTCTTGAGACAGGTGCAATCGTAAAGACTGCTTTCTGCGGACCTTGCTTTGGTGCAGGAGATACACCTGCCAACAACGCATTCTCTATCCGTCATTCAACAAGAAACTTCCCTAACAGAGAGGGTTCTAAGGTACAGAACGGACAGATCAGCTCAGTGGCACTCATGGATGCACGTTCAATCGCTGCAACAGCAGCAAACAAGGGCTTCCTTACATCAGCAGCGGATATTGATGTCAACTTTACAAAGCCAAAATATTTCTTTGACAAGACTATATATGAGAACCGTGTATTTGACAGCCATGGAGTGGCAGATCCTTCAGTTGAAATCCAGTTCGGACCAAACATTAAGGACTGGCCGGCAATGAGTGCGCTTCCGGAGAATATGCTCCTTAAGGTGGTTTCAGAGATTCATGATCCTGTTACTACAACAGATGAGCTCATTCCTTCAGGAGAGACATCTTCATATCGTTCAAACCCTCTTGGACTTGCAGAGTTCGCACTTTCAAGAAAGGATCCTGAGTATGTAGGCAGAGCAAAGGAAATCCAGAAGGCCCAGAAGGCTATAGAGAGTGGTGAGTGCGCAGGAAAGGCTGTTCCTGAGGTTGCTGAAATCATGGGAGTAGTAAAGAAAAAATTCCCTGAGGCAAGCCATGAGAATATGGGCTTCGGAAGCACAATTTTTGCTGTTAAGCCGGGTGACGGCTCAGCAAGAGAGCAGGCTGCCAGCTGCCAGAAGGTACTCGGAGGCTGGGCAAATATCGCAAACGAGTATGCCACAAAGAGATACCGTTCAAACCTTATCAACTGGGGAATGCTTCCATTCATCATCGATGAGGGAGAGCTTCCGTTCCACAACCTCGACTATATCTTCCTTCCGGGAATCAAGAAGGAAATCGAGGATGCAAAGACGGAGTTTGAGGCATATGTTGTCAAGGATGGTGAATTAAAGCCATTTACACTGAAGATGGGTGAGCTCACAGATGATGAAAGAGAGATAATATTAAAGGGATGTCTCATCAACTATAATCGTAAATAAGGAGAGTTTAATCCGATGGAAGAAACCAGAAAAGCTGGTAAAAAATCAAACATTGAGATAAATGAAGATAAGGGTGCGAAGCAGAATTCGCACCCAGGGCGTGAGGAATGGCCACATCTGATCAGAATAGGTGTCATGGTATTTGTCACGTTTGCAGTCAGTATACTGTTTTTCTTTGCACTGTACAGATTTGAGGGCTTTGCAGGCATATGGAGCAAGCTGCTTGCGGCAGCAATGCCCATTATAATGGGACTTGTGCTTGCATACCTGATGAATCCTGTCATGCTGTGTCTGGAAAGATGCTTTAAAAAGCTTCTTTCCAAAAAGATGAAAAGCGAAAGCAAGCTGCGAAAGGTTTCAAGAGCTCTTGCAATCACAGGCTCGGTTATTATTCTTGTAGCGATTATTTCGCTCCTCATTGCGGCTATTGTGCCTTCTGTCATAGCAAGTATATCAGGACTTATTAAGACACTGCCAAATGACGTTGCGGCATTCATCAACATGATAAAGAACGGCAATTTCGGGGACAGCAAAATTGCTGAGCTCGCGAGCACAGGTTTACAGAATGCAACCGACTACATTGAGGATTATGCCACAGAAAAGCTGATTCCTGAGGCACAGAAGTATGTTGCACAGATTACAACCGGTGTGATTTCGGTAGTCAGAGGCTTATTTAATTTTATTATCGGAATAATCGTGATGGTCTATGTGATGAGTATTCAGGAGACTCTCGCAGGACAGAGTAAAAAGATAATATATGCTGTCTGCAAGCCAAAGACAGGCAATATCATCATTGAGACGATCAGAAAGACAAATGAGATTTTTGGAGGCTTCATAAGCGGTAAGATTATAGATTCACTGATTATAGGTGTGATTGCATATTTCGGATGTCTGATTTTAAGGATTCCATCATCGGTGCTCGTTGCAGTGATTATCGGCGTCACAAATGTGATTCCGGTATTCGGACCGTTTATCGGTGCAATTCCATCGTTACTCATAGTAGTAATTCAGAGTCCGTGGCATGCACTTTATCTTCTGATATTTATTGTCGTGCTGCAGCAGGTGGATGGCAATATAATAGGGCCTAAGATACTTGGCTCATCTACCGGTCTTTCGACCTTCTGGGTTATGTTTGCCATACTAATCGGCGGAGGAATGTTTGGTTTTCTTGGAATGTTACTTGGTGTTCCGACCTTTGCTGTGATATACTATATTGTGAGAAGAGTTGTTAATTATGCTCTCAGGAAAAAGAAGCTTCCTGAGGACACAAGGGATTATACAAAGACAACAGGCGTAGATACAAAAAATAATAAGCTTAAATACGAGTAGGTGAAATAAGTGGATAAATACGAATACAATCTCAAGCTGGATCAGATAAAAGCCCTAAGCGCCGAGGAGGGCTATATGAGCGCAGCAGAGATTGCAGATAGCATAAATTGGAACAAAATTAAAAATGTAAATACACTCGTTAAAATCGGTGAAATCTACGAGAAGGCCGAAAGATACCAGGATGCAAGGGATATACTTTTAATGGCCTATGACCGTTCACCAATCGGCAGGATGATTATATACAGACTGGCTGAGGTTGCCATCAAGATGGGTGATTATGATGCTGCTACAGAGTATTATGATGAGTTTGTTGAGATAGCGCCTCATGATGATATGAAGTATGTATTAAGATATGCCATCAAAAAAGGGCAGGGGGCTTCATTTGATGAGCTTATCACTATTCTTGAAGAGTACAAGGATGAAGAATACACTGAGGAGTGGGCATACGAGCTTGCATATCTATACCACAAGGCCGGAAAAGCCGATAAGTGTATAGATGCCTGCGATGAGCTCATTCTGTGGTTCGGAGACGGACCATATGTGGAGCGTGCGCTGGAGCTTAAGATGCTTTATCAGCCACTTACCAAGGCTCAGGAGGAAAAGTACAGACGATTCAAGGCAGAGAAGGAAAAGCCGGCTAAGATAAAGGATGAGGCTGAGGTCACTGAGATAGGTGCCATGGAGATGGTAAAGGGCGGAGAGATAGTGCATGATGACGTAACTATTCCGAAGATTACTGTAAATCAGGAGAAGTTCAATACTGTAAATTTACAGCAGGAGATTGCCAAGGGTATGCAGCAGATCATGGAGGCCAAGGGCAAGAATGAAGTTGCTGATACGATGGATACCATCAAAAAAATAGTTGAGGATATTCCTTATCTCAAGCTCGAAAAGGAGCAGGAAGAGTATGTACAGCAGCCGGAAGAGACAGAGCATATCGCTACAGATGAAGAGATAGATGGTTCACTTAAGTTGAATTTCAAGGAGCTTTTGGGTGAAGACGCTGACGGACAGATGTCTATTGTCATGAGTGAAAAGACTCAGCTTGAGCATCAGATTACAGGACAGATGTCTATACAGGATGTGCTTGAAGAATGGGAAAAGACCAGACATGCGGCTGAAATTGCACTTAAAGAGGCTGAGCAGCAGAAACTTGAGTCAGCTAAGGCAAGAGCACTTCAGGAGGCAGGAGACATCATGGAGAGACTAAATGATGTCATTCCAAAGCTGGATGCAGGTGTCACTCCGAAGGAACTTCTTGAGGAGGAGTATTTGAAGGTCCCGGTTGATATTATAGAGCAGAAAGCTGCCGTGAAGGAGCCTGAAGAAGAGCAGAAACCGGATATGCAGGAGCTTTATGCAGATGAGACTGTGGATGAAGTACAGGAGCCGCAGGAAGCACCGGAAGAGGCTATAGACGAAGCACAGGAGCCGCAGGAAGCACCGGAAGATACTATAGACGAAGTACAGGAGTCGCAGGAAGCACCGGAAGAGGCTACAGATGAAGTCAAGGAACCGGTTGGAGAGCCGGAGGATATAATTATGGCAGAGGAGTCTGAGAAAGACGAGATACTCATGCAGCCGACTACCATGATGCCTGAAATAACAGATGATATGTTAAATGTCGATGATGATACATCAGATGATGAGACTTCACAGGAGAAAGAAAACGTTTCTGAGAAGAGAGATTTTGATCATGTGACATCATTTATCGAGCAGGAAATAGCCAAGATGACAGCAAAAAATCCGGGACTGGAGAAGAAGCTGGATATGGCTAAGACAAGAAAAATGCCGGATATTTCATTGCCGGAGGATTTAGACAGCGAAGAAGATGACTCGAAATTGAAAGAAACAAAACATATAAAAGAGCTTACAAGCGAACAGAAAGCTATATTTTCATATTTCATACCGGTAAAGGGTATGGAGGATCAGATCTGCAAGGCATATAATGCAGTGCTTGATCATTTCAACAGGAAAGAAAACGCATCCACAGGCAACCTCATTATACAGGGAGAGCAGGGTTGCGGAAAGACAATGCTTGCTACAAGCTTTATAAAGGTATTACAAAAAGATGGTGAACAGCTCACAGGAAAGATGGGAAAGATTGATGCTGCTGCACTCAATAAAAAGGATGTGCAGCAGGTAGTCAGAAAGATAACAGGAGGCTGTCTCATCATAGAAAGAGCCGGTGATATCGACCGCAGCATAGCTGCCCAGCTATCATTTTTGATGGAGCATGATATTACAGGAACACTCTATATACTTGAGGATACATCAAAGGGTATAAAGAAGGCTCTCTCAATGGATGAGGGCTTTGCATCCAAGTTCACGGAAAAGATATCGGTTCCTATTTTTACAAATGATGAACTCGTATTGTTTGCCAAATCGTACTCTGCAGAGCTTGGGTACAAGATAGATGAGATGGCTATTCTGGCATTGCATAACAGAATCAGCAATATTGAGAGGATAGACCAGGCTACCACTCTGACAGAGGTCAAGGATATAATTGACGAGGCCATAGACAGGGAGGCTCACAGCGGACTTAAGAAGGCTATAAGTATTCTGACAGCCAGGCGATATACAGATGATGACCGAATTGTACTCAAAGAGGATCATTTCAGGGAAAAATAAATACTTATGGGGGTATATATATGTGTAATTTTACAGCAATGGATTGTTACCTGTTTGGTCAGGCAACACACTATGATATCTACAAGAAGATGGGTGCTCACTTAGCTGAGCGTAAAGGAAAAAAAGGAGTGTGCTTTGACGTCTGGGCGCCACATGCGAGGGAAGTATACGTGTTTGGTGAGTTTAACGACTGGAATGAGACCAGTCATGAGATGAAGCGTGTAGAGCCGGAAACCATGGGAGTGTATGAGCTTTTTGTACCGGGAGCGCAAAAGGGTCAGATGTATAAGTATGTCATTTATTCTTCACTGGGCAGAGTGGAGCACTGCGACCCCTACGGCTTTGCAATGGAGCTTCGCCCCAATTT
>OHYG01000475.1_pt1 | contig 16308 bp, 12 predicted proteins | sample 1580221 | NCBI WGS metagenome assembly OHYG01 (sample SAMEA3882521, study PRJEB24775) | human gut metagenome | biome: human-associated habitat; feature: intestine environment; material: feces | place: Netherlands | collected 2009/2010 | reverse complement strand
TGGTGGCCAGCCCCGCCAGCTCACAGGCGTGTTTGCGGCGGTGGCCTGCGATCAGCTCATAACCGCCGTCCTCCCGTGGCCGTGCCAGCGCGGGGACGAGGACGCCGTATTCCTTGACGCTTTCGGCGGTTTCCTGCATGGACGCATCCTCCCGCACCTGAAAGGGATGATCCGGGAATGGATGCAGCTCGGAGAGCGGAATCTGAACGACTACTTCCTGCTGCGGTTTCGGCTTTTTGGATGGCACGGGCTTTTTGCCCGGTTCTTTCTGCGCTGTTTTTTCAGTCATCGTGTTCCTCCTGTCGGCATCTGATTTTGGGTACAAAAAAAGGACATTTCTTCTTTTCAGAGGAAATGTCCTGATTTCTTGGACGGGCTGACAGCCCGCCCAAACAGTATTTAGTTTTTGTCGTTACTATAACACCCCCTACGATATAACTACTTCGCGGCTCGATTTTTCGGTTTGGAAAAGGATGAAAAACCTTGCCAGATAACCGAAAACCCTTGATGTACGGGGCTTTTCCGGTTTGTCGTAATTATACCGTAAGGGCACACCTATGCCTCCATGCTTTTGGAGCAGGAGATCAATCCCAAGATCGTCCAGAAGCTGTTGGGTCACCGGGACGTATCCACCACGCTGGGAATCTATACTCATGTGGTGCCGGAGGTGTTTGCTGGCGTTGCCGCCGCTGTGGATACCGCCTCGCAGCAGTTGATGGATGGCACCTACACACCCAAGCGCAGCGCAGAAGCCGTCAGGGCGCAGCTACAGCAGATCGACCCGATGTTATCAGAGGACATGACCGTGAATCTCAAGTATTTGTAAGGCTCCCAGGGCACAAAAGGCGTACAGCTTAATACAGCTTGAGACCTAAAACAAGGCAACACTTGAAAACACAAGGCGGCAAAGTGTCCGTTATACGCAGACACCGAAAAATCATCAAAAACGAGAAAAACCTTGGAAACACAAGGTTTCCAAGGTTTTTCTTGGTGGAGACTGCTGGACTCGAACCAGTGACCTCCTGCGTGTGAAATATAAGCAGGCGCTCTAAACGCAGCACAAAGTGACGCAAAACGGCACAAATCACTTAAAACCGCGCTCTTATGTTTTGAAATAGTTACACAGTTTTTCTTGGTTTGTTTCGGTTACTAACACGTTACTAACAAAGTCACGCTCCCAGCAGCTTGCCCCACGTCACCGCGCCGACCACGCCGTCAACAGTCAAACCGTTGGCTTTCTGGTACTTCCGCACCGCTGCGTCGGTGCCGCTGCCAAAGTCACCATCGGCCCCGGCAGAGCCGCAGGAATAGCCGCCCACAATCAGCAGCGTTTGCAGCGCCTTCACGTCGTTGCCCACGCTGCCCTTTTTTAACTGCCGCAGCTTCACCGTCACGGTTTTCTCCGTCACCGTCGTGGTGGGCATGGCGGACGCCACGCCGGTAGCCTTCTTGGCATAGTCCGGCAGACCGAAGCCGCGAATGTACCGCCCGTTGACCTGCATAGACCGGGTCTTTACGCTGTCGCGGTAGTTGCCCTCCGTCACCCAGAAGGACGTGCCGGACACCTTGGTGACAATGCCCACGTGGTCGGCTCCGGTGGTGCACTCGCCCACGCCGTTGTCGCTCCACGCATACACCACAACGTCGCCGATCTTGGGTTTGTAGTCGTCCCGCTCCATCCAGCGGCCCAGCGCCTTATAGAGGTCGATCATCTTCCCCACGCCAACCTCCGTGGGCATAATGTCCGTGATGTTGTTGACGATGGCCACAGCGCTGACCGTACCGGCGCACCATGCGTCGGTGTATTTCAGCGCGTAGCCCCTCGCCAGCGGCTTGTGGCTGTTGTAGATATCCACGATCTTCTTGTGGCTGCCGTCTGCCTCGTTGAGACCCACCCAACCAAGAATCGTGTCCACCACCTTCTGACGCAGCTGTGCTTCCGTCATTTTCGTCACCTCCGTTTTCGTGAATCCGTTCATCCCCGCCGCCTTGATGGCGGTGGGGTAGTCCACCAGCATGTAGTCCTGATCGCACACCACACCGGCCACCTTGTTTTCCCGCAGCTTGTTGATCTCGCCGCCGAACTGCCACATGCCATACTGGCCGCTGTACGTGCACTGGGCGGCCCACTGTGCCACCCAGTGCGGAAAGCCCGCCAGCTCATTGTCGTACATGTAGTCGCCGAACATGGACTTGCTGGAATAGATGCCTGCAAAGTACCCCTTTGCCGTCAGCGCGTTCAAAAACGCCTTGATGATATCCGTCAGCGCCCGTTTGCCCAGTGCCAGCATGTCCTTCTGCTCCACGTCCATATAGACGGGAAGCTCAAACTGCCGCCCTTTCAGGCAGGACGTATAGAAGAACTCCGCCTCCTGCCGTGCCTGAGCCACTGTCAGCGCCTTGCTGTACCAGTAGCAGCCCACCGGCAGGCCCAGCCGCTTGGCATTGTCATAGTTGGTGGCGAACTTCCGGTCGACATACAGCCCGGAATCCCCGCCACCGCCCTTGACGATGACGAACGTCACACCCTCAGTTTTTGCCTTGGCCATGTCGAAATCGCCCTGCCAGCGGCTGATATCAACCCCGAACCGCTTCATCACGCGCCCAGCTCTTTCTTGACGCGCTTCACCGCCGCCTCAATGGCCGCATCCACTTCCGTCAGGTTAATGTCGTAGCCCTTCGAGGTAAGGAAGTCCTGCACATACTTTTTCTTGATGTCCCATTCCTCCGGCGTATAGATCTGCTGCGCCGCCGTGACGGCAATATCCGCATAGCGGATCAGCTTTTCCAGTTTCGCCGCAGAAACCTTCTGCTTGATGTAGGGGATCAGGATTGCGCTGGCAACGGCCAGCAGCAGTTCCACGATGCATTTGATGATCTCGGTGTACTGTGTCATAGGTTTTCCTCCTTAGATTTGATCTTCAGCCCTGCCAGCAGGGCCAACTCAACTGTCCATGCGCTGAACCACGCCACCGTCAGCGTGTCCGGCACCATCTTGCCGCAAAACGCCGCCACGATTACGGCGATGCAGTACCACGTCAAATTGGCAACTGCAAGGATCGTGAACTTTGTCCGCTTCTTCAACTTTGGCTTTTTCGCCGTGCGCTTTCCGTGTGCTATGCCGGTTCCCCCTTTCGGATGGGCAGGCGGCGCACCTCTTCTATCACGCGCTTGGCGCTGCCGTTGCCGCCCATTTTCTCATACGGCGCGTAGAGGTAGTCGTTCAGGTTCTCATACTCGTCCTGTGTGACGTAGCCCCGCTCGATGTACACCATGCCGAGGTGGATGATGCGGTCGTGAGCCAGCCCCACCAGCATCTTGCGCTCCGCGTCGTTTTTGTCGGCCCGTTTGGCTACCAGCGCCCACAGGCCGCCGCTGGTCAGTGCGGCCACCACGATGGCGCTGATGGCCGGGATAACATATTGCCACATATCAGACCTCCTCCCATCCATATACACCCGGCTCCCACACGTTGTTGTCACAGGTGCTGCGCCATGTTTTGCCGCCGTGTGTCACCTTGTCGCCTGTCATGTAGGGGTTGGTGCTGTCTGGCTGCTGCCACGCGGGGATGACGGCGGGGTCGGGGATCAGCACCTGTGCCCACAGGCTGGGCGCGTCCGCCGGGTTCCAGCCTGACTGCGATGTGTGGGCCTGTAGGCACTTGTAGACGTATCCCCTATACAGCCGCCGGTCTCCCGTGGCATAGGCCGCCCCCTCGCCGTCCCACGGGCGGTAGAGCAGCGGCGCTGCCGCCGCCTGTGCGTCCGTCAGCACCACCGCTGCGGCATCCATACTGGCCCGAATGGCCTGGGCCTGCGCCATGATGTCAGTCCTCATCTGTCACCACCCCCAGCGTCTGCAAAGCCGCCTTGTACTGCTCAATTTCTTCCTGGGCGGTCAGCACCTCTTTGCCATCCCGCCAGAACTTACCTTCACTATACGTGTCTCCAATGCCCACCGGGCGGTCATGGAGCGCCACCGCACCGGGGAAATCCCCGGCGTTGGTCTCTCGCAGAACAATGACGTTGGTCACCGCGCCGCCTGTCACGATCGCGTATCTCATGCCGCCACCTCCTTGTGCTGCCGGATGACCACAATGCCGTCCGCCGGAGCGATACCGTAAGCGCCGCCGTTGCCGGAGTTGGGCACGGTGGCGGTCAGGTTGTCGCCGCCGCCGGAAGCGTAGAGCTCACCGTCCGCCTCGCCGAACTCACGAGTGGTGGTTCCCTGGCCCGTGCCGCCCGCACTGGTGATGGTAGTGCCATCCGTGCCGTCCGTGCCACCATCAGCGGCACTCCTCTGGGCATGAACTCCGCTGATATTATAGCCGCCGCCACCAGAACCACCACTTCCGGAAAGGCCAATGCCCTGCGTTCCTTTACCGGTTGTAGAGCCTTTTCCTCCCGCCGCCACTGCGCTGAATGCCGAAGTTGTGCCGCCATTTGTGCCGTCTGAACCAGAGGAGCGACCGTTTGTACCCGCCGCACCTACCACAATGGAATAAGAGGTGTTGGCCGCCAGCACGATAGACCGCACCGTGGTGGTGTAGCCCGCGCCGCCTCCACCGCAACGAGTATAGCCCTTCCCACCGCCAGCACCTACCAAGAATGCATCGATCACCATGTTCTTCAACGGCGTGAACGTGCCGCTGTACGGAAACTTAATACGCCAGTCTCCGCCGTCGTCGTCGATGACCTGATACGTGCCGTCTCCACCTGTCCAGTTGAAATCCTTGCCAATGATGGGCGCGGAAATGGCGCCGCCGCCCACAAAAATACCCTCTGTCTGGATCATACCATCACCACCTCCACCGGAATATCGACCGCGGGCACAGCGCCCGCCGCCTTGACCGTCAGCGAACCCGCCGCCTGCGCCGTCACACGGGGCTGCGCCGCGCCCCACGCGGCGAACTGCTCGTCGGTGGCGCTCTGGGCGATGCGCAGGCTGCCGTTGGCCGATGCTGTCACACCAGAGACGGCCAGCGTCTGCACGCCATTGCTCCACCCCGCCGCCGTCAGCGTGGCGGCTTTTGACACAGACTTGTCGGCCTTGTCCTTCACCAGCTTGTAGACATTGTTCAGCGCCTTGGGGGTGACGGCCTTGTCGGTGTCGATGCGCTCGTAGCTGTCCACCAGATAAGTGATGCCCTTGCTGCCGGTGCTGGCGCTGGGCAGGCTCACCGCGCCCAGCGTGTCGGTGCCGGTGAAGCCCAGATACTGACCCTTGCTGCCGGACACCTCCACCCCGTCGCCCTTGGGGCCTTGGGGGCCGGTGTCACCCTTGTCGCCCTTCTCGCCCTTCAGCGCCGCCAGCTGCGCCGCCGTGAAGTCCGCGTAGGTAAAGGCGTCGCCCTTTTCGCCGGGGTTGCCCTTGGGGCCTTGCGGGCCCGTGTCGCCCTTCGCGCCGGGAGCGCCGTCGGCTCCGGCAGGGCCGGTGTCGCCCTTCGGGCCTTGGGGGCCAGTCTCTCCTTGTGGCCCCTGTGGGCCTTGTGCGCCGGTATCACCCTTCGCGCCAGCGGGGCCGGTATCTCCCTTGGGGCCTTTCTCCCCGCGCGGGCCGATTATCGCCCGGATCGGCACATATTTCTGTTGGTCGTCATCCCAGACATTTACGATCGGTATTGTCATTCACTGCCCTCCTCACTCCATTTTCCTACCGTCAGGATTGCAGCAAAGACAAACCCTGTCATTGCCGATACCGGAATAATTAACAGTAACCACCATGGATTCATGCTTTTATCCTCCTTTCACTGCCGCACACCGTAGATTTCAACAACCGTACCGGCGTAGAGGTCGTTGCTTAGCGTTGTCTGGATTGCCAGCTTCCATATGCCGGTGCCAAAACGGTAATCAGACGAAATAATCGTGGGAAAACCACCCAAATGCCCACGATTCGACGTTACATCTGACATTTGTGTGACGTACAGTCCATAATGGCTCTCTGTCAGTACAGTCAAAATATTTGTGTACTGGTTGAGTTTAAATGTGCGGAACGCGTCAATTGGCTCGGTTGTGTTCGTTTTATCTACGAACATGCTGACACGGAAATTTGTTACACTCGATTCTGCCTTACTTGTGGGAAACGTTACCCGAAGCGCCATACTGTGGAAATTATAGGCGGTGCCGTCCGGCTCCGCCGTCCGCTCGATAATATTCGTGTCCTCCGCTATTGTAATCGTCTCGATCAGCTCAAACCTGCTGTCACCGGGCAGCGGCGTGTTTTCCCCCTCCGGGTTCACCCACACCGGATGGCTTTCGTCCGTCGGCTCCGTAGTGCTGACGACTATACCCGCCGCACCCCGTGCGCCTTGGCTGCCCTGTGGGCCTTTCTCGCCTTGCGGCCCTTGCGGGCCAGCAGGGCCGGTATCACCCTGCGGCCCCTGTGCGCCGGTATCGCCCTTTGCACCGGCAGGGCCGGTATCGCCCTTGGGGCCTTTCAGCGCACCCACGTTCACCCACGCCGCCTTGTCCACATCCCACTGATACACGGTGTTGCTGTCCGCCGTACCAACGAACCACGCGTCACCGGCGCTTCCTGTAGGGTGGGCTGTCTGCAAAGCCGCCAGCGTGGCATACAGTCCCTTTACCGTGTAGCTGTCGCCCGGAGCGCCAGTATCGCCCTTGGGCCCTGTGGGGCCTTGCGCTCCGGTCTCCCCCTTGGGGCCTGCCGGGCCTTGTTCGCCCTGTGCTCCCTTGTCGCCTTTTTCACCTTTCAGCGCCGCCAGCTGCGCCACCGTAAAGTCTGCGTAAGTAAAGGCGTCGCCCTTCTCACCTTTTTCACCTGCGGGGCCGGTATCGCCTTTCGGCCCCTGTGCGCCCGTGTCACCTTTCGCGCCCTGCGCTCCTGCGGGGCCGCGCGGGCCTGTTGCGCCTGTGTCACCCTTGGGGCCTTGCGGGCCGGTATCGCCGACCACCTTGCCCAAATCCACCGTCTGGCCATCCGTCAGTGTCAGGATCAGATGACCGGTGTCCTCGTTGATATCCACCACCTGAAGCCCCCGCGAGATCGTGCCGTTCAGCCGTGCCTTGAACTGCGGGCTTAAAACCGCCTGAATATCGAGCCTCATTCCACCACCACCTTATTGCTGTGGGCAATCGTCGTGCGATACCCATGGGTAACATCCACGTCATAGGTGTACCTGCCTTTGGGGAACAGTGCCGTCACCGCCGCGTTAAAGTCCAGCGTCACCGTGGCCTTGCTGACGTTGGTAAAAGAAAATTCCTTCACCTCGTTCTCCCCTTTATCCCGAAACGTCACCTTTACCGTGTCCGCTGCATTCAGCGTCACCGCTTCCCCGTCCTGATCCGTCAGTCCAAGACCCAGATCCATGGTGAAGGTATCGCCCTCGTACCATTTGATTACACCGTTTACCACGCGGGGGCTTTGCTCCGCGTTGGGCAGATTGCTCATGTCCATCCCTCCCTTTTTATAAAGAGCATAACAGAAGCGGCGGTGGAAACTCTATCCCACCGCCGCTTTGCTCTTGTCAATGCCTATTTCTCTTTCACCTTGGCAATCGCCGCGTTTACGACACCGCCGCCCTTCAGGGCCTCCTTCACCCACTTGGTCGGCTCGTAGCTGCTGACCACTTTGGCCTTTGCCACCTCGTTGGCCGCCTTATAGATGTAGTCGATGCACTCCACCTTCTCCTCATTGCTCATATTGCGGTAGGCCGCGCTCTGCGTCAGCTCCGTCAGCCACTTGTACGCCTCGCCGCCCTTTTTCTGGGCATATGTCACATATTGCTCACCCGTCAGGTTGATCTCCTGATTGTCTGCATTGAAGTATTTTTTTGCCCGCGAGGGGAATACATTCTCCCCCGTGACCTCATAAAGCCGCAGCAGTTCTTCCTCCATCGCGCTCATGTCCACCGTGGAGGTGTAGGCCGGGTTCAGGAAGTTGTTAAAGGCCCGCGTTCCTACTTCGCCCGTACTCTCTGTCCGGCCCCATGCGTCGATATAGGGGATCTGGCTGTAATCCCAGATGGGGATCTTGGCGCTGGCCCGTCCCAGCGCATACTGCACGTTGTTGGTCAGCTTGGAGTTCTTGCTGGTGAACGTGGTGTACCGCAGCCCCTCGCCCGTGCGCTCCGCCTGCCCCAGAATGGTGGGAATGCCCTGTGATACATAGCTGGCGGCTGCGTTAACCAGTGCCGTGGGCAGCCCCGGCAGTCCGTTGCTGCTGGCATACCCCACAGAATCGAACACATCGTTCAGACTTTGCAGGCAGCTCATTTCCAGCATCGGCTCCGACACCTGTGACATCGCCGTCAGCCAGTCCGCCATCGTGGTCAGTTCCGGATTTCCGCCCGACAGTTCACACAGGTTTACCCCCACAAAGAACGGCAAACACTCCGGGGCCAGCCAGTCCAGCGTCACGCTGGTGCCATTGGGCAGCTCCAGTGCATACGCCTGATGCCCCGCCAGCTCCATGAAGTCGTTTTCCTTATCATCGTCGTCGCCGTGGCCCCGCACAACACCCTGTGCCGCCATGAAAAAGCCCAGCATCAGCAGTCCCGAACCCGTCAGGCCAGCCGAAATAGAATCGATAGCCTCCGCCGCTGTTGCGGTGCCTTTCTTCACGCCTACTGTAGCTTGGTACATGCCGCGGATAATTCCGATGGGACTGTACTCCACGCCCCGCGCCAGAATGTTGGCCGGTGTCTTGCGGAACGGCAGAATACCCTCCATCACCGTGGCGATCGTCCGCTTCGCGCCGTTTTTGCTGTTCCGGCCCATGCGGCCCAGTTCGCTGATAGCCTGCGAAAAGGCGTTGGTGTCCCGGTAGGTGGCTTTCTGCGCTTCCTTGATGGCGTATTCCCGCGCCTTTACCACCTTGTCGCCGCCCTTGGCGATCATCTCCGCCGTGATGCCGTTGGCCTTGCAGTACTGGGCCATGGCGTAGGCGTAGTGGGGCTTGGAGAACCATGCGTCCTCCTTGTCCAGCGCCCTGCTGTTGGCCTTCCGCGCCGCCTCAAGGGGCTTGGTTCGGAAGATCACCCGCCCCTCTTCAATATACTTGTTGGCGTTGGCAAAATCACTGTACTTGCCGCCGCCCATAGCCACGTCCGCCACCTTGGCGTAATCCTGCGCCGCCGCTTGCAGCAGCGCCTTGCCGCCCTTGCCGGTCACAAATTCCTTGCTACGTTCCATCTTCCCGCCGGACAGCCGGTATACCGCCTTTTCAATGCCCGTCGCCACCACGTTCTTGGCTGCCACCACCGGAACAAATCCGGCGTTGCCCACCACGTTCCGTACATGGGTGCGGACATTGCCCAGCATGGCCAGATACCGCCATGCGTTCCATTTGTCCTTGAAGCGGGAGGGCATCTGCTTGCCGATATCCCGGTAGATGTTTGCCAGCACCGCGTCCCGCTCCGCCTGATCGGCGGCTTTCATGAACTGCTCCGCCAGCGTCTGGTCGATCTTCAGCTTCGGGGCCTTGTCGTCGCCGTATTCCTCGTTCAACTGTGTTTGCAGGTTCGCAATGCTGCGCTGTGCCTGATAAAGCTGCGTCTCCGGCGACAGCTGCTTCAGAATCCGGGTGGCCTGCAAAGCCTGTGCCGCGCTCCGCTGGTGCTGCACCATGTCGGAAAGCACGTCCAGCGCCGTCTCCGTGTCGCCGCTGTTGGCCGCGTTGTTATAGAGCGCCCAGCCCATGGCCGTGTTCTTCTTGGACACGTTGCCGGCTTTCATGGCCGACTTCCAGTCCGTCAGCGCCTGCGCCCAGCCCACGCGCTTGATCGTGCGGCTGGCGTCGGCAATGGCCGCCTTGTCGGAATACACCTCATAGGAGTACTTGCCCTCCAGCGCCAGCGTCTCGATATCCGGCACCATCTCCTCCGGCGTGGCCTTGGCTTCCAGTATCGTCCGCACCGTCTGAGAGATTTTTTCATTCTCGCTGCTCTTCTTGGGCAGCTGAATGTCCCGCGCCGCCTTTTCGCCCTTGCGCATCGTGCCGTACAGACCGCGATATCCGCCCAGAAGCTCCTCCACCTTGCCCAGATAGGTGCGCTCCTGCTGCTGGAGCATGGCCCGTTCCCGCCCCAGCAGCTCTTGCAGGCTGCGGTTGCCTTCAAGGTCTTTCAGCTTGTTTTCCACAATGGCCACGCGGTTGGTGTCCTTGGTGATCTCGTCCTCCAGATACGAAATCCGCTTGGCGTTTTTCTTCCCATCAGCGAGGGAAAGTCCCGTCAGTTCCGCCCGGTTGGCCGACAGGCGGGCTTCATAGCCCTCCAGCCGTCCCACCGCGTCCCGGTACTCGGCAAGGCGCTTGCGCTCCCATTCGGTTTTGGCAGACCCCTCCGCCGCCGACAGCAGGATTTCCCGGTCAGTCGTGCCGCGCTGCCGGTATGCGGCGTATTTGGTCAGCTCCCGCACTTCCTGCTCCAGCTCCGTGGCGGATTTCAGCTGATAGCGAATATTGTTACTTTCTCTGAATTGCTTGACTTCCTTCTGGAACTGTGCTAAATTCTTCTTGAGGGATGCATCTGTTATGTCCCCCAGTCCTACTGACTGGGCTACCTCTGACAGGCTGCTTCTCTCTTTTTTGTTGAAGTCAATAACCGTTCCCTCGTTGATGGCGCGCTTAATCACATCGGCCCAGCCATATCGGCCGCCTTCTTCAAAGAAATTCCGCTCTGCGATGGTCAGGACAACGTGCGGCCGTGTTTCTCGGTTTTCGGGGGAGATCGTTTTTCGGGAATAGAAACTCAGCACGGCATACAGCGGTGCATTGTTGTTTCCATATTCCGGCAGCATCATAATGACCGCCGGATTTCCGTCTTTTGTCTTTGTGGAAATGGTCATGGTCGGCTCGTTGATGCTCATAATGGCCCGCGTCATTTTCTCCACACCCAAATCATGGAAATGGACATTCTCGCCCTTGCGCTGCGTCGGGCGGCCATCCTGAATGGCCTGCTCCTTGCTGACCATGTTTTCATAGGCGTGGTCACGCTGGATATAAATGTCGCCACCGATTCCCAGTTTCTCACTGATATAGCGCGGCATAACGCTGACGGGGATCAGCTGGTTCTGGCGGGTGGCCTTTTCGCTCAACGCATCGTATAGCGCCGTAGAAACCGCCTGTTCGCTGAAATTCTTCAGCTGATACCGGAACCTGCCCAGCTCCGACACCTGCGGCACAGCGCCCGTCTCAAAGAAAGCCTTGATATCGTTCAGCACCTTGCTGCTGTGGGTACCTCTGGGATATTCCGTGCTGGACAGGGTGACGCCATTCGTATCGTCCAGATCAAGAACGACCTCGCCGCGTTCCTTGCTGATGAAATCGGACAGAGTGTCCATCTGTGCCTTTGTGGGCATAACAGACAGGTTGATACCGCCGCTTTCCGGGCTGATACGGATATTGCCCTCGCCCATGAACTGCACCATTGCGCCGCTGTAATCGTCCCCGCCGTAGTCGTCGCCCAGCGCGTCACGAATGTCGCGGTGATCCACGGTGCGGTAGCCGCCGGGGCCGCCCTCGTGTTTTCCGGAGAAGTCCAGCCGCGCACCGTCTGTGGTGATGTACCCCGTCTCAGCCCACTTGTATGTTCTGCCGAAAAATGCTTTTGCGTCCTTGACATGCTGCTTTTTCTCAACATCCGAATAGGCTTTCAGGGAAAACTTCCCGTTGACTTTTTCGCCAGAAGCGGATATACTATCAGTAGAAGGTTTTGGCGCGAATACCTCCGAATGCGTTTCCGCAGAGAAGGAGGCGGCGCTGATTACCTTCTTTTTTTCTATATCCAGCAGGTCGTAGAGATAAGACTTTCCGTCCGCATCATTGCGGATCAGCAGCGTCCCACCGTATACGGTATAGTGGTCTACGGTTTTTTTCGCATCCAGAATAGGAACGGCAAATTCCGTATCATACCGATACCAGCCGTTCATGGCGTCTTTGACGTGCTTGGGCTTCACATTTTCCCGCCACTCGCCATTCTCGGCCAGCAGCAGCATCTCATCCAGATTGGTGGCCGCCTGCATCTTCACTTCACGCATAGCCTTTCGCAATTTCTTTGAGTATTCAGAACTGCGATATTCTCCCGGCAAATCCTTGCCGACATATACAGGCTGTGCGTCCATCAGGATCGTGGAAAACGGATGATCAGTGTTCACCAGCGTTTTCAAATATGCCTCTGCCGCCTTAAAATCCCGCGTATCATTCCGGGTGTCGATAACGGTCATGAGCCGTCCGTCGATGTTCTTGATCTGATACCGTCCCTCACCGTCGCCCTCACGGGCGGCGGTTTTTGCTTTCTGGGCCTGTTTTCCCGCCGCGTCATAGGCTTTCTGCCACAGCGCTACACACTGTTCCAGTTCGGCCATGCTCTTGCCGTAGGCATCCTGTGCAGCCCTGTCCTGCGCCGTCTTGCTGTGGAACAGAGACTTCACCTTTGCGATAAAGGCTTTCAGGGCGTCCAGCAGCTTCTTGGCGGCGCTGCGGTTCTCCTTGGCGAAGTCCTCAAATAGCTTGCCGCTTTCCATCATGTCGCGGGTGAAGTCGGCGGCGATCTCGTCCATGGCCTCCTCCTGCGTCAGCTTCACGCCCGCTTCCTCGGCCATAGCCCGATACCGCTCCACATACGCCGCCGCGCCCTCCTCGCCGGTTTCCCGTGCGCGGTAACTCATGGCATGGTCACGGTAGGCGCGATACTCCTCCGGCGCCAGCTCCTGCATGCGGTGCGTCACCTCGTGGGCTGCCACAAAGCCGAAGGCGTTGTCCGCGTCGGCGGCGATCTGAATGAGGTTCTTACCTCCGATGTACACGCCGTTGGCCTTGCCGCCGGAGATCGTGTCCACCATCTCGATACGCACGCCCAGATTCTTGCCCAGCGTGTTCAGCAGCGCCGCCGTACCGGCCTGCTCCTTGGCCATCTTCCGGGAATGTTCGTTGTCCACAAGGCCGCTTTCGCTGCCCGCGCTGCTCACGAAGTCCACCCCCGCCTTTTCACGGGCAAGACTGGCCGCCGCGTCGGAAAGGCCCGCCTCATAGGCCGCCGTCTGCACGCTCTGGGGCAGTGCGCTGGCCGCCTCGCTCTTCACGTTGGCAGCAGATTCCCGCCGCAGTCCCGCCTGATAGAGAACGGTAAAACCCGCTTGCAGCTTGCCCTTGCTCTCCACGTCGGCGTTCTGCACCTCGGCCCACGCCTTGCCGCCGTTCTCGCCCAGCCCGTTCTGCCACGCCGCAGCCTCCCGGCCTGCGATATAGGCGATCTTCCGCTGGGTCTCGCTGAGATAGCTCAGATCCTCCTGCTGCATCACGGCCTCTTCCTTGGCTCCCGCCTTGCCGTACTCATAGGCGATCCGGTACGCCGAATCATACAGCACCACGTCCTGCCCCTCGGCATAGGTGCTGCGGAACACCTCCGCCTGCGCCCCGTACTTGTCGGAATCCTCTGTCAAGGCCGTGTCCTCCGCGCTTTGCCGGTCATCCAGCTGCACCCCGGCCTCCTGCAAGAACTGGCGATACCGCTCCGCTGTCAGCTCATTGCTGTGCTGCACGGCGGTCTGTACCGCCATGTTGCCGCCGCCCATAATGCCACCGGCCAGCGCACCGGCGCCGAAGTCCAGCGCAATGTCCTTGATCGTCTCGCCCACGACCTTCTGCTGTGCTTCCTGATGGCTCATGCCGCCTGCCATGTAGGCATTGATCCGCTGCTCCACGTCGGCCATGTCACCGTTGATCACCTTATCCCACCACAAATTGGCAAGGTCGGTGAACATCTCCTCGCTGCCCTCGATACCGCCCTGAATGGCGGCATTTTTCAGCATTCCGGCCAGCTTCTGCTTTGCCGTGCCCGTGGGCAGCTTCATGTGGATCAGGCTTTCCAGACTTACCTTCTCAAAGAAGCTTTCCATCACGCCCGCCGCCACACCGGTGACAATGGCGTGGCTGTCGTCCAGTCCGCGATCCTTTGCCGCCACCATCGCGTCGGTGGCCGCCGCGCCGCCCAGCGTGGCCGAAGCGGCAGCAGGCGGAACGCCCAGCGCCGCCAGCGCCGCCGTGGCCGCGCTGTCCAGCATGGACGTACCCACACCATATGCAAACGCCGCCGCGTCGCCGTGGTCATACTGGAGATTTTTCGTCACCTCGCCCCGCACACCGCTGGCGTAGGCATAGGGCAGCATGGCCGGGGAATGGTAGTCCGCCGGGGTATCGGGATTCCGAAGCTTTTCCACCGCCGTGTATACCGTGCCAATGCCGCTCAGAAGGTTGGCAGGGACGGACAGCAACGTGCCGCCAATAGGCGACTTCTCGCCCTCATTCCGCGCCATCTCCTGTACCTTGGCGTACCGCTCTGCGTTCTTCTCCCGCTTGGGGATATTGCGATAGTAATTCACCAGCTGCGAAAGCTCATCCTCCGAGAATCCAGATGCCAACAGCGTATCCCGCGCGGCCTGTTTCCGCGCGGCGGCGGTATGTGCAGAAGCGGCAGGAACGCCCGCTGTGTCCGTCAGCACCTCCAGCGCGGCGGTCTGATCCTCCGTCAGATTGTCCAGCGCCTCGCGGCCCTTGATATCATACTGGATACTCTCGGCTTTGTTCAGGTCGGCTTTCTTGGCGGCATAGTTCCGCTCTGCTTCCGTCTTTTGCGGGTTATACGCGCCAAAGGCGTGGATATTATACGGTTCTTTGCTCTCCTGTGCCTTTTTTCCAGCCTGTTCCACCTCTGTGCGGTAATCGTCCAGATCAAGCCCTGCCAGCCGCCGGTACTCCTGGAGATACGCCTCCTGCTGGGCCTTTTCGTCTGCCAGTTCCTTGGCGGTTTTCTGCCGATCCCCCGCAAAGGAGAATCCGCCCAGAAACGTACCGCCTGGAGACATGATCCGCCGTCCCGTTTTCTTCGGTGTCTCGGCGGACGGGGCGGCGGGGGTGGAAACCGTCCGCGCCGCTCTGTTCCGTGCGTCGATCTCGGCTCTGTCCGGCGACGTGGCATACTGCACATATGCCTCGTTCAAGCCGGAAGCGCCGTTTTTCTCGATATGCTCCTCCAGAATGGATTTTTTCTTATTCTTTTGCAGCGCCTTGTATTCATCCATCATAGACATGGGCGTTTCCTCCTTACTTACTCAGCGCTTTCCGGATATCTGCCTGAACGGTATCCTTGGTAACGTCAACACCGCGGCTTCTCAAAACAGCTTCTACCTGCGCTTTTGACATGCCGGAAGCAAACGCATCCATCAACTCGCCGAAGTTATAGCTTCCCGACGTGGTATTGCTGCTCTTTCCGCTACTCTTGCCGCTGGAACTCCCGCTGCCGCTGCTCTTTGCCGCCGCAGCCGCCTGCGCCTGTGCCTGCTGCCATGCAAATTGCTCACGGGAAAGTGCCATCTGCTCGTTGAACTGACGGACGGATTCCTCATACTGTCTGCGCCACTGCTCGTCCGCAATGCCGTTGCGGTAATCGGTATAGGCAAAGTCTCTGGCGTCGCCCCACATGCCGTAATCCAGATTCCGTTCCGAATCATACCGGCCCGACAGGAAATTCCGCTCCGTCTGCCAGTCTCCCACCTTATCCCGATACTGGCCGTATTCCTGCTGGTACTGATCCGCCAGCAGGCTGTACTGGGTCTTGAGGTCGTCGCCCTCCATCTGATACCGGCTCAGTGCCAGCTGATAAAGCTCCGGCACCACATCGTTCAGATTCTGCAAATAGGCATCGTACTGCTGCTGGCCCACCGCCTGGCCGTAGGTGCTGCCGTAGCCGCCCGTCAGCGCCGCCGCCTGCCCCATGGTGTCCTGCATGGCCTGCTTGCCCTGCTGCACATACTTGTCCTTGTACTGCTGGTAAAGCGCGTCGCCGTTCAGATCATAGCTGAACTTCTTCCGCTTTCTGATGGCGTCCAGCGCCTCCTGCATCTGCTGGCCATACTGTCCGCCTGTCCAGTCTCCCGGCTTCTGGCTCTCCAGCTGCGCAAGCCGCTCCGCCAGCTTCTTGACCCGGTCGCTCTCCTGATAATCTTTATAAGAAAATGCCATACTGTCGTTTCCTCCTTATGTTGTCTCCGGCCCTGCGATACGTTTCCACATGTGTACCACCAGATACGGGGCATGTTGTTGTGGCTCCCTCCGCCGCCCGCCGCGCTGATGCTCAGGCTGTGGCTGTGGCTGCCGTCTGTGCTGGTGTAGAAGGTGTAGTGGCTGTCGGACGCGCCCTTGCCCTCTGCCGTCTGGCTGCTGCCGCCGCTCTGGTTGCCGGAAAAGCTGTGGCTATGTTCACCGCCGGACTCGATGCTGCCGCCGTGGGTGTGGCTGGGCATCTGGCTGGCGGTCAGTATCACGGAAGCTTCGCCACCCGTGGCTCCC
>OHYG01000468.1_pt1 | contig 16530 bp, 13 predicted proteins | sample 1580221 | NCBI WGS metagenome assembly OHYG01 (sample SAMEA3882521, study PRJEB24775) | human gut metagenome | biome: human-associated habitat; feature: intestine environment; material: feces | place: Netherlands | collected 2009/2010 | reverse complement strand
ATCCTAATGATTTTACCACAGCAGGCAGGAACTCTTCAAGAGGAATTTCACAGGAAAGTGTGCAGATGCGCCCGATTTTTTCCTCATTGAGCATGGAAAGGCCCGAAAGACCCAGCGCGTGCGCCAGACAGTCGTTCACGCCGCCGTCCGCCGCGTCCAGATTGGTGTGCATACAGCACGCCGCGAGGCCGTGCTGCACGAGATAGCGCAGAAGCCTTCCCTGCGCGTCGTCCGCGCGGAGCGTCTGCACCTCGTGCCACGCGCAGTTCATCACGGGATGGTGCGAGACGATCATCTGCGCGCCGAGGGAGACCGCCTCCTCCGCAACGCCCTGCGTGATGTCCAGCGCCACGAGGACCTTTCGGACCTCCTGCGCCGGATCGCCGACGAGCAGGCCGACGTTGTCCCAGACCATCGCCAGCTCGCGCGGCGCCCAGTCGTAGAGACTGCGTTCAATGTCATGTGCCGTTGTCATGTTCCCACTTCCCTTTCTTTGCTTCCAGCGCGTCCGCCAGCGCGGCAAAGCCGTCCGCAGAAAGCCTCCTCGCGCAGCGGGGAGGTGGCCGAGTTTACGAGGCCGGAGGGGCTTTTGCGGTTCGCGGCGGCGGTAGGCCGCGGAGGGGTCAAGACCCCTCCCTACGATGTGGAAGGTTAGAGGGTGGTTATGGGAAAGCGCGCGGGCCGGGCATGCCCGGCCCCTACGGGGGTGATGGTGGAAGGAGCGGTGTGTTTTCCACATTCGGCACACGTGAATGTGGAAAACACTTGCAATTTCTACCTTATTATAATAGTATAGAGGCAATATACTTGAAACGAGGTCCTGTCATGATCCTGGCATTGAATATCGGCAACTCCAATATTACGTTTGGCGGGTATACGCCGGACGGCAAGCTGGTGTTTTCGTCGCGGCTGTTTGCGGACACGGCGCTGAGCAGTGATGAGCTCCTGTACAAAATCGTAAACATGCTGGCGCTGTACGGGGCGGAGCCGCAGCAAATCACGGCGGTCATCTTTTCCAGCGTGGTGCCGGCGCTGACGCCGCGGCTGCGCGAGGCCCTGCGCAAGATGTGCGAGTGCCAGATCATGGAGGTCGGCCCCGGGCTGAAAAGCGGGGTGCGCATCCGCATGGACAACCCGGCCCAGCTGGGCGGCGAGCTGCTGTGTGCCATCGTGGGCGCGCTGCAGCGGTGCACGCCGCCCTGCGTGGTGGTGAACTTTGATACCGCCACTACCCTGCTGGCTGTGGACAGCACCGGCGCACTGGTGGGCGGCAGCATCCTGCCGGGGCCGCAGTGCTCGCTGTCGGCGCTGGTGCGCAACACGGCGCAGCTGCCCCAGGTGGAGCTGGAGGCCCGCCCGCGGCGTTTGCTGGGGGCCAACACGGCGGACTGTCTGCACAGCGGCATTGTGTACGGCACGGCGGCCATGCTGGACGGCATGGTCGCGCAGATCCGCGCAGCGCTGGGCGCACCCGACGCGCCGGTGGTCGCAACCGGCACGCTGCCCGACAGTGTGCGCACAGCGTGTGCGACGGATATTGTGTACCGCGAGACGCTGGTGCTGGAAGGGCTGTATTGGATCTGGAAGAAGAATACGCGGAAGTGATGTTGGTTACCGGTATATAAGGTAAGAGGGCGTCGTGGGCAAGGCGGCGCGGAGCGGTCAAGACCGCTCCCTACGGGCCGGGGCCGTAACGTCTGCCGACGTAAAGTTGCGGGCCGGGCATGCCCGGCCCCTACGGGGTGGTGGATAGTTGGCGGGTGCTGGCCGGGAGGTGCGCGTGAGGGATGAATCCCTCCCCCTACGGGTTATGTGAACGGGAGATTGTAGGGCGGCCTGCCCTCAGGCCGCCGCGGGCGTGTATGGGTGTGGGTATGTTTTCGGGCCATCCCTGTAGGGGGCGGCGTCCTCGACGCCCCGCGGAGGGGTCAAGACCCCTCCCTACGATGCAAACCAGTAACAGGCGGCGACGCAGGGTTGCGGGCCGGGCATGCCCGGCCCCTACGGGGTGGTGGATGGTTGGCGGGTGCTGGCCGGGAGGTGCGGGCGGCATATATGCCGCTCCCTGCGGGCAGGCGTATTGTAATATCCGTATTCCGGACAAACATCATTCTATATCCAAAGAGGTGCTGCTTGCACCTCTTTCTTTTTTTGTGGTGTCGTGTTATAATATATTATGTATAGTTATGTACAAAATTTACAGAGAAAGGTATTTATTCATCACCTATGCAGCATTTGAAAAACTTTAACTGGAAGAAATTTCTCTTGCAGGGGGTGCTCCCCTGCCTGCTGGCGGTGGCGGTGGGGTTCATCTCCCGCTATCAGCTGGAGCTGTCCGACGGCGTGACCGAGAGCTTTTTGCAGCTTCAATGGCCGCTCTACGCGCCGCTCAACGCGCTGACCGCCTTTTGCCTGACGCTGATTTTGTTTGCGCTGCTCGGCAAGTGGAGCCGCGCAACGGGCATTTCGGGCGCGGTGTTCACCATCATTGCGCTCATCAACTACTACACCCGCGACCTGCACGGCTCGGCGCTGATGCCCCAGGACATTTTGAACCTCGGCACCGCCGCCGAGGTCATGGGCAGCTACACCCTGAAAATCACGCAGGACGTTGTGAAGATCGTGCTGCTCTACCTGCCGATTCTGGCGATTGTGTTCGTGCAGGCGCAGCTGGTCAAGGGTGCGCCTAAGCGCGTCGGCTGGAAGGCCCGCGGCGTGCGGGCGGCGGGCAGCGCACTGGGCGTGTTTCTGGTCATGTTCTTCGGCTACTTCGGCCCCGTGACCATCAAGCCCAAGACGACCTACGGCTGGGCGTGGCAGAACACCTACTACACCTACGGCTATCTGGCCGGGACGATTGAGGCCACCAGCCTGATGGCCGACCCTGTCATTGAGCCGGAGAACTACAACGACGCCGCGGCGGTGAACACCGCCCGCAAGGCCGACGACTACATCGCCCCTGCCAGCCCCGAGAGCGCCGAGGACTACCCCGACATTGTGCTGATTCTGTCCGAGAGCTTCTACGACTTTGACCTTGTCACCGACCTGCAGGCTGACACCGACATCATGCCGGTCACCAAGAACCTGCCCAACTCGGTCTACGGCCACACGATCAGCCCCCATGTGGGCGGCGGCACAAACTCCACCGAGTACGAGATGCTGACCTCCAACTCGCTGATCCTGATGCCCAGCATCACGCCGTTCAACTGGCTGAACCTGTACAACGCCAACAGCGTTGTCAGCTACCTCAAGGGTCTGGGCTACTCCACGATGGCCGCCCACCCCTACACGAACTCCAACTACCGCCGCGACTCCGCCTGGCTGGCGCTGGGCTTTGACGAGACCCATTTCCAGAGCGATTTTACCACGCAGGAGACCTACGGGGACCGCCCGTACCAGACCGACTCGGCCACCTACCGCGACTGGGAAACGATGTACGAGGCCATGCCGGAGGACAAGCCGCGGTTCAGCTTCCTGGTCTCCATCCAGAGCCACGGCGACTACGATATGAACGATGCGTCGCTGGATATTGTCCACGCCGCCACCGACTACGGCGACTACGATGCGCTGATGGACGAGTACCTGAGCTGCATCAAAATGACCGACGCCGCCGTGCAGGAGCTGTGCGATTACTTTACCGCGCAGTACGAAAAGACGGGCCGCAAGGTCATTGTGGCCATGGCCGGTGACCACGCGCCCAGCTTTGTGGGCCATGTGGCCGACCCCAGCTTTGCCGAAACCGACAACGAGCTGCAGATTTTGGAGCGCAGCACGCCGTTTTTCATCTGGGCCAACTACCCGCTGGAGCACACGGCAGCCGCCACCAGCACCACCGACCCGCTGAACCGCATGGACATGGTCATGCTGACCCCCACCCTGCTGCAGCAGGCGGGTCTGCCCCTGAGCGACTACTACGAGTACCTGCTGGAAATGAAGCACAACACCCCCGTTGTGACCGCCGCCAACGACTACATGAAGGTGGACGGCACCACAGCCGAGTACGGTGCAGACCCCGCGCTGGACGAGTGGGCCAAGGGGTATCTGATGCTGGAATACAACAACATCGGCGCGCACGCCAAGCGCGACCAGAGCATTTTTAACCCCGCCGAATAAAGAGGAGGCATCCCTATGACAGGTCTGAAACGAACCCCGCGCAGCCGCGGCGGCTTTACGCTGGTGGAGCTGATCGTGGTATTGGTGATTCTGGGTGTGCTGGCGGCCTTTGCCGTCCCGGCACTGACCGGGTACATTGACAGCGCCAGGGAAAAGCAGGCCGTCAGCGAGGCGCAGGCGTGTGTGATGACGGCGACCCGACAGGGTGCGCAGAACTACGCCTTGGTGCAGAACGCATCTGTAGCCGGGAACGCCGAAAATGCAGCCGCCTTGACCAACTGGGCAGGCACGTTGACAAACGAGGTTCCCACCGTGACCGGCGGAGATGTAGCACTTACCGAGGGCAGCGGGCAGTATCTGCTGCATGTGAACAACCCGCCTGCGGGCAGCACTGCCACGACGACGATTGCGGCAGATGCCGGGGTCAAGGGTACCGTGCAGTGGATGACCTGCAACGCCAGCGGGCAGGTTTTATACTTGGTGTATACCAGCGCCGATGGGATACAGGTCGTATACACGAACGCGGGAACCACCGCGAGTGTAAATATCGGCAGTGATGAGGCTGTTGTTGTGCCGACGCCGAAGAAGAATGACAGCTCCGGCGGCGGTGAAACCGGCGGGGGCAGCACCGGGGGCGGCATTTCCGGCGGCAGTACGACCGGCAGCACCGCTACAGCAGATGAAAAGCAGTTCATTATCCACTTGCAGGATATTGAAACTAAAAACTCTGCGCCTTTTGCAAACAGAACCTATCACATTGTAAGCGGTAAAAACGGTGAAAACGACTTTTATGTGCCCTCTGATGCAAACGGTGATATTCTGTTGGATATTTCTCCTAATGAGCACCCTCGTGCCAACACTGTTATCGGGGATACGCCGACTACTATCACCGAAGATGATGTTCCTGCTGGCTACCAAGTCATTCCCAGCGATACAAAAATCTATATCAATGTTCGCATTGAAGGGAACGACTATTGTCTCAATTCCATGCAGAATAACGTAAATAACTATCCATTTACTATCGATATGCCTAATAGGCGGCTTACCATTATGCGCTTTCCCGTTGCCAAATTGAAGCTGCGCGTCACTGACCCTGATGGAAATCCGCTGTCCGGTGCTACCTTTGCTATTAAGGACGGCTCAACCCTTGTTGGCGAATTCACCAGTGATAGTAACGGAGAATGCTTCATTCCTGTCAAACTGCATGATGAAGATAACATCGGGTATTCTGGTGTTTTCCTAACTGCCAGAGACGATAATAGCCCAACTTATGTTATAACGGAAACTCCTCCTGCCGGATATAAGGGAAACTTCACATGTTCTTTTAATTTATATTATAAGCCATATCCCTCTAATCCGACTTCCCATCATACAACCTGGTTCTATATTAATGCTTTTAGCGACAATAGTGGAGAATGGTGTAGTTATAGTCTGGAAAGCACTGTTGGTGAGCGGGATACTTTTCATGTCACAAACAAAAGCTAGCTCTGCACTGTCTATATCCGTAAAATTGATAACGCCGGAAATCCTGTATCCAACGCCAATCTAAAAGCTGACAATACCGGCAGCTTCGTTACGCCAGAGCATAAACTACAGGATACAACCAAAATATAGCAGACTGTCGAAAAATGCTTGTAGGGGCGAGCATCGCTCGCCCCTGCCCGTTTGCCTTGCAAGAAAACTGTCCCGAAAATGCGTTGCTGCGGTAAGTTGGCGGGCGACCCATGGTCGCCCTTACGCACGCAATAAGGCAAGCATGCAATTTATTGTCGGTCTGCTATATAATTTCACCCTCAATCAATAAGAAAGCCCCCACCCAGCCGCAGAACATCTACGGTTGGGTGGGGGTGATTTATTTGTAGAGATTGCAGGGGTGCGGCGGCAGCGGCAACACTCCCGGGCGGATATGGGATCAGTCCCTGCGTTCTCTGCCTATCACAAAAACTCTTTCCAGTAAACCTCTGCGCTTCTCGTCATCTCCCGGGAAAAGTCGCTCGCGTACTTGCGCTTGCAAAATGCCTGCACGGCTTTGTCAAAGTCGTAGTCAAGCTGGCCGTTGGCGGCGGCTTTCGCCGCAAAGTCGGCGCGCAGCTCGTCGGGCGTGCGGTCCGTGTACACATTCTCGCAGACGACGGCCTGCTCGGCAAAGCGGGCGGGCTTGGGGCGGCGCTGCTGCTGCTCCGTGGGGCGGCCAAACACCAGCATACAGGCGGGCACAACGTACCGCGGCAGGTGCAGGGCGTCGCGCATGGCCTCCGCATTCTCGAGGACGTCGCCTATGTAGCAGCTGCCGATGCCCAGAGACTCGGCGGCGACCACGGCGTTTTGGGCGGCAATGCAGGTGTCGGCCACGGCCAGCATCAAGTCCCCTGCCCCGGGCTTGCGGGCGTCCGTGATGCCCGCGGCGTGGTAGGCGTTGAGCCAGCGGCGGCAGTCGGCCAGGAACACCAGCACCAGCGGCGCCCCGGCAATGAACGGCTGGTGGTCGCACAGGTCGGCCAGCGTGGCCTTCAGCGCCGGGTCGGTGATGTCCAGGATCGTGTACAGCTGCTGGTTGCCCGCCGTCGGTGCCTGGAACGCCGCGTTCAGGATGGCCGCCCGCTCGTCCGGCGTGACGGGGTCGGGGGTGAATACCCGCACGCTTTTGCGGGCGGAGAGGGCGGAGAGGATAGCGTTGTTTTCCATAATAAGCTCCTTTAAGCCTTCCCCCGGGGGGGAAGGTGGCGCCGCAGCGCCGGATGAGGGGCAGCCTTCCGGCGGCAACCCGTAAGCGGATCAGTACCGCAAGCTTGCCCCTCATCCGTCTGTGGTCGGGGCCACAGACACCTTCCCCCGAGGGGGAAGGCAAATCAAAATCAATTTTTCCGTTTCTTCAAAAACTTTCCGATCAGCGTATCCAGCATGCTCAGCACCTCGCGGATGTTCAGCACGCAGACCACCGCGGTGATGCCCACGACGGGCAGCGCCCAATAGGTCAGGTTCATCATGCACCAGATCTCCGCCAGCACCAGTGCCAGATTCAGCACAAGCCACGCCGGGTGGAAGTCGATCTCCAGCAGACCGCGGGTCGAGTAGGCGCGCAGCAAAAACACCAGCATCAGGCTCAGGAAGCTGGCCGGGGTTACGCCCCACGGGCCCCACTGCAAAATGAACAGGTAATTCAGAATCAGGTTCAGCACCGCACCGGCCAGCATTGTGAACAGCGAGCCGGTAGACCGTTTATACACGACGTAGACGCTGTTCAGGAACTGGTTCAGGCAGGTCAGCATCGAGCAGAGCGTCAGGAACGGAACAAACGTCCAGGCGTCAAAATATTCAGCCTTGAACACCCGCATGAGCAGCTGGCACAGCATGATGATGCCCGCCACGCAGCAGAACAGCACGCTGGCATACACGCGGAATATCTTGGAGAAGAACGCCTCGCGGTCCGTCTCCTCGGTCACGGCGGAGAGCTGCCATGCCTCGTAGAAGATGCTGCCCAAAATCGTGATGATCTGCGGCAGGAAGTACCCCGCCGACAGCAGCCCGACCCAGTGGTTGCCGCTGCGGCCTGCGTAGCCCTCGCACATGCCCTGCACAAAGAACATGTCGCTGGCGTTGATGATCCAAAAGCTGATGGACGCCGGGATCATCGGCAGGCAGTAGCGCAGCATCTCCTTCCACAGCGTCTTGTCAAACGCCTTGGGCTTGAAGTACCGCCAGCACCCGCCCGCAATGAACACAAACACCATGGATGTCAAATCTGCCAGCGCGTTTGCCAGCAAAAAGCCTGCAGCGCCCATTTTTAAGGTGCTCAGGAACAGCAGGTAGTAGAGCAGCAGGCTCAGCGTTGTCAGCACACCGTCTATGGCGACCAGCCGGTTCAGCATCCGCGAGCGGATGAACTGGGTACACAGCGTTCTCATACAGCTGGCCAGCACGCAGAGGTACAAAAAGCTCAGGTACTCCGCTGCGTTGGGGATGAGCCGCACCAGCGGCATGGCCAGCAGCAGCACCACAAAGCCCAGCCCGATAGTCGCCGCGCCGTTGACAAAGACGCTGGATTTGTTGGTCGCTTTGTCCAGCCCGAACCGGATGACCGCATAGGCCACGCCAAGGCTGACCACCGGGATCAGCAGGTTTGTGGCCTGCTGCAAAAGGCTGGACACGCCCATAACGTCCGGCGAGTCGAGCGCGTAGCTCAGATACGGGCGGATGAAGAAGCTGAGCAGCTTGGAGCTGAAGTTGGAGATGGCAAACAGCAGCGTATTGCTGACCAGCGTCGTATATTTTTTCTGTGGAGACGGCAAGATGGGAACCTCCCTTTTGGTATTGATGTCGCGTAATCCTTGCCTCCCTCTGCGAGGGAGGTGGCCCCGCAGGGCCGGAGGGAGAGAACTGTGCCATTGCCCGAAGTCTTTCGGGTTACGTCAGGTTCTCTCCCCCACCCGCTGCGGCGGGAGCCCCCTCCCAGAGGGGGCCAAGGGGAATTCACCGCAGCTTCAGCATCCGTTCCCGCTGCTTATAATCCGGCAGCACCTCCGCCACCGCGGCCCAGAACGCCGGGCTGTGGTCGGGGTGGGCAAAGTGACAGAACTCATGCACAACAACGTACTCCTGCGCGGGCAGCGGCATCGTGCAGAGCCGCCGCGCAAACGCCAGCGTGCCGGTGCGCAGACTGCACGACCCCCAGCGGGTGTTCATGTCACGCACCGCAATTTTGGGCATCGCGCCGCCCGGGCAGGTCGCCGCGAATTGCGGATAGTATGCCCGGCACAGCGCCTGCATATAGGCCAGCGCCTCGGCCTTGGGCGGCAGCGCGGGGGCCTCGGCGGCCTCTCGTTCGCGCCGGGCCGCGGCACGCGCCTGTGCGGTGCGCACCCAGTCGGCCCGCGCCGTGACAAAGGCGTCCACATAAGCCGCCGGCACCCGCGGCGACGCACTGGCCGCCACGCTGCCGTCGGCCCGCACGCGCAGGTTGATGTTGCGCACCCGCCGCCGCGTCAGCGTGTAGGTGATACCGCCCACCGTCCGCTCCATGCCCGGCCCCCCTTTTGCAAAAGTATATAGTTTATTGTACACGCATTTGCCCAAAAGTGCAACAGTTGCCTGCGGCGGCGCATTGTGGTATGATACTGCCAAAAGGGGGCTTTTGCATGAAATCGCTGTTTTTTGTTCTGCCCGCCCTGCTGCTGGGCCTGACGGCCTGCGGCGCGCCGGTGGCCGCCGTGACCCTGCCCGACACCGTGCAGGTCGAAAAGACCCAGACCGCCGAGACCGCCGTCCTCTACGAGGATGCCGACGGGCGTGAGGTCAGCCCCCGCCGCGCCGCCCTGACCGAGTGGCGCTGGTCTGTGGCCGATGACACGATTGCCGAGGTCGATCCCAGCGGCATTGTGACCGGTCTGCGCGGCGGCTCGACCACCCTGACGCTGCAAAGCGCCGACGGGAAAATTTCCGCCAGCTGCCCGGTGCAGGTGTCCAGCCCGCTGCGCGGCATTGCTTTGGACGACTACACGCTGTATTTTGACGACGAGCTTGTGACCTGGATCACCGCCGACGGCACGCGCGAGTCCGACTACGCCTACGCCAGCCGCATCGGCGCAGTCTGCCATCTTCTGCCGGAGGACACCACCGACCACCCCGCCGTGACCTATCACATCGCCGACGAGCGCATCGCCCGCTTCGACGGCTCCTGGCTCGTCCCCGTGAATTACGGCACCACGACCCTGACCGCCGACTACGGCGGTTTTACAGCACAGTGTACCGTAACGGTGGTCAGGCCGGAGGAACAACCGTAGGAACAGGCAAAGGCGGGCACCGTGCAGTGCCCGCCTTTTGTTGTCAGAAATTGAGGATTGACAGAATCGTAAATAAAGCCATCATAATAATGGACATTCCGCAAAGCAGGAGAGCAATATTGGTTGCTTGTACACAAATTACTCCCGTTCTTTATTTTCTTGGTCCCAAAAATTTGTCTCCATTCAAATGTATCATATGATCCGGCATATCAGACAACCACACTTCTGTTTCCCATGCCAGTTGATCACTGAATTTTTTATAGGTATCAAAATTTGGAAATGCTGTAACAAACACTTTCCCAGCAGAAACATTTTTAGTCATGCTTTCTATTTCAATAATTCTTTGTGGATTCATCGGGCCAACGCTTGTAACAGCTTCTATAAAATAAATCCAGTCCTTATCAGGTGTATAAAGAACTATATCTGGCATTTTATCATGATTTGTTATTGCAAAACCTAATTGAGCCAATTTATCGCTATTCTTTATAAGGTCTTTTTTTATTGTGTCACCAACATAAAGGCATTCACAATTTGGAGCAAAACGTGGTGCAAATTCTTCTATAATAGCCCTTTGCAATGCATTATGTTTGCCTGGGCTAAATTTTAATTTTTCTCCATTTATGCAAACAGGCATCATTTCCATTCTTTTCTTGCTTGTATATTTTTCTATCAGCGTGCTATGCGATGCCTTAAATTTTTCAAGTTCAGTGTTCCATTCAGCTGTACGGAATGTACGAATGAGTGATATTGTTTCATCTGTAATCCGATAACAGTAGTTCGGACTGTTGGTTGCTTTTCCATTATCTTCAATCAACGCTGCTTCCCTGAATTGGTGCATGCAGTTTTTCCGAATTGTTTCCCGTGTATTCTCCGCGTAGACCTTTCCATAATAATGACTGCTAAACTGAAGTACATCGTGTATTCTAGTCCATTCGTTTTTTGCAGTGCTCCATTTGCCTTTTGGCCCAATATCTGCCAACGTGAGTAAGCTATATGCGGCAATATCTGTTTGCTGCTGTTCCGGCATACCTACTTCTTTCAGTATTTTCTTTGCATCTTCAATCTTACTCACAATAAGCCTCCTCTTCTACGATTTCATCGCAACATTCCGTTGTTAAATTTTCTGCCTTAATAAGTCTATTTCCGATTTTTTCAATGGTTTCGATTGGTGGAACTGGAATATTATTTACTTCTGTACTGTTTACCTGCGTACTGCCATTTAAAATACGATAATACTTATCATACAACGTAGTATTGAGCAATGCATAAATACCATACACCAGTGCTGTTGATAACGGCGCTCCATCTACACAGTCAACATAATTTATTTTGTTCTGCGTTCCGATGTATTCATATTCTGGAAAGTTTTCCGCTAAATAGATACCACACTGTAGCCGACGCTTTTCCTCTTTTGCAGTAAATCTTTTACAAAAAACATAATTTTTATTTTTTTGAATCAGACCCGGCTTTTCATCAACAATCCAATCAAAGTCCTTTCCTGACGGAACATGCGTAACCACTCCATTTTTTATATGCTGACCATAAAACAATGGAATGATATGCTCCCCCTGTTCCTTCCGCAGTTCATTGCGTTGTCGAAAGTCAACTACAATGCCCGTTCTCATACGCAATCCTATATCGGGAAATGTAGTCTTATATTTATTGATAGTACGTATTACCTTGACATCGTCATTGCTTGTAGGTAAATATACATACAAGTTCTTTCCAGAAACGACAGAATTATATGGGACTGCAATTTCTGTCATATTGTTATAATCATTATTTGTCTGACTAGATGAAATAATAACATGCTGTGGCCTTACAGCTGTTTTCTTGATCTTTATTATAATCGTTTCTTGCAGCACCTGCTCCTGACTGAACACCTTATCTCTGCTAACGAAAAGATGTATTTGTTCAATTTTTCCATAGCGTAAGAAATATTTTCTAAAAACTTTAAAATACTCTCCCGAAGTCCAACTTCTGGGAATGATATAAACCATTTCAGCTTCATGCTTTAGATTAAACAAAGACATTGCAGCAAACAAGAAATACAGATTTGGTGCTCCATGAACGACTGTAGGCATGGCCATTGCCGCTGGATTATCCCGCATAACTCTCAAGTAGGGAGGATTTCCTATAATCAAATCGTATTTTTGGAGATTATCTTCTTCTGATATTTTGCCTTCAAATTCTGGAGCTTGCGAAATCAGATAATCGCTAACGACTATAACAAAGCCAAATTTTATAGGGGCATGTGCCTGAATATACTCCAAATTTTTCCTCAATACGGGAAGAACCTCTAAATCATTTTCATAACAGGTTAGCTGAATTTCCGAAAAAAGATTTTCTGAAAATGCTCTATCCAATAACGCCGCAGAAAGTATTCCTGTCCCTGCACCAGGGTCTAAAATTTCTATTTTTTTTGATAAATTGCTAAAATCAAATAGTTGTGCCATAAATTCTGCGGTTTCTTTGGACGTAAAAAATTGGCCTTTCTTTTTCCTAACCGATTTTGGCATACCTTCAAGGAATTCTAGTGTTTTAGAAATAACATAATCGAGCATATCATTGCACCTTTGTGTTACTGGAAATTTATCATTATTATAACAGGTGTTACTATTCTTTTCCATATTCCAGTTAAAAAAGTAAAAGAAAAAGTCCCTGATTTTTAACAAAAACTCGTTAAAAAACAAGGACTACTTTGGTGACCCGTACGGGAATCGAACCCATGTTACAGCCGTGAAAGGGCCGTGTCTTAACCGCTTGACCAACGGGCCATATAATACAAGATTTCGCTAAAACAGCAAGCAACTTATCGGCTACTATTGCAACCGACCCCCAAGTATTTTAGCGAAATCCTGTATCATGTGGTAGCGGTAACTGGATTTGAACCGGTGACACTTCGGGTATGAACCGAATGCTCTAGCCAACTGAGCTATACCGCCACATTTGTCGTCGCGCTCTTGAGAACGCTATATTATTATAGCCGACATTCTCCCCTATGTCAAGTAGTTTTTCCCGATTTTTTTCAAAAATGCAAAAAAAATCCCGCATTGCGGGTGCAATGCGGGGGAAAACTCTAAAGGCTTCCCACGAGGGGCTGCGCCCGCAGGCGCGTGTCGGAGCGCAACCGCCGAAGGCGGCTCTTAGCGCGGAGACTGAAGCTGTCCGCAAAGCGGACTGATGAGGGGCGGCGCTGTCTCTATAACCCGTCAAAGGGATACTGCAAGAACTTTGCCCCTCATCCGGCCTCGGGCAGGGCCTCGGCCACCTTCCCCCTCAGGGGAAGGCACTCTGCCAAATTACTTCTTGTTGGGCACCAGCACGGCCTTGCCGCCCATGTAGGGGCGCAGGACCTCGGGGATGGTCACGGTGCCGTCGGCCTGCAGGTGGTTCTCCAGGAAGGCGATCAGCATACGCGGCGGAGCCACGCAGGTGTTGTTCAGCGTGTGGGCCAGCTGGGTCTTGCCGTTCTCATCCTTAAAGCGAATGTGCAGGCGGCGGGCCTGAGCGTCGCCCAGATTGGAGCAGGAGCAGACCTCGAAGTACTTCTGCTGGCGCGGGCTCCACGCCTCGATGTCGCAGCTCTTGACCTTCAGATCGGCCAGATCGCCGGAGCAGCACTCCAGCTGGCGGACGGGGATCTCCATGGAGCGGAACAGCTCGACGGAGTTCTTCCACAGCTTGTCGTACCAGTCCATGCTGTCCTCGGGCTTGCAGACGACGATCATCTCCTGCTTCTCGAACTGATGGATGCGGTAGATGCCGCGCTCCTCGATGCCGTGGGCGCCCTTCTCCTTGCGGAAGCAGGGGCTGTAGCTGGTCAGGGTCAGGGGCAGCTTGGCACCGTCCAGCGTCTGGTCGATGAAGCGGCCAATCATCGTGTGCTCGGACGTGCCGATCAGGTACAGGTCCTCACCCTCGATTTTGTACATCATAGCGTCCATTTCAGGGAAGGACATAACACCCTTGACCACGTCGCCGTGCATCATGAACGGGGGGATGACATAGGTAAAGCCCTTGTCGATCATAAAATCACGGGCGTAGGCCAGCACAGCCTCGTGCAGGCGGGCAATGTCGCCCAGCAGGTAGTAGAAGCCGTTGCCGGAGACGCGGCCTGCGGCGTCAAGGTCGATGCCGTCGAAGCTCTCCATGATGTCCACGTGGTACGGGATCGGGTAGTCGGGCACAACGGGCTCGCCAAAGCGCTGGACCTCGACGTTATGGCTGTCGTCGGGGCCGATGGGCACGCTGGGGTCGATCATCTGGGGGATCGTGTACATGATCTCCTGGATCTTGGCCTGCAGCTCGGTCTCCTTGGCCTCCAGCTCCTTCAGGCGGTCAGCCTGGGCCGTGACCTGCTTCTTGATTTCCTCGGCCTCGGCAGCCTTGGAGGGGTCTTTCTTGGCCTGGCCCATCAGCGCGCCGATCTGCTTGGACAGCTTGTTGCGGTTTGCGCGCAGGTCGCTGGCCTCACCGATGGCGGCGCGGTACTCGGCGTCAAGCGCGATGACCTCATCGACGAGGGGCAGCTTGGCATCCTGGAACTTTTTCCTGATGTTTTCCTTGACGGCGTCCGGGTTTTCACGGACAAAACGAATGTCTAACATAGTGGTACTCCTCTATTCAATATTTGCTTTTGTAGGGGCCGGACATGTTCGGCCCTCGGCTTTACAAATAAATAGCATTTTATGGGTTGGTTGCGGGCGGGGCATGCCCCGCCCCTACAGATTTCCGGGCTGCTCACCCTTCCGGGTCATACATTCCCAGCAGGCTCACGAACTTTTGCAGCATATCATCGCTGTAAAAGTCGATTTTCAGCGAGCCCTTGCCGTCCTTGTAGTCAACATGGACCTCGCTGCCGGTGACCTCTTTCAAGGCCGCCTCCACCTCCACGGCGCGCTTCGGGCGGGTGAAGTTATCGTCCTTCTCCTTGGGCGGCCTGGCGGGCTTCGTCAGCTTTTTGCACAGGGCCTCGGTCTGGCGCACGTTCAGATTCTGCGCCGCGACCTCCGCCGCAGCCTGCCGCATCAGATCCTCATTGGGCAGCCCCAGCAGGACCTTGGCGTGGCCAAAGCTCAGCTTGCCCCCGCTGACCATACGGCGCACATCCTCGGGCAGGGCCAGCAGGCGCAGGCTGTTGGTCACGGCGCTGCGGCTCTTGCCCAGCTTTTTCGCGGCAGATTCCTGCGTTAAGCCGTACTTGTCGATCAGCTGCCGGCAGCCCTCGGCGACCTCGATGGGGTCGAGGTCCTCGCGCTGCAGGTTTTCAATCAGCGCCAGCGCGGCGGCCTGCTCGTCGGTCACATCCTTGATGATGACCGGCACCTCGTCCAGCCCGGCCAGGCGTGCGGCACGCCAGCGGCGCTCGCCCGCAATGATGATGTACCCCGGGCCGACCTTTTTGGGCCGCACCGCAATGGGCTGCAAAAGCCCGTTCTCGGTGATGCTGTCGGCCAGCTGATTCAGCGCGTCGTCGTCAAACCGCTTGCGGGGCTGCTCGGGGTCAGGCTCGATTTCCCGCAGCGGCAGCGTTGAGTTGGACGCTTCGCTGCCGGTATCGTCGGACAGGTCGGCAAACAGGCTGTCCAGCCCCTTGCCAAGCCCGCCCATCTTCTTTTTGGCCATCGGCGTCCCTCCTTATCGTTCGTTGTTTGCCAAAAATTCCCGCGCCAATTCCATGTATGCCTCGCTGCCTCTGCCGTTCGGCTCATAGAAGTTGATCGGCATACCGAAGCTCGGGGCCTCGCTCAGGCGCACGGTGCGCGGAATGACGGCGCGGTAGACCTTGTCGCCAAAATACTTTTTGACCTGCGCGACGACCTGCATCGTCAGGTTGAGCCGCCCGGAGTACATCGTGAACAGCACGCCCTCGATGTCTAAGTACCGGTTGTACTTTTTGCGCACGGTTTTCAGGGTCGCCATCAGCTCACTCAGGCCCTCGAGCGCGAAGAACTCGCACTGCATCGGGATGATGACGGTGTCCGCCGCGCAGAGCGCGTTGACGGTCAAAAGGTCGAGCGACGGCGCACAGTCGATGAAGATGTAGTCGTACAGCGGCACGACGGGGGCCAGCACGGTGCGCAGGCGCATTTCCCGCCGCGGCACCGACACAAGCTCGATAGGCGCGCCCGCCAACTGGGTGTTGGACGGCAGCACATCGGCGTTGTACTCGCTCTTGATGATGGCCTCGCGGACGTCATCATCGTCGATCAGGCAGGTGTAGGTGTCGGCCTCCACCTTGTTTTTGGAGATGCCATACGCCGATGTGGTGTTGCCCTGCGGGTCCAGATCGACGATGAGGACCTTTTTGCCGAGTGCCGCCACACAGGCGCTCAGGTTGACGGCGGTGGTGGTTTTGCCAACGCCGCCCTTCTGGTTTGCTATTGCGATGACTTTTGCCACGCCGTACCTCCCCTGTTTTTGCGTTTTTTGGCGGCTTTGAGGCCGCTTGTATCTATTATAGCACAAACAGAAGGGATAAAAAAGGGGTTTTTCCAACAAAAAAGTCCGGCAGATGTTCCACGTGGAACATCTGCCGGGGGTATGCCATGCCGCAAACAGCACGGGCGTGAACGATAGTGGGAAAGCTCGTAGGTCGTTGTAGAGGGCGGCGTCCCCGACGCCCCGCGGGGGG
>OHYG01000466.1_pt1 | contig 16567 bp, 18 predicted proteins | sample 1580221 | NCBI WGS metagenome assembly OHYG01 (sample SAMEA3882521, study PRJEB24775) | human gut metagenome | biome: human-associated habitat; feature: intestine environment; material: feces | place: Netherlands | collected 2009/2010 | reverse complement strand
TTCCACCTACAAAATGTGACTCATTAATTTCTGCTACACTATGAAAGAGAGAGACATTTATCCAAAGTGTAAAATAGTCTACAGAAAGCAGTAATGCTTGAAATAATAATGATAAGATTATTGCTTTTTTTAAATGGATTTTAAAATAAAAGCTCATAAACAGCGCAATGACAACAATAGCTAACATCTGCTTTAGGACAAACTGATCATAAAATAACAAAGCTATTATATATCCACATATTACCGTTCCTAAAATAATACTACAGTTTCTCCAATTATTTTCGGATCTCTTTTCAGCAAAACTTTCAAAAAATATTTTGCAGCATATTATTTCCAATACCGTCAGCATTATACTTTGAATGTAATTAACCAACATCTATATTTCTCCTTTATACGAAACAAATGTTTCTTCAACAAATTTATATCGTGCTTTTGGAATTTCTAATTTAATACCATTGTTCAATAACGCCTCATACCGGCTGACTTTCTCAATATGCTTCATATTAACCAGATAACTTTGATGTATCCGGATAAAATCATTACCTTGCAACTCTTTTTCCAGCTCATCTAGTTTGCCATATATTGAATATTTTTTTAACTTGTCCTCCATAATGTAAAATTCCAGTTTATGCAATCTGCTCTCTATGTATAACAAACGCTCTAATGCTACAACCTTTGCACCCTCATTAAAGTTAAATTTCTTCTTTTGAGCTACATAATTCATATTCATGCTGATTGCATCCATACACTCAAATATTAGTTCCGGAAAATTTACATTATTTTTCAAAATATATCTTATAGCTCCTACGCTGTATCCTTGAGGGGCACATGTAATAAATGCTGTAACAAAAACTATAAAAACATCATTGCTGACTTTTCTTATTTTCTGTGCAGTTTCCATTCCATCCAGTTCATCCATATTTACATCCAGAAAAACAATATCATACTTTGCTAGATTGATACCTAAACTTATAAAATCCTTTCCTGATTCAAATTCATCAATTTCGTATAATATATCATTTTCATTCATATATTCTATTAAAATATCATGAATGCGTTTTCTAAATTGTCTTTCATCATCACATATAGCAATTCTGAACATATGCTCATCCCCTTCCACACACAAATTTGACATACTTCTTTCATTTGGTTGGATTATTTTTTGTATATTTTCCTATTTTTTATTATATTTCGGCATCTTTATCCAAAATTTTAACCACTACTCTATATTTGTAATATTGCATGTTCGTCTACAAAATTATATATCAATACCTATTTTTAATACATTTTGCTATTGCACATATCGTTTCACTGCAATCTTTCCCATAACCATAAATACTGCTACCAGGACTATACTTACATACCCGGCATAAAAATAATCTTGCAGATCCAGACAAAACAAAATGATAAGAACACATACCTGCAATGCCGTTATGCAATGTGTTACCCTTGCATAATACCTTCTTTCTTCCTCATCAAGCGGTTTATTGATACTTTCCACTGGGGCAAGGACAATAATAATTACCACGGCAAGAACTCCGATCAATAAAATCACGGCATTAGGAACATTTTTCATTACAGGCTCATATGTATAAACCGGAATAAATAAAATTGCCATTGATATCAAAAAACAGCCGATTCTACTCTTACAGTGGCTGCCCCCACTATAGCTTCTCAACGAGGCATAAAATAACAGGAAGACCAGAACAAGTCCCGGTCTCCCCGTCACAATGCCAAATATTCCAGAAGCCAAAAGGTTTCCTGCAACAACAATGCCATTTTCTATCCCATATTGGTACAGTTCTGCATCCTCTTTTTGCACAATCCCCTTTTGTATCAATATTTCATTTATCTTCTTTGCAAATTTAGCAATCATACCCTGTTACCACCTTAAAATTTTCTAAGTTTTTTCGCATTATCCGGTAACTTGTCCTGTCCGAAAATAAACCAGCAGCAACGGTTCATATTTGTTGCAGTTACCGTAAGGGCAAGTGCTGCCACGCTGCTTAATGCTCCATGACTGAGTCGGTTCATCAATCTTCTTAATTTTGACATATGTATATGTCCTCCTTTACATTTGATGAATGCACTATATCATACTTTATGGGAAAATCCGGCAAAGTGTAACAGATTGACATTTAAGTGTAACGCTTTGCATTTATTCCTTCACTTCAATTCCATAGAGCATTGCAGAAACCTCAAATATATCCCCTTTATCTGTAAAACTGACCGTTCCATTGTATTTTTCTACCACTTTACGAACACTCTGAACACCATGCCCATGTCTGATATTATCTTTCTTGGTTGTTTTCAGGCTTTTATTTTTCTTTCCTGTTTTGCTGTTTGTTATTATAAGAAGCAAAATCCCGGACTGGTACTTATTTTCAATCTTTACAAAACGCTGTCCCTCCGGCACCTTGCTACAGGCTTCTACCGCATTATCCACAAGATTTCCATACAATACACCTATATCCCCGTGATCAAGCTGCATCTGCTTTGGAATACGAATAGATGTTTCTACTTTTATTCCCCTTGCCTTTGCCCTGCCAAATTTAATACGGAGCACAGAATCTACGATTGGATTATCAGAATACTGCTTTTCATCTATCTGCTCAAATTCCATGCACATCGCACCGATTTTCTCTGAAAGTTCCTGCCCATCACTATTTTCCACCAGATGATACAGTTCATGCAATTTATGTTTCATATCGTGCTTTAACTTCTGCACTTCCTTATTCTGTTTTTCTGCTTCTTCATAATAGATGTCTTTATAGTGCATTTCTTCCCTGTACATTGCATCCTCATACTGTTTTTGCACAAGATAATTAAAACGTTCCATCATATACAGCATAAAATAATCTGTCAGGACAATGGAAATTACAATACTGGCACACATAAGCAGGCTTTTTTCACTGCCCGCCTCCAATGACAAAAGAATAATAAAGCAACAGTTCAACACCGTAAAGGTAAATACCATAACCAGCACACCCAAAATTTCTTTCGGAAAGGCAGCAATTTGCATCCCTTTCTTTGAAATCAATTTTGACAGAATATACATCACATTTCCACGAACAAAGCTGCATATTACCATTACAAAATAATATTTATAACTTTCTCCCATATGAAAATTCATCGCATGGAGTAACAGCAAAGCTACAGGTTCAAACAGCATTCCAATACCCATGAATGTCACAATATTTATAATTCTCGTCCACATTCCTGATTCATAATAAAATGATAACAGTATAAGCACAATCAAAAGAGTCGCAAGATTCAGATACGGATTTTTTATGTTGCTGACAAATGTCCATATAATTGCAGCAATGGTAAATCCAGCCAATATCCATACCTTTGATACTGGTTTCATTTTCTTATTGGAATGAAAATAATACATAAACACTGCCAGATCAAACAGGCTGATGGCAAAGCGTATCACATATTCCATCCTTAAACCATCCTCCTTACAAACTCCATATGTTTTTCTTTTAAATTCTGCTTATGGGAGCGGGCAATCAGAAGTCTTTCTTCATTGTCCATCACTACTTCATCTCCATCAATCGCCCTGATATGCCCAAGATTGATGATATATGATACATGAATATGGGCAAAGACCTTATCATCAAGCTGTTTCCATATTTCTTCAGTTGTCATATTTGCCTTGAAATTTTCTGAAATCGTATGTATCACTGCCTGACGACCTTTCTTCTCAAAATACACAATATCATCGCAGCTAATACGAAACTGATTTTTTCGGAACTGAAAGACAAAGTCACGCTTTATCATATGAAGATACTGCATGGCTTTTAAAAGAACGGACTCCAGCTTTTCCACTGTAATCGGTTTAGAAATATAGTCAAAGGTAATAACCTCAAAAACATCCATAACATACTGCGTATATCCAGTCAGGAATACAAACAATGCTTTGGCATCTATTTTCCGGATTTCTTTTGCAAGCTGCAAACCATTCATCTCCGGCATTTCAATGTCAAATATATACAGATGATACATTTCTCCATAATCTATAACATGCTTCAGCAACTCCTTCGCTGTAAAATACACTTCATAAGAAAACTGGTACTGTGCTAACTTATCAAAAGCACTTTCCAGCATTTCTACATCTGTTCTGCTGTCATCACAGACCGCAATATTAAGCATAACACTTCCTCCTTTTCGAGCTTGGAAGCAGGAAGCACTTCAATTTATCTAATCAACTTAGATAAATACGCCAGCACACGGTCAAAAAAATCATTTCTCTGCTCTTTTGTGCTGTTCGCAACATAGTAATCCAAATTAAAATCTTTTATGTTGCTGCTCTCGCCTGTTATAAGATATGTAGGATCAATTCCATATTTATGATAGAGTGTCAATACTTTATCTACAGATATTCCAGTTACACCTGCTTCAAGTTTTCGATAATGTTCTACTGTAACACCCAATACATCCGCAATTTCTGACTTTTCAAGGTTCATATTCAGTCTTGCCTCTCTTAGTCTCTTTCCTATCTGTATATTGGCATCTTTTCTTCCTGTATCCAAGATTTTGCACCTCTTTTCCATGTTAATCATATCAATGGGACTTTGATTCTCATAGTCCAGAAAACAACCCAACGCACATCATTTTATGCTCGTAAGTAGGTTAATTTGTGCTTTTATTAAAAAAACGAATGGCACATCTGATACCATTCGTCTTTATCTGCTTTATATTCTGTTGTAAATTCTATTTGCGGACGTTTTTTGGCTATTTATCATATCCATCACTGCATTTCTTTTACTCTGACATCCACTGTATTTTTAAAATTTTCAATCTGATGTGAATACTGTTCATTCATAAGCGTGGAATGAATCATAAAATCCGCTGTTGCAATATTATTAGCAATCGGTATAGCAAAAATATATAAGAAACTGCAACGGACAGAGAATATTTACACACTTTCTGCCCGTTGCAATTTTTGTCTATTTATTTTTTTATTTTGGCAAGTAATATCCCCCTTCGTGTTTTATAATGACAGCGTAAACAGAAAGGAGATGAACTTCCATGAGAAACAAATTCCACAACTTTATTGAAAACTTACTTAGCTTTTATGCAAACTTTTTCACACACAGATTTTACCCTATGTAATATGCAGTTGTCCCACAAACAGATCTTGCAGAACATTATGGTAATAGCCATAGGAAAACGAAAGAAGATAAACTTCCATGAAAAATAAACTTCACAACTTTATTGAAAATATACTTAGCTTTTATGCAACTTTCTTCACAAGAGGATTTTATCGTTTTTAAATATCATTCAATACTTTCCTCGATTCGCCCATCCGTCAAATCATAACTCATATCAAGAAAATCTAATATCTTTGCCTCCTGGACTGTCCCATCCAGAAGAATTGTGATCCAATTACTTTTATCCATGTGATATCCCGGCAGGAAGCCTTTCATGTGTGTCATAACACTTATCATATCCGGCTTACATTTTACAACCATAATATCAACCCTATCTTTTGTATCCAATCCGATTTTAAAGCCTTCCAAATTCATAAATACTGCATACCATTTTCCATTGTCATTACGAAGTATTGCACTATCTGGTAAATCATTCCACAGATATTCTGGAATTGTTCCATATTGTTTTTTTACATATTGAAATATAGTGTCTCTGTACATACTGTGTATACCTCTGATCCTGTAATTTCATATTTGAATATAATCATATCATATTTTCCTCATATACAGTTATTTAAGATTTAGCGTATTACTATTGGAATGCTCAAAATAAAAAGATGCAGAAATGTATAATTGTTGATAATATACATCTCTGCATCTTTTTTGTTTTATGAATTATAACTTTTCTAATTTTTCCAGAAACGCAACATAAAATTCTCTTTCTTTCATACAAGCTCGCTGAACTTCTATACTTTTCGGAACATATTCCTTTGGGTGATCTAAATCGTACAGTGCCTGTTTCGTTGCCTGAATTGCAGATTCTGTTGTATTTCCCAAAATGTCGATGTTATCCACATCGTCTTCCCCTTTCATCTGTTTATTCAGCCTTTGTACCATCATCTGCGATATATGGCTCAACATTCCGTTTCCCTTTATTCCCAAGCCATTTGCATTTACTTCCTTAGCAGCTTCCATCCATGCATCCTTTACATCCTGTGGAGCGTTCGATCCAATCATATCAAATGCTTTTTCATCAAAGTCTACTTCTTCCATATACGGATTTATATTTTCATTTTCCTGAACAACACATTCTGTACTAAATTGAGGGATATTATCCTGCTTACGTCTAGTTTCATACAGCACACCATTCATAGAATAATTAGAATTAATCTGCATAGTGCAAATCCTCCTTAGTACACATTAAATCTCAAACTCATTGTATTCCACGGAGAATTTGCCGAAGTGGAATTTGCTGTAAATGTTCCAGCTTCATATTCACTTCCTTCATATGTCCAAAGACAATAATATCCATCTACGATATTATCACTGTCAAGATACATCGGCTCTGTTGCTGTCAATGTCATTCTAACACCGTTAAAATATGCGTATCTGGTTTTAGCATACCCTACTTCTGCCGTTATTGCCTGAAACCATGTTCCACCATGATCTAAACGTGAGCCTACCTGCATTGAAGATGAAGAATTTTGAATAGTCTCCTGCCCTGCTTTTTCAGAGTTGATAAGCAGTAACTTAAATTGTGTTAAGGCTGGAGCCGGTGCATATAATTGTATTCCATCATCAGCTTCCATCAATTCCTGAGTGTATGTATCTAAGTCAAGTTCACTGAGACTTTCTATTTTTGTTGATTGAATCTTTTCAGCAGCACTAACTGGAACAACATTCGTAATCAATAATACTCCAAGTGCCATTACGCTTAATAACATTTTAAACTTTTTCATATTAATACATCCTTTCTCTTATTCTCTAACTCTCTTTGAATCAAGATTTGTATTTGTCAAGAAAAGTTTATTTTATGCTCTAGCTTCAAAAGACGGTCTATCCTGATCCAAATAATCTGGCATCTCTCTCAATTCGGAACTTCCATTTTCTTTTACTGAATTATATTCACTCCAATAAATAGAATAAAATTCATCTTTTTTTGCAAGTTCCGCTGGTGTCATCTCATAACCCCATCCGTTTCCAAGATTAGATAATACTTTTACTCCCTGATACTGAATTTCAGCACCATAACCACCAGAAGTTAAAATTGGGCAATTCAATGTCCCTCCTCCCGCTAGCACAAACTGCTTTTCCGCAAAATCGCTATTTTTTCCTTCCGCTTTCTCCAAAAAATCCAATAATGTTAATTCTCCACATCCTTTACATTTTTGATTACTGCCTTGGTTTTTCATTGTATTTTTAGCCTGTTCATATAATTGTTTTCTATCAGGTGCAACATCTGATAGATATTCTGCTCGTAAACAAAGAACCTGTTTGGAAATATATTCGGATTCTGTCTTATTTGTTGTCGTAGCTGCTTGTCGTGCCAATTCTCTAATCTCACTAACAAATTCAGCCTGCGTTTTTGAACTTTCCCCCTTTGTTGGAATATAAGACCAATTCGGTTCTCCGTTACTGCATGAGGAAATTAATTGCTCTTTTCCAATAGCTCCTATACCTGACAATGATATACTCATTAACTCGTCTCCTTAAATCATACTAGCGATAAGTAACTATCATCTTTCCACCAAATACAGTAAATCCATCCATCCCTGTATATTGTTGTATAATCTTTCCCTGAATTTTCACTAAAAATTTAACATTCGCTGCCTCTCCTGAAAAAGCTGTAGTTTTACTTGTTGAAGATGGGCTATTTGTTTGCTTAAAAGATACAGTCGCTGTTGTTCCTGTTTCATAACTACTAATCAAATAATTGTTTATTGTGGTATATTTTGATTGCGTTACTCTAGTACCTGTAGGACAATAAATTGTAATACTTTCAATTACTGATCCTTGTGGAATAATATACTGAAATCTACATTCTGTCCTATCGAAGTGATTGCACCTGTCTGCCCTGTTGAAGTAGCATAATCCTTTGACAATGTCTTTGTTGATGTACTCGTACTGGCATATACTATAGCATCCCCTGTTGCAACATCTTTCATATCTACCATAACCGTCTTCAATTCGTTGTTTTCCTGCAATTGTGCTGCCTTTACAGATACTCCACTCATCGAAAAAATCATCATAACTGACATTGCACTAGCTATTATCTTTGTAAAAATTTTACTTTTCACACAAAAGTTCACCTTTCTAATATATCTTTTCTCTTATTTTTCCAACCGTGTTAATTATGCGATACTTCATAATCACCAAATATGTCATTGATTCTTGTTTCATATGCGTACCATCGTGTAAATACAGACATATTCCCCAAGAAATTTTTGATGTTAGAATTATCTCCTGACTCTGAATAATAATCTTCCATTAAATCCCAAACGTTACAAATTTCGCCTTCCGATCCAGTTCGTAAGGTCTGAAATGGAACCTTTAAATCGAATTTGTTCTCTCCGATTGTTATTTTCAGATTTCCATTAAATTTATTGTCTTCTGTAAAAGATGTTACCTGTTCCTTAAAAAACATCTTAAAATTCTCAGGCGGTATCGTTGATTCCTTTGCCAGACTGCTCCTTCCGACCTGATTTCTGAAATCCGAATTCCATATACTGTTAAAATCAAAACCACCGTCTAACGTAAGGCTAGAATTTGCTTCGATTTCATCACAGTCAATCCCGTCCAATTCCCATTTTTCCGTCATCTTCCGAGCAGATTCTCTCAATGCCGCATTGGTGTCATTGCATTGATAGTAATAATCTGAATTATAATAAGTCCAATCACTGTGACCATCAGAATAATATTTTTCATTCCACGCTTTTCCTTCCTGATAGTTCGCCTGACCTGCCGCCCTTGCATTTTCTTTCGCAAAAACCTCATACATCTCACTTACGATCTGTGTATTATCTGCTTCATTGGTTCCGGATGTCTGATGCTGTCCGGTCCGGTAAGTACGCATGGAAGTACAACATTTCTCAAAATAAGAATCAAGATCCTCCCTGCTCACCTTTCCAGCATAAAAATCCTGCATATAATCCGAAATTTCTTTCTGCATTGCATAGCCAAAAGAATCTCCGAATGTGCTTTTCGGCATGCCTGTCACTACATTAAATTTTTGATAGCAGTCACATACATATACCAGTGGTTCTGTCATTTTCTCAAAGGTGTCTTTCCGGGTTTGAAGTTCTTTTTCCAACTCCTTTACTTTTTCTTTGTATTCATCATATTTACTTGTATCATTTACAATATTGTTTACATTATTTGAAGCAAGCGTTCCGATGTGAAGGGTACTATCACTCATACATTATCCTCTCAAATGAGCAGCAACAACAAGTATTGCTGCTCATTCCAATCAAACTTTTATTATTACATCAATTTTAAAATTCTCCAAAATCATCAATCGCCATATTCATAATAATAAGAAACACTATAACTTGGAATAAATGTGTAACTTGAGCTGCTCGACTGAAAAGCCACGCTCCATGTTCCCTTTAGTTTAGCGTTGCTTGATGAATCATTTACAAAATTAAAATTTATACTTGGATAGAAGTCAGATTCATTTGCAACCCAAACCGACTTATTAGGTGCCATTAATCTCCATCTTTTAATTTTAGACATCCCTGTTCCGCTAAGACTAATAGTTCTTACCTGTGCCGTATTAGGAATATCATCTCCACTTACACTAAATGTCCGTGTTGACGAATATCCTGAACCCGTAGCTGTCACAGATGTTCCTGGTATGATCTTTGTGCTTGCAGCACACATAACAGGATTTCCAACAGCAGTTGCTATACTACCTGTTCTAAGAGATACTCCTTCCGTTGGATTCGTACAATAAACTACCAAATAATATTCTGTTCCAACTACCGTAGTCAGCCTTGCTTTTTCAGCGCAGCACCAACCACCACTACCTGTAAATGAGGTCTTATGCGTATCGTCATCCTTAGCTGAATCATACATAACTGCCAAAGTATCCACATTCAATATCTTAAAACGAATATCTGTAGCACTACTTAAAATCGTAATAACACTTGTCGAATTTCTTTTATATTTATACCAATATTCACCAACATTAGGTACATATGAATTATTCTGTAAATTTACTTTTGATTCATAATATTGATCCAATAAAACTGTATTCTCAATGCCACTCATCATCAATTCAGTATCATTTTTATCGCCTACTATAATCCTATAATCGCTTGCTCTATCTTCATACGAATTAGGTGTAGCAACTACTGTGTAATTACAAACAGTCACATCATCGGAAGGTTTATCAATATAACCCCAATTTTTTGCCTGTCTATAATTCGTTCCTTTATTCAGAACCTGATTTCCATTCTCATCGTAAACTTTAATATTTGTGCCTACATAGCCCTTTCTAACTAAACATACGGCAGCAGAATCCATCTGTGAAAAGTCTATTGAAAAATCATATGTAGCAGAATCTTTTTCTGAGGTAAAACTACCTTCAAACGCCTGATATGTTTCTTTCGCAGGTGCTTCAATAACTTTAATTGAATATCCAACCACGCGAGAATACTCTCCTGCACTATCTTCTACCTGATAATATAAATAGTATGTTCCCGGATCTGTAATCTGTACAACAAATCCCCCATTGATTGTTCCAATAATATAATCTACTGCACTTCCATCCACATAACGGGAAGCTATTGTGTCCCCATCTTCATCTGTATCATTATAGAAAAATGCAATTCTTGTATCTGTTGTAATCTGCCCTTCTGATAAAGAGTCTTCGTTTACTATAACTGGAATTAAATTAGCTGTTGGTGCAGTTCTTTCCATTTCAGTATCAACCGAAATACTGTCAGTAAGATTTTCAGCCATATTATCCATTGACACTGTATCATCCAATTCTATTTCTCCTTTTTCTTCAAAAATAGAATCTAATGATCTAAATCCAACACGTTCAGTATATTCCATACTCTGTGTCTGTATTTGATTTTCCTCCGTTGTTACTTTGACAGGCTCTAAATCATTTTCCTCAATATCTGTGTTATTGTTTTCCTGCTCTGCCAACCATTCATCATACGTCATGTTGGTAATTGTTTCTTCCGCAAATGCAGTAGTTGTAGTTACTGAAAACAACATACATATTGCTACTGCAAATGCAAAAATTTTCGTTACTTTCTTCATTATGTTACCTCCTTATTTTTCTTTTTTATCGACAAGCATCTAATAATATTTCACATTTTCTGCCAGAAATAATACTTTTTGTCCCAAAAGCAAAAAAGACTTGCTACTCTGAAAAGATTTTCTTATATTTATTCTGCTTTTTCCAACATAACATTTAGTTCATCACTTTTCCCTACCAAATCATCATATCTCCCTAAATCTGCAACCACTCCCTCCTTCAGTACAACGATCTGATCCACTTTGCTCAATACCTCTTTCTTATGTGTTATCACTATCACTGTTTTGTCTTTTAGCCGAGTATCAAGCAGTCCGTTTATCTGCTGTTCTGAATAAGCATCTGTGTTTGAAGTAGCTTCATCAAATATAATAATCGGCTTGTCATGCACCAATGCCCTTGCAAGGGCTATTTTCTGCTTTTGCCCGCCGGAGAGCATTGCCCCATTCTGTCCTACCACATGATCTAAGGAAACCTCTTTTATAAAATCTTCAAGTCCGCTGTCCTTGCAGGCAGCTTCTATCACCGTATCATCTATTTGTTTATCCAGACAGATATTATTCCTTATTGTGTCATTGAATAAATAGATTTGTTGGCTCACAACTGATACCATATTTCGGTATTCTGGCAATGGCAGCTCTGAAATATTTTCTGCTCCCAACAGTATTTCACCACTTGTCGGCTCATACATTCTCGTAAGAAGATTGATGATTGTCGTCTTTCCCGAACCATTGCGCCCAATTATAGCTGTCTTGCTGGATTTTGCAAATAATATATCAATATTCTTCAAAATGCACTTATCCCTTTCATACACAAAAGAAACCTTCTGCAATCTCAAATCATTTGGACATAGATCCGTTTTCTTTCCATTATCCGTTTCTTCTTCCAATTCCATAAACGTATAATATCTTTTTGTTGACGGAATAATCCCTGATAACAGGTATCCTATATTTAGGATTGCAGAAATCGGTCCGGTAACATAAGCACTATATGTAATGAAAGCGAACACACTACCTACTGAAAGTTTCATATCAAACACTAAATTTGCGCCCAGTATATATAACAATGTAGAAAGAAACTGTACCATGATACTATCTATTATCGTATTCCACTGCCCTAACATATTCATCTGCTTTTGTTTCTCTATAATATTGTTCTGGTTAAGTACAAACTCCTCATGCTTTTTATCCAAGATATTAAACAGCTTGACTTCTCGTACCCCTCCAACAGTATCTCCAAACCATTTTGCGTACTCCTGATTCCTTTTTATGAACTCGTCCATAATCTGTTTTTGCTTTTTTGCAAAGTATTTCATTACCACACACTTAATAGGTATAAACAGAAGAACCAGTACCGTCATTCTGAAATCTATTATGAATAAACCTATTATGCCGCCTGTCATGCTAAACGCCTGCGTAATTACGAAAAAAACACTGCTGTCAGCAATAGATGTCATCTGGTTAATATCCGTGTTGATATTATTCAAAGTCTCCGCATAGTTTGTGTTATTGAAATAGTTTACCCGCAGCTTCATAAGATGTGAAAAAGACTGTTCCGAAAGAAAATATTGTATCTTTGCTGAAATATCTACACGTTTCTTTTCCTTGACTATATCTATGAGGGAATTTATAGTGTAGATTACCATAGACACCAAGACCAGCTCTATCAATAATTTCTTATTTCCGCCAATAAAGCCATCGTCCATGATTCGCCTGCTGATCAGCGGAACGCATAGATTTAACCCGGTAGAAACAAGCAAACAATTACAACTATTGTTTTTTTGTATCTGCCTAGTAACAGAAGTAATCTTTTTACAGCCTCTTTGTTATCCATCTTCTTCCTCCGTCAGTTTCGCTTCTATAATATGATATATTTTCTCAACATCTTTTCTGTCAATCAGTCCAGATATTTTTTTCTCAATCTTTTCTCCTTCAAAAGAAAACCGGACAATATTTATATCTCCCTCATTGCAAAGACTGATCTGTACATCACAATCAGGATATACTTTCAAATATTTATCCTGTTCTTCCACCGGAATGCACCATATGACCAAATCACTCTGTTTATAAAAAGTCTGGCTCTCTATAAAATTTTTCCAAGCATCAATATCTGATACTGGCTCCGGCATATATTCTAATGCATATAATACACACTCCGGCTCCATTCCTATTGTATATGCGTTATAACCACCATTAGCAAATGCCCTCTTTAGTTCTGTGAGTATATAGAACTTGTCTATTACATCTTCCACTGCCAGTATCACTACCGGAACTTCAAGACCATTTCCCTGATAATGATTATGCTTAATTTGCCGTTGCCTTGTTTCCTTGCTCCAAATGAACCCCTGAACATCTATATTATGAATATCCTCATGACCAAGATATATTAAGTTCTTATTCCTTATATCCAAATTTTCTAATTCTGCCATAGAATAAGCTATTACAGTATCTATTTTCCCCTGTATTTCATCATACACCCCTGTAACTGTTTCAAAATAATACTCTGCCCTGCTCATAGTTCCTCTGCCCGATATATACGCCCTGTAAATCCAGTCCGGCTCATAACTATCCACTGTCATTTCAATATGGCTTTGCTCTTTAGCATATCTCTTTAATTTTACTATATCGAGAGTTTTGTCATTGCTTAGTTTATTTGCAATCAATGCACATATATAAGGAGCTGCATAGCTGTTACTCGGTGAAGTTTTGTGTTCCTTATTTTCTAACATAATTATATGTTCTGAAATTGTAACTGTATCTATCCCTAAATGTATATAATCTTTGGAATAGGATAGAGGACTTTCCACATTTGCAACACCTATAACATTAGTAAAACTTGCCGGGAAAGTAAAATATCCTATATTCGATATAGCCGCAACAAATACCAGTCCTTTATATGTATACCTATTAATTAGTTTTTTTAAAATATCTTTTTCTTTAAAATGTGTAGTCCCCAAACTAAGATTGACAATTTTTATATTATTTTTGCAACACCATTCTAAAGCAGGCTCTAGCTTTTCAACCCCACCTGTTCCGTTCTGATTAAGAATGCGAATACTGTTAAACACAGCATCAGGACAATACTTTTCTATTATTATAGCACATATTGTACCATGAAGAAAATCACTAGCTTTCGACATCGAGCGTTCTTCAATAAAATCATTATTTTCATCCACTTCAAACCGATTTCTAATTTTTTTCCTATCCAATAGCTTTTCATTTAATCCGCTATCTATTACAGCAATTTGAATTTCAAGACTCATACCGCACCTCTACAAATAAAAGGACATAAATCTCAATCAACCTACTTTTTGATAGAAGATAAACGCCCTTATTACATACTATTGACTATAAAATAACAGATTCCGTTTTAGTCTTAAAACTCCTTAATCATCTTTCTTTTGAAGTACCTCACAAATAATGTTTGTGACATTATCTAGTGTATTAAATTTCCCCTCTTGTATATATGAGGACGGAATCTGCAAATTAAATTCTTTCTCAACAGCATACAAATAAGCAACTACATCTCCCGGCAATAATCCCATTTTACTACCAAAGAAATTATCAGTGCAATAACTATCCTGAATCTTGCTTTCATCTTTCTGAAATAAATCAAAAAAAACTTTTTTGACTTTAGCCCTTATATTTTCAGCATCCACATTCTTCTCCTCCCTTCTTAACTTACAGTTCCAAAATCACTTTCACTCAGTTTATTTACAATATAACTATACATCTCTAAAGCACTTGTAACGTTCAACGAGTTGTAAATTGGGATTTCAGTATCTCTCTTTAAATCCTCTATCCTTTTATCCACCAAGTCTGCACCTGTTGTTATAAAAGACAATTTCTTTTCTTCTTTGCTCCTTGCTACATCAAAATGTTTGTTTGCCATGTTAAAGCAATCAACCTGCATATCTAACTTATATTTTGATGATGTCTGTATCATTTTAAGGAAACCGGAATCATAACCTTCATATGGAACACACATGATAGCTGTATCTGGTCTAACGGCATTTGCAATCTCAAAGGCAGTTATGCCAAAATTATTTGTAATTGTTTCATTGAATACCATTGTGGCTCCCGGCACACCAATAATAAAAATATCGGGCTTTTCCTGTAGTTCAATGCTTTTACAAATTCGATTGAACCATACAATCTTGTCAGCTTCACTCAATTGATTTGCGTACATAAATTCAGGTATTGCATGAAAACCAAATAACTCACAATATTCTTTTGTTCCAATCTGGCTAACTTTATATCCTTCTTCCTGCAGAAATTTTCTCAGCCCTAATTGCACATCAAATTTATTAGTATTTTCAATAACACTGGCTACAAAGACCACTGGAACGGATAATGGTATAATTTCATGCTCAAATAATTTATCTGTATCCATTCTCCGATTTGTAAGAACAACACATTTTACGTTCTTTTTTTTACACGTTTCTTCTGCTTCTTTCTTCTGTTGCTGAGAAATATTATATAAAAAAATAACATTTTTCCCACATTCTGCTGCAAGTTTTACTTGTGGCATTATAAATGTATCAAAATCACTAGATGACTCACATACTAACAAATCATCAAAATTTATTTCACTTATTTTCTTATCTGAGATAACAATCCCTGTATTTTCTCCTCCATATGCATATGCAGCATCTTTTCCTTGTAATCCATAACCAATTGGAGACACGCAAGCCACAATTTCATGGTTTAACAACAACTCTCTATTTCGTACAAGAGAAGCACATTCTGCATTATAAGGGAAAATTATAGCTTTCCTTTTCATAATATCTCCTTCTCTAAACAAACAATTTTTCCTTATCAAAATTACATCCTAAATCTCTCATAACACAATAATCTCTCATCATGTTATCTATGTGACCACGAATTAATGCACAGTTTTGTAACTTTTTTTCAGCAGACAGTTCTTCCAAATTATCTGCTTGAACTGCACAAGCAGAACAAAACCTAAATGCCCAACATTGCTTGCATTCTTTTTCAGTTAATTTTCCAATATTCAATAAAGCTCTAGCTTTATCAATATCAAAACCTGTATCTATATGTCCCATTCTTACTGCCTTTGACGCTTCGCTCACTCGTTCACAAGGATATAAGTTTCCTTCTACATCAACAAATAGTCTCTGTATACCTGGTACACATGGTCCAGAATGATGATCTCTTTTTATTGTTAAAGAAGATGGCATTTTTGTTTTATCATGTATTTCCTTCAAACTATGAAAACCATGTGAAACAAGTTTTGATACGCTTCCATTCTCCAATCTTCCTAATTTTTGAAGATACATTTTAAATATTTCATAACTAAATTTTTCCCTATACTCTTCATCTGTTGCCACTTCATCCTTACGATA
>OHYG01000462.1_pt1 | contig 16717 bp, 12 predicted proteins | sample 1580221 | NCBI WGS metagenome assembly OHYG01 (sample SAMEA3882521, study PRJEB24775) | human gut metagenome | biome: human-associated habitat; feature: intestine environment; material: feces | place: Netherlands | collected 2009/2010 | reverse complement strand
ACAGTAGCTGCCAAGCCTGCCGCAACACAGCCGGTAAGACCTACAGTCCAGCCTAATAATGATGGAATAAAGATCCCTGATTTCCTTAAGAAGAGATAAATTCTACATTGGAATATCGGTTATCAGGTTTATAATATTTAATAAAAAGCGGAACACGGATTTTTTCCTGTTCCGCTTTTTTTACTTGCCATACTGTAAAAAAACATATAAACTTATAGATGGATTTTTCTGTAAAAAAATTATCTTTTATGATGATAATATAAAAAGGCAGGAAATACGGATAAGCGGATAATAAGCCATATAGATGAGTGATATGGAGAGGCACAAGTCCGTGTATGAAAGGTTATTTGGAATGGATAAAGATGAAAAGGTTGAAAAGGTAGAACAGGTAGAACAATCAGAGCTTTATGATTACTATAAAGAGATGATGTCCGATGCCCATAAACATATACTGATAGGAACAGACAGTGTTCTGGGAACCAGAGATAACCAGGAGGACGCTGTCATATTTGACTGTGAAGATGACCGCTGCATGGCGGTACTTTGTGATGGCATGGGTGGATTGAATAAGGGAGAGGTGGCCAGTAACACCACTGTAAGTACTTTACTTGAGGACTACAAGGGTGCCCGGCCTATAGAAAATTACCCGGAATTTTTTTATAATGAAGCGGTTAAAATTGACAATATAGTACATTCTCTAACAGATGAACAGGGAGAACGACTGGAGTGCGGTTCCACAATGGTTGCCGTTGCTATAGATGGCGACAGGCTGTATTGGTTGAGCATTGGCGACAGCAGGATATATATTATCAGAAACGAGCAGATCATGGTTGTGAACGAAGAACACAATTATGAAACAAAGCTCAATAAGCTTCTTATGGCAGGTCAGATAGACATGGAGATTTACAGCACGGAGATGAAGCGGGGGGCAGCCCTTACAAGCTTTATAGGAATAGGAAATATAAGTCTTATGGATATAAATAATGATCCTTATATCCTTGAGGATGGAGATATAATATTGCTTGCCAGTGATGGTTTGTACAGAAAAGTGAGTGAGGATATCATATTGGATGTGCTTGATAATTCGGGAGCAGATCTTAAACTTGCAGCCACAAGGCTTACATCAAAGGCAACAGAACTCACGGTGAAAAGCCAGGATAACACAACAGTGGCATTGATACTGTATAAGAAGTAGATGAAAACGATATATAACTATTAAGCATGTAGCTTCAGCCTTTTGCCGGAGGAAGCACCAAGTGTCGAAGACACACTTTAAATGGTGCTGACGAACTGCCGCCGAGAGATTGTGCCCATGCGTTGAAAACGCATATTGGCGTTACCTGTAATGCGAGGCGGCAATACCAGACAGGCAAATTTTAAATGGGCTGATGTTCAATGGATGTGTCAGGTTTAAAAAAACCTGACATGTAGCTTCAGCCCTTTGCCGAAGGTAAATTTTAAATGGGCTGATGTTCAATAGGAGCGGGGATAAATATGAAATTAGTAAAATGTTCAAATGGTCATTTCTATGATGCCGAAGCAAATGTTACATGTCCTTATTGTGATGATATGGACAAAGATAATAAAACAGTACAGGATGATTCATCAATGATATATGGTGAAAGACATAATGCAATTCCGGGACGGACAGGAATGCCGCAAATGCCAAAGCCGGGTCAGGCATCACAAATGTCTGCTATGCCACAGCCGCCGGTAATGAACAATGTACCGCCGGTACCACCGAATATGCCACAGCCGCCGGTGATGAACAGTGTACCGCCGGTACCACCGAATATGCCACATCCGCCGGTGATGAACAATGTACCGCCGGTGCCACCGAATATGTCACAGCCGCCGGTGATGAACAATGTACCGCCGGTACCACCGAATATGCAGCATCCGCCGGTGATGAACAATGTACCGCCGGTATCTCCATATATGACCGGGATGACCCAGGCAGCACCGGTTACCCACGCACAGATGGGAAATGTATCGAATATGCCGCAGACACCGGTAATGAACAATATACCGAATATGCCGCAGGCATCGGTAATGAACAACATGTCGAATATGCCGCAGACACCGGTAATGAACAACGTACCGAATATGCCGCAGACACCGGTAATGAATAACGTGTCGAATGTGCCGCAGACACCGGTAATGAACAACGTACCGAATATGCCGCAGACACCAATGATGAACAATGCGTTGCAGGCAGTTCATCAGACCGCAGAGATTCCCGGCATGCCTGTTACAGGATGGCTGGTATGTATCTGTGGGGAAGCAAAAGGGAAGAGCTACAATATAGTCAGTGGTCTTAACTATGTGGGTAGAAGAAAAGATATGGATATCTGTATTGAAGGCGATATAAGCATATCCAGATACAGACATGCTGTAGTAGAGTACAGTGAAGAGAGAAAAGAATTTTTGCTCAGACTCGGTGAATCAAAGGAAAAGATATATATTACCAGAGACCGGCAGAAGAGAATACTTGAGGGAACCATAAAGCTTGAAGCCTATGATGTGATTACTCTCGGAAGGACAGAGCTGATGTTTGTGCCTTTCTGTGGCGACAGGTTTACATGGTGATATTTGCATATACTTACGTGCATTACAGGAGAGAAAGATCATAATGCAGATTTGTCTTAATTGTTTAAATACATATGAAGAGGGTGTGAAGGTATGCCCTCACTGCGGTCTTGGAAACTGGAAGTATCAGGCTGCAGAGAAGACACTTGAGCTCGGTACAATGTTAAAGAGCAGATATAAGATCGGCACAGTTATCGGTGACGGTGGCTTTGGAATAACCTACAGGGCGGTGGATATGAACACAGGCAAGGGTGTTGCCGTTAAGGAGTTTTATCCAAGAGAGGTGGTTGCCAGAAGCAGTATGGACCATACCACGGTGAAGCTGGTGAACAGGGATAATACAGCACAGTTCCAGAAGGGACTTAATAGCTTTCTGGAGGAGGCAAATGGACTTGCAAGATTTAACAACATCGATAAGATTGTAAATGTATATGACTTTTTTGAGCAGAACGGCACAGCTTACATAGTTATGGAGTATCTTAGGGGAAAACCATTATCCAGATACGCCAAGGATCACGGTGGAAAGATCAGTGTAAGTGCAGCCATTAACGTGATAATGAAAATGTGTGAGGCACTGTCCTATGTTCATGGTGCCGGTATGGTACACAGGGATATAAGCCCGGACAATATATTTGTTGAGAAGACAGGTAAGATAAAGCTTATAGATTTCGGTGCCGCCAGAGAAAGCTATGGTAACGAGGAGAAAACATTATCAATTGTTTTAAAGCCTAATTATGCGCCCCCGGAGCAGTTTCGTAAGAAAAGCCGTCAGGGTCCATGGACAGATGTATATGCTCTTGGTGCTACAGTATACAAGCTTCTTACAGGCAGAACACCCGATCAGGCGATAGACAGGATAATGGAAGATGAAATGCAGGTTCCTTCCAGGTATAATCCGGAGGTCCCATTGTTTCTTGACCGGATCGTTATGAAGATGATGGCACCTAAGATAGAGGACAGATTTCAGAATTGCGATGAAGTAAGAAGAGAGATGCTCAAACATGTCACATATAATCCTAATGCTGCTTTAGATTATGGACGCAGCAGGGGCGGTGGGGCTTCAGACACCACATCTGTAACAGGAAATTCATACAGCACCGGACAGGTGTCCATGAACAGAAGCTATCAGGCAAACAGTACCGGTAGTAGAAATTATATCGGCCAGAATGGCATGAGTGGCAGCAGGGCTTATACCGGCCAGAATGGTATGAACGGCAGCAGAAATTACGCCGTTTCGAATAATGTGAATGGTAACAGGAACTACGTCGGCGGTAATGTGAGAAGCCGGAAAAAAAGCAAATCAAGAAACATTATACTTGGAATTGTTTCCTTTGTGGTGACGGCAGTCCTGGTATTTGTAATAGTTACTGTTATAAGGAATGGCGGTAACAATTCTGGAAGCAGCGGAAGTAAGAAGGGCACCGCAGGAAATACAACATCTACCACAGGTGCAGACACTGAGATGGCATCAACTGAAGCTCCGGCATCAACCGTTGATTATGGAAGATATATTTATGACGAGGACGGGATTTTCTATGTTGATCCTGATATCTTCTATAAGAGCGGCAGCTATGTAACCGGAAACGCGGATGTTACATATGAGGTCGATACTTCAAACCCTGATAACAGCAAGGAGTATCTGGCTTTCATCGACCATGAAAACTTTAACTGTATAGATATTACCGAGGACAGCACAGGTATAAATGAGGTCATGTTTGTGGGAGACTACAGCATCGGCTTTAAGGATAAAGTCTATGCCGCTCTGACAGAAAAATATGGCGAGTATCCGGAAAGGATTGATTCGGGATATTCATGGAATACAGGGAAGATGATTGCTTACATGTTGTATGATGAGACCGATGGATATGTCTCCATATTCTATAGTATTAGTTAGGAAAAATAAAAAAACGATAAAAGAACCTGTAGGGCAGATGACAGGTTTTGTTAAATAAGTTCTGTGAAAGAGGAAATTTATGACACATTGTTTAAATTGTATGAAGGTATATGAGGGAAATTCAGAGTCGTGTCCGTACTGCGGTTACAGATACGGTACACCGCCTAAGGCAGCATACCATATCACACCGGGAAAGCTGCTCCATGAGAGATACGAGATGGGGACAGTTATCGGCGCAGGCGGCTTTGGCATAACATACCATGCATGGGATACATATCAGAATATTCCTGTTGCTATAAAGGAATATTACCCTGTGGGAACTGCCCAGAGAGCAGATAACACACTTTCTATAAGAACTTGTGAGCAGGACAAGGAAAAGGATTATGAGAAGGCTATAGAGAGCTTTCTTAATGAGGGTAGAAGCCTCATGGAGTTTAATAACGAGCCGGGGATAGTTCATGTACACGATTTCTTTGAGGAGAATAACACTGCATATATAATAATGGAGTATCTTGAGGGAAATAATCTCAGTGAGTTTCTCAGACAGCATGACAATTACGTACCGGATGACTTCGCCCTTAAGGTTATGATGTCTTTAATAAGGGCATTGGAAGCCATACATTCCAAGGGAATGATACATAGAGATATAAGTCTTGATAATATCTTTGTGTGTAAAGACTCAATCATAAAGCTTATAGATTTTGGGGCTGCCAAGAGCATGGCATTTACCTCGGGAAAATCCATATCTGTGGTAGTGAAGCCGAATTATGCACCACCGGAGCAGTTCAACAGCAGAGGAAGTCTGGGACCATGGAGTGATATCTATGCCCTTGGTGCTACCATGTATCGTCTTGTGACAGGAACAATGCCTGTTGAGGCAATATCAAGACTTATGGGAGATACGCTTGTACCTCCTGTAAGGATTAAGAATGGCGTGAATCCTGTGCTGAGCGATGTGATTATGAAGTGTATGAATCTGAACACAGAGAACAGATATGCTACAGTGATGGATATGAAGCGTGAGCTTATCATGGGCTTGTATGGTGCGTATAACACAGATACCTTAAGACACAGCGAGACCTATGCTGACATTCCTATTGAGCTTATATATAAAATGGGACTAAACTACAACCACCAGAACAGTGCAGCTGCAGTACAGCAGAACCGGAATATACAGCAAAACCAGGGCATGTATCAAAACCAGGGCATGCAGCAAAACCAGGGCATGCAGCAAAACCAGGGCATGTATCAAAATCAGGGCATGTATCAAAACCAGGGCATGTATCAAAACCAGAGCATGAGTCAGAATCAGCGAAGGGATCAATCACCCTTCAGGCTTAAGGGCAGCCAGGGGGCAAATACCAACTCAATGCCGAAGTACAGCCAGCTCAGCGTGAGATTAAACAGCAGTAACGGAAACACGGGAAATAATCCAATGGGAGCAGGCGGCACTGCCATAGTAAACAATAACGGCAGTGGAAATAAGCCCGGCGGACTTTTTGAACGTATGCAGACAAATTATAAACCCAGGCCTAAAAATTCAAATGATGTATGGCCGGTGCATATGAAACCTGATAAAAACATGCAGAACATGGAGGGCAATATGAACACACAGGATAACGACGTAAGACTCTCTCCTGAAGAAATCAGGGAAATGCAGGAAAGAGAGAAAAAGGAAAGAGCCATAAAAGAGGCAAAGGAAAAGAAGATGAGGCTGATCCAGTACTACAGTGCGGCTATTGGCTTTATTGAGAATGCCAAGACTGAGACAGAGCTTGATCAGGCAATAAGGCTGCTTGAGAAATGTGGAGATTACAAGGATTCAAAGCAGCTTATAGACATGGCTCAGGACATGAGAAAAGAATATATGAGCCAGGTCAAGAACTATCGTAAATATATTGAGGATCACAAGGATCTTCTTGAGGCAAGGAAGCGTAATGAGGAGATAAAAAGGCAGGATCGTGAGTATATAGGCGGTATTCTTGCAGAGAAGAGCAAGCTTCTTGATGAGATAAGCAAGGGTGATACATGGGGCAAGAGTCCGGAACGCCATATGAGGAGGATCAGGGAAATAGATAACGAGGTCGCAATGATAAAGGCTAAGTATAAGCAGTAATTTCATATGCGAAAGATTATATAGATCCATTAAAATGAGGAGCGGAAGATACCGGTACAGGAGGAAGAAAGAGAAAATGGCAGAATTGGCACACAAGAGCAAAAGGGGAAGTCTCATCATCATGATGAATGGCGAGATCATTACTAAGAAGCTCATAAAGGATAAGACATTTATAGGAAGGATAACCAATTCTCCGGATATTGATATTCAGTTAGACAGCCCGGTTTTGTCCAAGGCTCACGGAGTTATATTCCGGGAGAATGGAAAGTACTACTATGGTGACAACAACAGCACCAACGGATCTATAGTGGACGGGCAGTATATCAAGAACGGGGTAGCTCCGTTAAATGAAAGCTCCGTCATAGAGATAAAGAGCCATAACGAGAATTTTGGAGTGCTTATATTATTCTCAATGTTTGATTATTCAAGACAGAAGTGGCAGTCAAGAAATCTGTATGACGGTTCATCAGATCCTATATATATTGGACGTATGGTAGGACAAAATGACATATCTATACCATCCGTACAGATATCAAGGCAGCACGGTGTATTTACAAGAAACGGAAATGACTGGATATATCAGGATCTCAACAGTAAGAACGGTACATTCATTAACCGTAAGCTGGTGGTGAAGCCTACAATACTTAGGGAGAATGACATAATCCAGATCGTGAACGTAAAGCTCATATTTGCAAGGGGAATGTTGATATATAATCTTCCGAATGCAGGCTGTGAGTTAAAGGTTGATAACATATCCAAGATGGTCAAATGCCCTAAGACAGATCCGTCATACAAGAAATCACCGAACCATAAGAAGTGCATCCTTGACAGGGTGAATGTGACCATTGAACCGTCAGAGTTTGTTGCAGTGCTTGGAGGCTCCGGTGCAGGAAAGACAACCTTCCTTAACTGCATAAACGGATACGAGGAGGCTACCAGCGGAGCAGTTTATATGGATGGTATCAATCTTTACGAGCACAAGGATTCCTTAAAGAAGCAGATAGGATATGTTCCTCAGGAGGATCTCTTAAGAAATGGCATAAGCGTAAGACAGACTCTTAGATATATCGCCAAGATGAGACTGCCTAAGGACGTTGACAAAAAGGAAAGAGAGAAGAGGATCGACCATACATTCGACATGCTGGGGCTTGATGCAAAGTGTCAGGCAAGTGATGTGAAGAAGGTCAGCGGTGGACAGAGAAAGAGAGTAAGCATTGCCTCTGAGCTGGTTTCGGATCCGCCTATCCTGTTCCTTGACGAGCCTACCTCAGGTCTCGATCCTGAGACAGAGACCAATCTGATAAAGTCATTACAGGAGCTCGCCCATACTCATGAGAAGACTGTAATAGTTATCACTCATACACTTAAGAATATTGATCTGTTTGACAAGGTGCTGTTCTTCGCACCGGGAGGCAAGTTATGCTTTGCCGGTCCACCGGAGGAGGCATACGAGCTGTTCAAAGTAAGTGACATGACAGATGTATATAAGATCGTCCGTGAGTACACAGATGAATTTGATGCATATTACAGACAGACAAATAATTAAGAAGTTGAGGACAGGATAAATGGGAAAGAAAAATGAAGTGGGTGGTTTCCGTCAGATGAACATCATGATGGCGAGAAATTTCAATCTGATGTTTAACAACAAGATAAAAATGGGAATGATAGTCATATTCCCTGTGGCAATAGGCTTCCTTCTTTCGTATGTTATGAAGAAGAATACCTTTGAGTGCTTCGAGAATACATCATCAGCATTCTTCTCAATAACGAGTGCTGCGGTGTATATAGGAATGTTCAATTCTTTAACTGAGATATGTAAGGAGAGAAGTGTAGTAAAGAGAGAGTACATGACCAATATGAAGATACCTTCATACATAATGTCAATAATGCTGGTACAGGGTATTGTATGTCTCTTCCAGAGTGCCATAATGACGGCAATCTGTTACAAATGTCTCAAGTTCCCTGCATCAGATCTGTTGTTTAAGGGACATTCATTTGTGAAGTATTACATAACTATGTTTCTGATAATGTACGCTGCTGACGCCATGGGTGTGCTTATATCGTCAATAGTAAAGACAAATGAGCTTGCAAATCTCATAGCACCTATTATAATTATAGTTCAGTTAGTATTGTCAGGTGTGCTTTTTGAGCTTAAAGGTGCAGCCGAGAAGGTTTCGTACCTTACCATAAGCCATTGGGGAATGTCAGCCTTCGGTCGTCTGTCAGGGATAAATGATAAGGTTCCGAGAGCGGTATTCGAGGATACAAAGGGTATGCTCACAGCAGATATGCTTCCTGACATTTCAAAGAAATGCTATGAGGCAACAGCTTCGGGACTTGTATCTGTATGGCTGATACTTCTTGGATTTGTTGTAGCATTTGCAATCTTATCAATGCTGTTCTTAAGAAGGATAGAGAAGGATGCGAGATAATATGGAATATCTTGTTACAGCCTGTGAAATGCAGGAGATAGACAGAATAACAATAAACGAGACCGGGATACCCGGTCTTGTACTTATGGAAAGAGCGGCTTACGCTCTTTCGCAGTATATAAAGGAAAAAATAAGCAGGAATGACCGGATACTGTTTGTGGTGGAGACAGGAAATAACGGCGGAGACGGAGTTGCGGCTGCAAGGATCCTGACGCTGCAGGATTATATGGCAGACATATATGTGATCGGCGGATTAAAGAAGGAGACAGACAGCTTCATGACCCAGAGACACATTGCCGAAAATCTTGGCTTAAACTTTCTTACAGAGCTGCCGGAGAACGGATATGATGTTATAGTTGACGGCATATTCGGCGTGGGGCTTAAGAGACCTGTTGAGGGCATATGGAGAAAGGCCATAGAGACCATAAACAACATGGACGGCATGAAGATCGCCATAGACATCCCATCAGGGATAAATGGTGACAACGGTCAGGTTATGGGCTGCGCAGTAAAGGCAGATCACACAGTGACCTTTGGCAATAAAAAGCTTGGAATGGTACTGTATCCGGGAAGCGACTATTGTGGGCACATAGAGGTGTGTGATATTGGATTTCCGGAGTGTAACGTCAAGAAGGTGAGACCTAAGTACTATACTTTAGGTGAGGAGTGCATATCCTACCTTCCGGAAAGGTCAGACAGTGCCAATAAGGGAACCTGCGGCAAGCTTGCCATCATAGCAGGAAGTGCTGGCATGGCCGGGGCGGCAGTGTTCTCGGTAAATGCAGCCTACAGAATGGGAGCAGGGCTTGTTAAGCTTGTGACCCATGAAAATAACAGGAACATTGTGGGAAGCCTGGCGCCTGAAGCAGTGGTTTCATATTACAATGACGAGGCGTCCGCTGTTTCGGAAGCTGCGGCAGTGATCACCTGGGCAGACGCAGTTCTGGTGGGGCCCGGCATATCAACGGATGATACGGCGGAAGCTCTCATAAGATATGTTATGGCAAATGCCACATGTCCCGTGATAATAGATGCCGATGGCATAAACATCATTGCAAAAGACCGGGATATATTAAAAGACCATAAAGTGCCTGTGATAATAACTCCTCATATGATGGAAATGTCAAGACTTACAGGACGTACCATAGAAGAGCTAAAAGAAAATCAGATTTCCTGTGCAAGTGAGTGTGCAAAGGATTATAATGTTACATGTGTATTAAAGGACGCCAGAACGGTGGTGGCAGGAAGCCTTGAACGGGTATTTGTCAATACAAGGGGAAATAACGGAATGGCAACTGCCGGTTCGGGAGATGTGCTTGCCGGTATCATATCCGGTATAGTGGCAGCGGGGGTGTCAGACGATGCACTGGACTATCAGGACATGGCAGCCTTTGGAGTTACCATACATGCCCTGGCAGGAGACGAGGCAGAGGAAAGACTCGGAGTAAGGAGTCTTATGGCAAGGAACATAGTAGAGTCCATAGGGAATGTTCTTAAATGCAGATAATTTGGAGGCATAAAGCAAATGGATAAGGTAAACAGAGTAGAGGCTGATATCAACCTCGATAATATACGGGACAATGTGAAGATGATGAAGGCATGTGTAAGGGAGGATATGAAGCTTCTGGCAGTTATCAAGGCTGACGGATACGGACATGGGGCTGTTACCCTTGCAAGGGCTCTTGATGATCTTGCAGACTTCTATGCAGTGGCATGTATCGATGAGGGAGTGGAACTTAGAAAAGCCGGAATAGAAAAGCCGATACTCATACTTGGTTATACAGATCCTACATCCTACGAGGACCTTATCAAGAATGACATAAGGACAGCATTTTACGATGTGGACAGGGCGAAGAAATTGAGTCTTGTTGCACAGAAGCTTAATATGACTGCGAAGATCCATATTAAGATTGACACAGGAATGGGAAGGATAGGCTTCCCGTGTGACGAAGCTGGCATGAAGGAGATCCTTGAGATATCAAAACTCCCTAATATAGAGTGCGAGGGAATATTCACCCATTATGCCAAGGCTGATGAATATGACAAGACCTCTGCAAATGAACAGCTTAAGAAATTCAGATGGATGATAGCCCGTCTTAAGGAAAATGGCCTTGATATACCTGTAAAGCATATAGCTAACAGTGCCGGAATAATGGAGATGGACAATGAAGGCTTTGACATGGTAAGGGCAGGAATTGTAATATACGGACTCTACCCGTCAGAGGAGGTAGACAAGAATATTGCGAAGCTTAAGCCTGCCATGGAATTTGTATCAAGAGTCATCCATGTAAAGGATGTGGAGCCGGGAACAGGAATAGGCTACGGCTGGTCATTTATAGCAGACCACCCCATGAAGATAGCCACAGTGTCCTGCGGTTATGCAGACGGATATCCAAGGGCACAGTCCAATATCGGAAGAGTCATAATCCATGACAGATATGCCCCTATAACAGGAAGGGTATGTATGGACCAGTTTATGATAGACGTTACCCACATACCGGATGTTAAGGTGGGAGATGAGGTTGTCCTCTTTGGAAGAAGGGGAGACTGTGAGATCTCTGTGGAAGAAGTGGCAGAGCCTGCCGCAAGCTTTAATTACGAGCTTGTATGTAATATAGGAAGACGTGTTCCAAGGGTATACATAGAAAACGGCAGGAAGACATCCACAGTAAATTATCTCCTGTAGATAAAGTGCACACAACTGAATAAATCTCATTTCGGTGGAGATACTTTTTATAGCGACATACATAAAATATATAAATGCCGCATGATTATGTAATATGAGGTGAGTTTTATTTGGTGATCAGACGAGGAGATATATATTATGCCGACCTAAGTCCCGTAGTGGGTTCCGAGCAAGGGGGAGTCAGACCGGTACTTATAATACAGAATGAAGTAGGAAACAGACACAGCTCAACAGTGATAGTTGCAGCCATAACCAGTAAGATGAAGCCAAAGCTTCCAACTCATGTGGAGCTTCTGGCAAGAAGCAACGAGCTTACAAGGGATTCGGTTATACTGTTGGAGCAGCTCCGTACCATAGATAAGGCAAGACTTAAGGAAAAGGTGTGCCACATAAACGAGGATATACTTAAGAGGGTTGATTCGGCTCTTAAGATAAGTCTTGAATTGATGTAGAAAATACGCTATCTTATATATTTAAAGGAAGGTGATTGGTAAGACAGAAATGTCAGTTATATGAAGATATTTAACAGAAAAGCAGAAGAAGAAAAAGTAGAGGAAGAAATTATTTCCATGGTTAATGAGGGAAATGAACAAGGGCTTATTGAGGATGATGAGAAAGAGATGATAACGAATATCTTTGAGTTCTCTGAGAAGGAAGCCAGGGATGTTATGACACCTCGTACCAATGTGGTTGCATTTGACAAGAGCTGCAGACTTGTTGACATTATGGATGATATGCTGGAGTACAATTATTCAAGATATCCGGTGTATGATGGTGATATAGATAATATTGTGGGAATCGTTTATTTCAAGGATTTTGTCAGAGAGTATCTTAAGCACAAGGAGAGTCTTGTAGAGTCGGTCATGGTGGAGCCTTATTTCGTTCATCCAACCCGAAATATATCCAAGCTGTTTAAACAGATGCAGAATGACAAGATACATATGGCAATCATCACTGATGAATACGGACAGACAGATGGAGTTATCTCCATGGAGGATATTCTGGAAGAGATAGTGGGAAATATATTTGACGAATACGACGACGAGGAAGATGAGGTCAGGCGTGTGGGAAATGACTATGTGGTTGATGGTACTGCGGAGCTTGATGAGATATCAGAGCTTCTGGGCATTGAATTTCCGGATGAGGATTTCCAGACTATCAATGGCTTTCTTTTGTATGAGCTGGGAAGACTTCCCTTTGAACACGAGGATATACAGATAGAGTATCAGGGATACAGGTTCATCACCACAGGTCACAAAAATAAGATGATAGATAAGGTGAGGATTACTAAGGTTGAAAAATCTTCTGTATAGTGTTAATATAGTGGACGGTTGTATTTTATAGCGACATATATATGAGAAAAATAAGAAACATTACAGACAAGTGAGGAGTAATAAAGATGTCAGGACATTCAAAATTTGCAAACATCAAACATAAGAAAGAGAAGAATGACGCAGCAAAGGGAAAGATATTCACAATCATAGGTAAGGAAATCGTTATTGCAGTAAAAGAGGGGGGAGCTAACCCTGAGAATAATAGCAAGCTCCGTGATGTTATAGCAAAGGCAAAGGCCAACAACATGCCTAACGATACCATCAAGAGAGGTATCGAGCGTGCAGCAGGAGATGCCAATTCAGTAAACTACGTTACATGTACATATGAAGGATATGGTCCTAACGGAACAGCCATTATTGTAGATGCACTTACAGATAACAAGAACAGAACAGCGGCGAATGTCCGTAACTGCTTCACAAAAGGCGGCGGAAATGTAGGAACAACAGGTTGTGTATCATACATGTTCGACCAGATGGGACAGATCATCATTGCCAAGGAAGAGTGCGATATGGACGCAGATGACCTTATGATGGCCGCTCTTGACGCAGGTGCAGAGGATGTTGTGGAGGATGACGACAGCTTTGAGGTGCTCACAACACCTGAGAATTTCTCAGAGGTAAGAGAAGCACTTGAGAAGCAGGGAATACCGATGGCTGAGGCAGAGGTTACAATGATACCTCAGAATTATGTAGATCTTACAGATCCTGAGGCAGTGAAGAAGTTCACAAGGATCATTGATATGCTTGATGATGACGATGATGTACAGGCAGTATATCACAATGCAAATCTTCCTGAGGAAGAATAATCGGTATCAGGCGTTTTTACACTGTTTTTTACATATACGGCTGGTGTTTGTGCCGCTTGGAATATGTTTTGTTGAAGGGCGTTTATGTACGCCCTTTAACGCATTTATATACAAAAAACAGATTATGGAAAAAATACGTACAGGCAAATTTTAAATAGCTGGATTTGAATGGGCTGATGTTTGGAGCATGAGAGGAAAGTAAATGAAGAAGGTTTTATCGTATTTAAAGGGATATGGAAAGGAAACGGTTCTGGCACCCCTGTTTAAGATGTTGGAGGCGTGCTTTGAACTATTTGTCCCTCTTGTTATGGCGAAGATAATTGATGTTGGTATATACAATAAGGATATGGGCTATGTCCTCAGGATGTGTCTTGTTATGGTGCTCCTTGGTGTTATAGGTCTTACCTGTTCATTGACAGCCCAGTACTTCTCGGCCAAGGCAGCAACAGGCTTTGGTACAGGGCTCAGAAGTGCATTGTTTAAGCACATAACTTCATTATCATACACTGAGATAGATACAATAGGAACATCAACATTACTTACACGAATGACCAGTGATATCAACCAGATACAGACAGGTGTCAATCTGGTGCTGAGATTGTTTTTAAGATCGCCGTTTATAGTGTTTGGTGCAATGATAATGGCATTTACCATAGACGTGAAGTCAGCCATGACCTTCGTTGTCACAATACCGGCACTTTCAGTGGTGGTATTCGGTATAATGCTCATTACAATCCCGCTGTTTAAGAAGGTACAGAACAGGCTTGACAGAGTTACCCTTTTAACCAGAGAGAACCTTTCCGGTGCAAGAGTGATAAGGGCCTTTAACAGGGAAGAGAAGGAATTTGCCGAGTTTGACGGAGCTACAGATGAGCTCATGAAGGTGCAGCTATTTGTAGGAAAGATATCAGCCTTCTTAAATCCTGTTACTTACGTGATCATAAACCTTGCCACTGTTGCCATCATATGGATAGCAGGTGGCCAGGCCAATAAGGGTATCATTACCCAGGGGCAGGTTGTAGCTCTTGTGAACTATATGTCACAGATACTTGTGGAGCTGGTTAAGCTTGCAAATCTCATCATAAACATTACCAAGTCCATTGCCTGCGGCAAGCGTATCAGTGCGGTGTTTGACACTGAGCCTTCTATTGTATCAGGAAAAAACGCCACAGAAAATACCTTGGCGGCAGGAAACGGCAAGGAAAACACCGGGGCAGAAGCTACAGACTGCGTAACCTTTAAGAATGTAAACCTTAAGTATAAGGGTTCGGGAGCCGACTCCCTTACAGGTCTTGACTTCACTGTGAGGCATGGAGAGACTGTAGGTATCATAGGCGGTACCGGTTCAGGAAAGAGCTCCCTTGTAAATCTTATTCCGAGATTTTACGATGCCACAGAGGGACAGGTTCTTGTGGATGGAGTAGATGTAAAGGATTATGACCTTAAGGATTTAAGAGCCAGAGTTGGTGTGGTTCCCCAGAAGGCAGTTTTATTTGCAGGAACCATAGCAGAGAACATGAGATACGGCAGGAATGACGCCACAGATGAGGAGATCATGGAAGCTCTTGATATCGCTCAGGCAAAGGAGTTTGTAGAAAGCAAGGATGGCGGCATAGAGTTTAAGATTACCCAGGGAGGTAAGAACCTTTCAGGTGGACAGAAGCAGAGACTTACAATAGCAAGAGCTGTTGTGAAGAAGCCTGAGATACTTATCCTTGACGACAGTGCATCTGCCCTTGACTTCGCAACAGACGCAGCCCTAAGAAAGGCAATATCAACAAGGATAAAGGAAAGTACAGTATTTATCGTATCCCAGAGAGCGTCAACCATAATGGCAGCAGATAAGATCATTGTTCTTGACGATGGTGAGGTGTGTGGAATAGGCACACATAAGGAACTCATAGATCAGTGTGAGGTATACAAAGAGATTTGTATGTCACAGCTTTCAGAAAAAGAGATGGGAAGGTGATACTATGAGCAGCAGAAAATTAGCAAAGCTTGAGAATAAAGATCAGAATAAACAGACACTTAAGAGGATACTTAAGTGCATTAAGAAGTATTCGGTGCTGGTGGTATTTTCGCTGATATGTGCAGCCGTTTCAGTTGTACTTACATTGTATGCGCCTATCCTTATGGGAAATGGTGTGGACAAGATAGTCGGAGCAGGCAACGTTGATTTCGACGGATTAAAGGCGGTGCTTGTGAAGCTGGTGGTGGTAGTTGCCATCACAGCCATTGCCCAGTGGCTCATGAACATAATCAACAACAGGATAACCTACAAGGTTGTAAATGATGTAAGGACAATGGCATTTGACAAGCTGTCAAGGTTGCCGCTTTCATATGTGGACTCACATACTCACGGAGATATCGTCAGCAGGATAATAGCAGACGTAGATCAGTTCTCAGACGGACTCTTAATGGGCTTCACCCAGTTATTTACAGGTGTAATGACCATAGTGGGAACACTGGTGTTCATGCTTTCAATCAACAGGATAATCACAGTGGTTGTAGTAGTTATAACTCCTGTATCATTATTTGCAGCGTCATTTATAGCAAAAAAGACTTACAACATGTTCAAGAAGCAGTCGGAGATAAAGGGTGAACTTACCTCCATAGTAAATGAAATGGTGGAAAACCAGAAGGTTGTAACAGCCTTCTCTATGGAAGATAGGGTGAATGACAGGTTTAACGAGGTAAATGACAGACTTAATGTGGCAGGACTTCAGGCTACATTCTTCTCATCGATAACAAATCCTAGTACAAGATTTGTCAACAGCCTTGTGTACACAGGCGTTGGAATCATTGGTGCCATAACAGCTATAAAGGGCTTTATATCAGTTGGACAGCTCACAAGTTTCCT
>OHYG01000424.1_pt1 | contig 17961 bp, 14 predicted proteins | sample 1580221 | NCBI WGS metagenome assembly OHYG01 (sample SAMEA3882521, study PRJEB24775) | human gut metagenome | biome: human-associated habitat; feature: intestine environment; material: feces | place: Netherlands | collected 2009/2010 | reverse complement strand
GCAGGTTTTGCAAAGCCTGTCTGATGCCGCAGTCGAATAGAATATTCTCGCAAATAGAGAGCCTCCTACTCGATTTCTGCTTTACCGCGATGGTCTTAATCATCAAACCCGAAATCTGTAACTTTCAAGGTTCGGCAATTTTCAGAAACCGTTCTAGCGGTCGTGCTGGGAATGCCATCAGGCGCGATTACTTCAACCTCCAGTGTCAGTTCAACATAGCTTCCGTCCACTGCAGTCAAATGCTGAATAATCTCCTGCAAATAGTTCTGCACATCACGATTCACGCGCGTATTTCTATGGCATCTACGACCCTGTATGCAGCGGCTTTATAGTGACCGTCCTTGTGCTGGCTGCGCAGCAAATCATAATAGGCACTGGCTCGGCTGGAGCGCGGTGTATTTGTGCCGGTGATAGTATTCTTATTACTCTTTTCGTCATGTAGCAGATTTTCTGTTAAGTCCGCATCCGGTTCTTCATTTTCCGCACACTGTCTGGAAAATCTATTGGGTTTGCTATCACCATTTAATAGTAAATCTGTTGCTGTGTTTGGTTCTACTGTTTGCGCCTTCAATTCCTCGGCTATGTCATCGCCGGTCTTGAAAAGTTCTGGCATTGTACTTTGCTGGGTAAATAAATCTGACATTATGTTCCTCACCTTAAATCGGCAGCACTTTATGAACTATCGGTAAAATTCTATGCAACGCTTGACATAGTATATATCTTGGTATATACTATGGTTACAGGAGGTGCGTTATTATGATGACTGCAAAACTATTTGAAAATGGACGAAGCCAAGCTGTTCGACTTCCTAAAGAATTCCGGTTTAATGGGAACGAAGTTTCCATTAATAAAGTCGGAGATGCCGTAATCCTTCTCCCAAGAGAAAACAAGTGGTCTGGCTTTCTTAGCGGATTGGACTTATTCACAGATGACTTCATGAAGTCTGGTCGTGAACAGCCCACGGTACAGGTGCGTGAATCATTATGAAGTATATGTTGGATACCAATATTTGTATCTATGCCATTAAGCACAAGCCCCCAGAAGTTATCAGGAATTTTTTGAAGCACGACCCAGATGATATGTGCATCTCTTCCATCACTTATGGCGAACTCATGCACGGTGTAGAAAAAAGTCAATCCGTGGAACGAAATCGCGTTGCCATCACGCTCTTTTTATCATCTATTGAAATTTTACCCTTTGATGCAGAAGCGGCAGAAGAGTATGGAAAAGTTCGTGCCGATTTGGAACGCAAAGGTACTCCCATCGGTCCAATGGATATGTTAATTGCTGGGCACGCAAAGTCTGAAGGTCTTATCCTTGTAACAAACAACACAAGAGAATTTTTTCGCGTCAACGATTTGGAAGTTGAGGATTGGGCAAAGTAATCTTATCAGAAGATAACTGAAGGCACTCATCAAAGTGATTTGATGGGTGCTTTTTGTTTTGAAGAATTCGGATTCGTATCCATTAGACGGAACAGCTCAGTGTCCTGCGGGAAAGTATTGTTGAAAGGCACCACCACTTTATCTGCGATCAGCAGCCCGCTGCCAACCTCGGCATTTTCAATATACCGCTTTTCTTCATCGGAGATATGAAGCAGCCGTGCAATGTCGTTCGCATCGTCCGGTGCCTGATTCAACAGCTTGATGTACCGGGATAAAAAAAGAGCACCTCTTAGATTTCTCTAAGAAGTGCTCAAAAGGTTTATGCAAACCCAGTGCGTATTTCTATTGACATTCACCACGCTTCGTGACGAATCGTGATTATCCACAAATTTGCTGTCAAAATAATGTCAAAAAGGAGGTGACACAGCCATTTTTGCATATCTCGCTTTTTGCATTTATCGCATCAGCGTAATATTTTTGGCTGATTACTGGTCAATGGGCTTCATCGTGGGGAACAGCAGCACGTCACGAATCGACGCGCTGTCGGTCAGCAGCATGACCAGACGATCCACGCCGAAGCCGAGGCCGCCCGTGGGGGGCAGGCCGTACTCAAGGGCGTTGACATAGTCGTAGTCGACCTGGGCTTTGCAGTCTGGCTCAATGGCTTTGCGCTCGGCGACCTGGCGCTCGAAGCGGGCCTTCTGGTCGATGGGGTCGTTCAGCTCGCTGAATGCGTTGCCGTACTCGGTGCAGTCGATGAAATACTCAAAGCGCTCAGTGAAGGCCGGGTCGGTGGGCTTGCGTTTGGCCAGCGGGCTGATCTCGACGGGGTAGTCATAGATGAAGGTGGGCTGGATGAGCTTATCCTCGACAAAGGCGTCGAAGAACTCGGCCAGGATTGCGCCCTTTGTCGGGACCTCGGGCAGCTCTACATGATGCTCCTTGGCGGCAGCGATGGCATCCTCGTCGGTTTTCCATTCGTTGAAGTCAACGCCGGAATACTTCTTGACGGCCTCGACCATCGTCAGGCGTTCCCAGTGACCCATATCAATCTGCTTGCCCTGGTAAGTGATCTCAAGGCTGCCGCTGACCTTGAGGGCCAGGCGCTTGTACATTTCCTCGACCAGATCCATCATGCCGTGGAAGTCGGTGAATGCCTGGTACAGCTCGATGGTCGTGAACTCGGGGTTATGCTTGGGATCCATACCCTCGTTGCGGAAGATGCGGCCAACCTCATACACGCGGTCCATGCCGCCCACGATCAGGCGCTTGAGGTACAGCTCGGTCTCAATGCGCAGGACCATGTCCATGTTCAGGGTGTTGTGGTGGGTGTAGAAGGGGCGGGCGGACGCGCCGATCTCGAACGGGGTCAGGATGGGGGTGTCGACCTCCAGGAAGCCCTTTTCGTCCAGATAGGCGCGGATCTCCTTCAAAATCAGGCTGCGCTTGACAAAAGTGTCCTTGACCTCGGGGTTCATGATGAGGTCAACGTAGCGCTGGCGGTAACGCGCCTCGCGGTCCGTCAGGCCGTGGAACTTCTCGGGCAGGGGCAGCAGACTCTTGGAGAGCAGCGTCAGCTCGGAGATGCGGACAGAAATTTCGCCCATCTTCGTGCGGAACACCTCGCCCTTGACGCCGATGATGTCACCGATATCCAGCTTCTTAAAGGCGGCGTAGGCTTCATCGCCCAGCAGGTCGCGCTTGACAAAAATCTGGATGTCGCCCTTCTGGTCGCGCAGATGGGCAAAGCTGGCCTTGCCCATGATGCGCTTGGACATCATGCGGCCAGCCAGAGAGACGATCTTTCCGGTCTCAGCCTCGGCAGGAAGGTCAGCAAACTCATTTTTGAGGTCGGCCGAGTACGCATCCTGCGCATATTTGGTGATTTCAAAGGGGTTATGACCGGCTTCGCACAGGTCTGCCAGCTTCTGGCGGCGCACAGCGGCCTGCTGGGTCAGCTCCTGCTCGGTCTGGGGCTTATTCTGCTCCATGTGAGATCGTCCTTTCGTGATTTTTAATTCTGTTGATATGGGTTGCTTGTAGGGGTCGATGCAAGCATCCGCCCCTTCAGAATTTATTGCGGATTATTACTTCGAGCGGCTGACTTCCAGCAGCTTGTACGTGATAATGTTGCCGTTGGGCAGGGTGACATCAACGCTGTCGCCGACCTTGCAGCCGATCAGTGCCGCGCCGACGGGGCTCTCGTCGCTGATACGGTTCAGATCCATGTCAGCCTCGGTGGAGCCGGTCAGGTCGTACTCCTCGGCGTCCTCCAGGTCATCGCCCTCGGCCAGGATCTTGACGTGCATACCGATGGAGGCGGTGTCGTTGGACAGTTCGCTCTCATCCATGATACGGGCCAGCTTCAGGGTAGCCTCCAGGTCGGCAATGCGGGCCTCCACAGAAGCCTGCTCCTCTTTGGCGGCGTCGTACTCGGCATTCTCGCTCAAGTCGCCGTAACCGCGGGCGACCTTGATCTTGTCGGCAACTTCCTTACGCTTGACGGTGCGCAGGTTTTCCAGCTCCTGCTCCAGTTTATTATAACCCTCTCGGGTAACGACAACTTCTTTAGCCATAGCAGTGTCTCCTAACGTAAAATGGATAGTAAAAGATGTGCGGCACCAACTGGGGAGCCGCACTAACTTATATATTATACGGGTTCAAAACGGATTTGTCAAGTCACAGCGTCATTTATCCAGCTGCAAAAGGCCAACCTTGCGGTAGACCTTGCTGACAGTGCGGTTGGCCAGGCGGGAGGCACGCTCCGCACCGCTCTTGAGGACCTCGTCCACGTAGGCCTTGTCGGCCAGAATGCGGGCATACTCAGCCTGCACGGGGGCCAGCGCGTCGGCGGTGACCTCGGCCACGGCCAATTTGAAGTCACCGTAGCCCTTTCCCTCAAACTCGGCAGCGATCTCGTCGTTGGACTTGCCCGTGAAGGTGCTGTAAATGCACATCAGGTTGGACACGCCGGGCTTCGTCTCGCGGTCAAAGCGGACTACGCCGTCGGAGTCTGTCACGGCGCGCTTGAACTTGCGCACGATGGCATCCTTGTCATCGGTCATCAGGATAAAGCTGTTGATGTTCGTGTCGGACTTGCTCATCTTCTTGGTCGGCTCGGCCAGCGACATGATCTTGGCGCCCGCGGCGGGCACGTAGCCCTCGGGCAGGGTGAAGGTATCGCCGTAAATGCCGTTGAAGCGGCCTGCGATGTCGCGGGCAATTTCCAGATGCTGGGTCTGATCCTGCCCCACGGGCACGAGGTCGGCATTGTAGATGAGGATGTCCGCTGCCATCAGCACGGGGTAGGTGAACAGACCGCCGTTGACGTTGTCGGGGTGCTTGGCGCTCTTATCCTTGAACTGGGTCATGCGCGACAGCTCACCAAACTGCGTGTTGCAGGCCAGCACCCAGGCAAGCTCGGTGTGCGCGGGCACGTGGCTTTGTACAAACAGAACGTGCTCCTTCGGGTCGATGCCTACGGCCAGCAGCAGGGCGGCCAGCTCACGGGTGCGGCGGCGCAGGTCTGCGGGCACCTGACGCACGGTCAGGCTGTGCAGATCGGCCACCATGTACAGGCAGTCGTAATCAGACTGCAAGAGGGCCCAGTTGCGCACCGCGCCGATGTAGTTGCCCAGAGTCGGCGTGCCGGTGGGCTGAATGCCCGAAAGAATGCGTTTACGTTTTTCTTCTGCCATTATGATGTATCTCCCTTGTAAGCCGTTCTGCCCACGGCGGGCAGGTGGCTTCTTCCTTTATTTATATACTATAAAATATAATCAAACAGCGGACATTTGTCAATGTTTCTGCGCACGGAAGTCCGTAAAATTCACAGCTTCACCCTGATAAAGTCGTGCTCCACAGCGGGAAGGATTTTTTCAATCAAATCCTTTGTCCGCAGCCGCAGGCTGGACGTGTTGATGCAGGGGTGACAGCCCACAAACTCGCTGTTCAGCACATCCTCGTCGATCAGCAGCTGCACGCGGTGCCCGGTGTCATTCATCAGTCCCAGCACGCTGACCGAGCCGGGCGTAATATCCAGAAACTTTTCCATATATTCCGGCTTGGCAAAGGACAGGCGCGCCGCGCCGATCTGTGCAGACAGATCCTTTGTATGGAAAACCTTCGTGTCCGGGATCATCAGCAGATAAAAGGCTGTTTCCTGTCGATTACACAGGAACAGATTCTTGCAGATGACCGCCTGCAGCGTCTGGTCGATCTCCTGACAGACCTCCATTGTCATAGCCGGTGCGTGGTCGACCCTCTCGTATGCCACACCCAGCCGGTCCAGCAGGTCGTAGGTGAGGATCTCCTTTTCCAATCGGCCCGCCGTGTCCGCAGGCCGCCCCTTTTGCAGCTCCATTCCAAAGCCCCCTTGCGTTTTCTCCCATTATAGCAGTCTTTCCGCATTTTGCAAAGTGGGGAAAAATGTGTTATACTGAGCCGGATGCCAGACTGACCCGTAAATGATATTTTTAGGGAAATGGGATTTTGCTATGAAAAAGATTTTATTCGTCTGCCACGGCAACATCTGCCGCAGTCCGATGGCGGAGTTTGTGATGAAGGATATGGCCGCTAAGGCCGGGGCAGGGGAGCGGTTCGTCATTGACTCTGCGGCGACAAGCACCGAGGAACTCGGCAACCCGGTCTACCCACCCGCGCGACGGGAGCTGGCGGCGCACGGCGTGGTCTGCGGGCCGCACACGGCGCGGCAAATGACGCGGGCGGACTACGACAAATACGATCTGCTCATCGGGATGGACAGTGCCAACATCCGCAATATGACCCGCATCTGCGGCGGCGACCCGGCGGGCAAAATCCACCGTCTGCTCGACTACACCGCCCGCCCCGGCGACGTGGCCGACCCGTGGTACACGGGTGATTTTTCGACCACCTGGCGGGACGTTACGGAAGGCTGCCGCGGTCTTTTGAAGGCAATCACCTCGCAGGCCATGTAAAAACATTGCATTTATGTGCGATATGTGCTATGATATTAAAGGATTATTTCCATCCAGTCAAGTTCAATCCGAAAGGAAAGAGTGTATACAATGGGAAAATACTTTGGTACTGACGGCTTCCGCGGGGAGGCCGGTGTCACCTTGACCGCCGACCATGCCTACAAGGTTGGCCGCTTCCTCGGTTGGTATTACGGTATGCTGCGCCAGCGCAACGGCGAGGCCACCACGCCGCGCATCGTCATCGGCAAAGATACCCGCCGCAGCTCCTACATGTTTGAGTACAGCCTCGTCGCAGGCCTGACGGCTTCCGGCGCGGACGCCTACCTGCTGCATGTCACCACCACGCCCAGCGTCGCATATATTGCCCGCGTGGACGACTTTGACTGCGGCATCATGATCTCCGCCAGCCACAACCCCTATTATGACAACGGCATCAAGCTCATCGACTGCTACGGCGAGAAGATGGACGAGGAAACGCTGCTGCTCGTCGAGGATTACCTCGACGGCAAGCTGCACGTCTTTGACCAGGATTGGCCCGAGCTGCCGTTTGCCAGCCGCGACCATGTCGGCTGCACCGTCGACTACGTCAGCGGACGCAACCGCTACATGGGATACCTGATCTCTCTGGGTATTTACTCCTTCAAGGGGGTCAAAGTCGGCCTGGACTGCGCCAACGGTTCCAGCTGGAACATTGCCAAGAGCATTTTTGATGCTCTCGGTGCAGACACCTACGTCATCAACAACAAGCCCAACGGCCTGAACATCAACCTGAACGCCGGCTCCACCCACATTGAGGGTCTGCAGAAGTTCGTTGTGGAGAACCACCTCGACATCGGCTTTGCTTATGACGGCGACGCCGACCGCTGCCTCTGCGTGGATGAAAAGGGCAACGTCATCACCGGCGACCACATCCTGTACATTTACGCCTGCTATATGAAAGAGCGCGGCAAGCTGCTGATGAACACCGTCGTCACCACCGTCATGTCCAACTTCGGTCTGTACAAGGCGTTCGACGAGCAGGGCATCGGCTACGCCAAGACTGCCGTCGGTGACAAGTATGTTTACGAGTACATGGCCAAAAACGGCTGCCGCATCGGCGGCGAGCAGAGCGGCCACATCATCTTCTCCAAGTACGCCAGCACCGGCGACGGCATCCTGACGAGCCTGAAGATGATGGAGGTCATGCTGGCCAAGAAGAAGCCGATGAGCGAGCTGGCCGCACCGCTGAAGATCTATCCGCAGGTGCTGAAGAACGTCAAGGTCACCGACAAGAAGGCCGCGCAGGATGACGCCGATGTGCAGGCTGCCGTCAAGGCCGTAGGCGAGGCTCTGGGCGACACGGGCCGCATCCTGGTCCGTGAGTCCGGCACCGAGCCGCTGGTCCGCGTCATGGTCGAGGCTCCCGAGCACCAGACCTGCGAAAAGTACGTCCAGCAGGTCGTGGACGTCATCAAGGCCAAGGGCTACGCGATTTAATTTGTTGTAAAATTTTACACCGCGCTGTGGAGAATCCGCAGCGCGGTGTTTTAATTTCACTCCCGGCAAAAAAACGCCCGCACGTCACAAAAACATGACGTGCGGGCGTTTATTATGCCTTTACTTTAAGAGCAATCGCTCAGATTACAGCTGCGGGCCGGCAGAGACCAGAGCCTTGCCGTGCTCGTTGCCTTCGTACTTGGCGAAGTTCTTGATGAAGAGGCCGGCCAGATCCAGAGCCTTGGTCTCCCACTCGGAAGCATCCTTGTAGGTGTCGCGGGGATCGAGGATGGCGGGATCGACGCCGGGCAGAGAGGTGGGAACCTCGAAGTCGAAGTGCGGGATCTTCTTGGTGGGGGCCTCGTTGATAGCGCCGCTCAGGATCGCGTCGATGATGCCGCGGGTATCCTTGATGGAGATGCGCTTGCCGGTGCCGTTCCAGCCGGTGTTGACCAGGTAAGCCTTGGCGCCGGACTTCTGCATCTTCTTGACCAGCTCCTCAGCGTACTTGGTGGGATGCAGCTCCAGGAAGGCCTGGCCGAAGCAGGCAGAGAAGGTCGGGGTGGGCTCGGTGATGCCGCGCTCGGTGCCGGCCAGCTTCGCGGTGAAGCCGGACAGGAAGTAGTACTGGGTCTGCTCGGGGGTCAGGATGCTGACCGGGGGCAGAACGCCGAACGCATCAGCAGACAGGAAGATGACGTTCTTGGCCGCAGGTGCGGAGGAAATCGGGCGAACGATGTTCTGGATGTGGTTGATGGGGTAGGACACACGGGTGTTCTCGGTGACGGACTTGTCAGCGAAGTCGATCTTGCCCTCGGCGTCGACGGTAACGTTCTCCAGCAGAGCGTTGCGCTTGATGGCGTTGTAGATGTCGGGCTCGGAGTCCTTATCCAGGTTGATGACCTTAGCGTAGCAGCCGCCCTCGAAGTTAAAGACGCCGTTGTCGTCCCAGCCGTGCTCGTCGTCGCCGATCAGCAGGCGCTTCGGGTCGGTGGACAGAGTGGTCTTGCCGGTGCCGGACAGACCGAAGAAGATGGCAGTGTTCTTGCCCTCCTTATCGGTGTTGGCAGAGCAGTGCATGGAGGCCATGCCCTTCAGCGGCAGGAAGTAGTTCATCATGGAGAACATGCCCTTCTTCATCTCGCCGCCGTACCAGGTGTTGATGATGACCTGCTCCTTGCTGGTGATGTTGAAGGCAACGCAGGTCTCGCTGTTCAGGCCCAGCTCCTTGTAGTTCTCAACCTTAGCCTTGGAGGCGTTGTAAACAACGAAGTCAGGCTCAAAATTGGCCAGTTCCTCAGCGGTGGGCTTGATAAACATGTTGGTGACAAAGTGTGCCTGCCAGGCCACCTCCACGATGAAGCGGATAGCCATGCGGGTGTCCTTGTTGGCGCCGCAGAAGGCATCGACGACGAACAGGCGCTTGTTGCACAGCTCCTTCTTGGCGATGTCCTTCACGGCAGACCAGGTCTGCTCGGTCATGGGGTGGTTGTCGTTCTTGTACTCGTCGCTGGTCCACCAAACGGTGTCCTTGGAGTTCTCGTCCACGACGATGTACTTGTCCTTGGGGGAACGGCCAGTGTAAACGCCGGTCATGACATTGACAGCGCCCAGCTCGGTGACCTGGCCCTTCTCATAGCCGGTCAGCTCGGGTTTGGTCTCCTCCTCGAACAGCATCTCATAAGAGGGGTTATGCACGATCTCGGTCGTGCCGGTAATGCCATACTTAGTCAAATCCAGATTTGCCATGTTTACATATACCTCTTTCTCTATACTTTTGGCTGAATGGGGGACAAGGGGACTAAGTCAGCCTCCTAGTGCCCCATCCTGACATTTATTATACAAAGATTTCGGCATAAAAGCAAGTTCAAATTCTTTCAAAGATTGTGACATTATTGTAAAATAGTTTGAATTTTACATATTGTATCCCCGTAGGGGCGGATTCTATATCCGCCCCTGCGTTGCAGGTGTACCAGCAAAAAAGGACGCACCCTCCGGCACGTCCCTTCTCAATATCATTTACGCATCCGAGCGCGAATACGCATTCTTCATGCCGCTGCTCAGCTCAAACAGGACCTTATTCAGGGCATCCGTCGTCTCGGCCCTGACCATGGCGGCCAATTCCTCGTTGGCCTTGGTGCGCAGGGCGGCACGGGCGGCGGGGTCGGCCTCGCCGCGCTGGGCATCGTCATAGGTGTTGATGATGCCGTTGGCTTTGCTGCCGACGCTCAGCGTGTAGCGCTCGATGTGAAACACCGATTTTGCGTAGGACGCATCGGCCATGGCGGCCAGCAAACGGCTGGCCCAGTAGAAGTTGTCGGTGGAGACATCGCCCGTCGTGTTGGACAGGTACTCCGGCGTCGTGTCCACGTTGGCGTAGAAGGGCACCATCGTGTTGAAGGCGTTGGACGCAAAGGCCAGCCACTCCACGGCGCGGAAGTCCTCCGGTACGTCGGGGCGCATTTGCAGCAGTGCCATAAAGTCGTTGCGGTTCACGCCGATGGGACGGTAGATGCCCCTCTCGGAAGCCGTGGCCGCATAGGGGTCATACGGCGTGCCCTGATAATGGCTCGACAGCACGTACTTTACGTCCTCGGGCGTGATCTTTTTCTCGGGCACCATGCACCAGGGCAGGTCGTCGGAGCGCGGCGTAAAGTCGGCGTCCGGGCCGTCCCAGGCGAACGTATTGGGGTTGAAATAACGCAGCATGTACCAGCCGCGGGGCGTGTTGTAGACATGGTCGGCATCGTCGTGGCTGCCGAAGGTGTCGCGCGGATTCAGCGCACCGTCCTGGGACAGGTCAAGATGGTACTTGTCGATAAAGCCGCGCAGGTCGGCGGAGCACATGAACTCCTTCTGCTCGCCCAGCGCGTCGTCCAGGTCGAGCGTGTCAAGGCCGAGCTGGTTCGGCATGACCACATAGACGTCATCGGGCACGCGGCGGGCCATCCAGTGGTGGCCGCCGATGGTCTCGAGCCACCAGACCTCGTCCACATCCTGGAACGCGATGCCGTTCATCTCGTAGGTGCCGTACTGCTCCAGCAGACTGCCAAGGCGCCGGACGCCCTCGCGCGCGGAGCGGACATAGGGCAGGACCAGATAGACAATGTCCTCCTCGCCGATGCCGCCCTTGACGAGCGGGTCAGCGCCCAGCACGCGCGGGTTGGAGGTGATGGTCTCGGTAGCCGTCATGCCGACGTTGGCCGCGTTGACGCCGCTGGCCGCCCACAGGCCCTTGCCCTCAACAGCGTTGGGCACCGCGGTAATACGCAGGCCGCTGCCGGGCAGCGGGATCTCAACGCCCGAAATGACGGATTTATAGACCGCGGGGTAGTCCTGCGGCTGAAAAACGGTAAACTTTTTGGCAGTGAAATGGCCGGAGCCGGAATCGTCGTTGCGGGCGATCATCGTGGACCCGTCGTAGGACGCATTTTTGCCGACCAGAATGGTGGTGCAAGCCATGGTAAAATCGTCTCCTTTTATGTATCTGTAGACACCGCATTGTAGGGGCCGGGCACGCCCGGCCCGCGGGTTTCCCGCCGGTGTGTGCTCATGGGTAGGTACCGGGCCGGACATGTCCGGCCCCTACGGGCATCCCACTATCCCCCTATTATAGAACAATCTGTGCAAATTTCAACCGTCACATTTCCTGCGCCACGCCCTGCGCGATCACACCGCTCTGGTAGGCTTCGACCAGGGCTGTCAAGTCACGGATCAGCGCCTGCTTGCGCCCGCCCTCGTCGGTGTCGCGCACCAGAATGCGCTGGGGCGCAGTATAGATATACTCGCTCTTGCTGGCAATGTCCTCGTCCTCGTGGATGGCCTTGTCCACACTCTCAAACGGCTGGTGGGTGCGCAAGATCAACCCGCGGGAGTTATAGACCAGTGTGTAGCCGGCTATGCCGGTGCGCCGGTGGTAGGCACGGCAGAAGCCGCCGTCAATAATGATGAGCCGCCCGCCGCCCTTGATGGGGCTTTCCCCCTCGATGGCGCGGACCGGGACATGGCCGTTCACGATGTGGCTGCCCTCGCCGGACAGTCCAAATTCGCGCAAAATATGCTCGGCGGTGCGCGGGTCGGCAATGTGCCTGTAGTAGGGGTCCTTGATCTCCACCTGGGCCGCCGGGTCGGCAATATAGAGCCGCTCAAACGTCGTCATGGCGCTGCGGCCAAACAGCGGCGATTTTGCCCCGCACCACAGGTACCACAAAAAGTCCTGTCCGGCCAGCCGTGCCGGGCTGCCCGCGGGCGCGCTGTAGCCCTGGCGGGCGCGGCGGTCACAGTAGTCGAACAGCTGCTTGCCGCTGCGGGCGGTGCCCTCAAACCGAATGGCCGCAAACGCGCCGTCCTCGGTCATCGGCACTGCGCCGTGGTAGAGCAGATTGCCGTTGCACATTTTATAAAACGCGCCGTGGGCGTACAAAAATTGCACATGGCGCTGCAGGCGCTCGCTCTCGGCAAAGCTGCGCACCAGCTCAGCGGTGATCTTTTCCTCGTCGGCAGTCAGCGCGGCGGGATTGGCCGGGTCAACGGTGGGAAAGTCGCAGTCCAGCAGGGGATAGGTCGTTCCGAAATAGTCCACCGTGCCCGCGGCAAAGTCAATGTGATTCAAAAAATCGCGGCCCTGCAAATCAAAATCCGGGTTGCGGGCAATGACCTGTGCCTCCAGCTTGAGCATCATAACGGTCACGGCCTTGTGCATCCGCGCGGCGGCGGTCAGGTCGCCTGCCGCTGTGCGCTGGTCGGCGTGGGGCAGCCAGCGCGAAACATCGGAATCCGCGTAAGTATGCTGGGCAAAGCGCTCCAAGCGGCGTAGGCTGATGCCGTAGCCGCCCTCCAGCGTGTCCAGATTGTTGTAGGCCAGCGTTGTTTTCAGCACGGTCATAATGCAGAGCGGGCTGCCCGCTGCCGCGCCCATCCAGACCACGTCGTGGTTGCCCCACTGGATGTCCACCTGATGATGCGCCATCAGACTGTCCAGAATGCGGTCCGGGCGCGGGCCGCGGTCAAACAGGTCGCCCACAATGTGCAGACGGTCCACAGCCAGCCGCTTGATGACCTCGCAGAAGCGGATAATATAGGCGTCGGCGCGGTCATAGCGGATGATGCTCTCAATGATCTCGCCGTAATACTGGTCCTTGTCGTGGTCCTCAAAGTGGGCGTGAAGCAGCTCGTCGAGGATGTAGCCGCAGTTCTGCGGCAGACAGCGGCGCACATGGTCGCGGGTATGCTTGCTGGATACGAACCGGCACAGGTCGATGAGCCGCAGCAGAGTCATGCGATACCAGGCGTGCAGGTCTCTCTGGCGGGCTTTCAGCTCGGGCAGCTTCTGATTGGGATAATAGACGAGCGTTGCCAGCTCGGCACGCTCCTCGGCGGGGACACCGTTGCCAAGCACCGTGTCGATTTTTTCACGGATGACGCCCGATGCGCTGTTTAATATATGTACGAACGCTTCGTGCTCGCCATGCAGGTCACTCATGAAGTGCTCGGTGCCCTTGGGCAGACGGAGCAGGGCCTCAATGCGGATGATCTCGCTGGCCGCGGCGGCCACGGTCTGGTATTTCTGGGACAGCAGGCGCAGATAGCGCAGATGCTCATCGGAATATTGCACGGGCAGGACCTCCCTGTACTTTTCTTTCATCTATATGGAAGTATATCACACCTTGCGGCAAAACAAAAGGCCGCAACCCGGAATTTTGGGCTGCGGCCTGATGATTTTTAGGGCAGGGACTCTGTAGGGGCGGATTCTATATCCGCCCGTGGACGTTTACCCTGCGTTCATCTTTTTTCACAACGGGATGCTGCCAAGCGGGCACATATAGAATGCGCCCCTACGGTGCAGCATGGCTGCACATTTTTTGCAATCACTCGATCTCGATCAGCGTCTGCTTCGGCTCGAGCTTCTTGGCCTCGGCCTTGGGCAGATGCAGGGTCAAAATGCCGTTCTCAAACTTAGCGCTGATGTCCTTGGGCTCCAGCTCCTTGCCGACATAGAAGCTGCGTGCGCAGCTACCGGTAGCACGCTCCTGGCGGATATAGCGGCCCTCGTTGTCCTTGTCATCCAGCTCCTCATTGCGCTGGGCGCTGATGGTCAGATAGCCGTTGTCCAGATCGAGCTTAACGTCCTCTTTCTTGAAGCCGGGCAGATCAACGAACACATCGTAGCTGTCCTTGTTCTCGCGGACATCGGTTTTCATCACATTGGCGGCACGTTTGCCAAACATACCGCGGGGCGCAGCGGCCTTCATGGCGCGGTCAAAATCGTGCTCCCAATCGTTGCTGAACAGATCATCCATCAAAGCCTCATTGAACATATACGGAACCATCATCATAAGTCATTCCTCCAATTTTCATCGGCCGCCCGTTTGTTTGTGAGCGGTTGACTTTTGATACACATTGTTGCGTTCCCTTTGGGGATTCGGTTCTTCCGTTCCTCTTTCCCTTGGAACGCCTCTATAATAGCACCGAATATTAGCACTGTCAATAGTAGAGTGCTAATGTTTACATGTTATGTAATGTTTGTTCACAAAATATGTAATAAGTTCTGTTGAATTACGATGATACGTCTGTTTTGCTAGCCCGTAGGGAGGGGTCAAGACCCCTCCCTACGACTTACCCGCAAGTGCCCGCTAATGGGATGCCTACGCTCCGGTCATGCCCGGGGCAGCCTTTGCTTTCTAAAGCCTGCTCACGGGGGAGAAGGCTCCTCATCTTTACATTATGTCGTATTCAATCGGCGTCTCAAACAGCCGTGCCGCCTTCTCCCGGTCCTCGGTCTGGCCCAGCGCCCACATCAGCTTGACGGCGACAGCCTCGGGGGTCATGTCGCGGGCCTCCAGGACGCCGGGCAGCTCACCGACGGCGCGGCCCACCTCGTAGACGGCAAGGTCACACCCCTCATGCGGGACCTGCGTGGTAAACACCGCCAGCCGCCCGCTCTCACACCAGCGGCGCAGGGCGGCGAACATCTCGCCGTGCTCCCCGCCCGGCAGGCCGCCGACGCCGAAGCTTTCCAGCACCAGTGCGCGGTAGTGCGGGGCCAGCAGCGGGATGATGTCCGCCCGCATGCCCGGCACAAGCCGCAGCACAAAAACGGCGGGTTCAAGCCTTTCATAGAACCGCACGGGCGGCTGGTCCGTGGGGCGGCGCAGAAACGTCACCAGCCGCGTATCGCGGAACACCGCGGTCTCGGGGTAGTCGATGCTGGAAAACGCATTGAAGCTGCGCGTCCGCGTCTTGCGCGCGCGTGTGCCCAGAATGACCTTGTTGTCAAACACAAGCTGCACGCCCCATGCGCCGTCGCTGACCGCGTAGACGAACGCGCGGTAGAGGTTGTTGCGCGCGTCGGTATCGCGGTTGTAGATGGACTTCTGGCTGCCGGTCAGCACAACGGGCTTCGCGCTGTTCTGCACCATGTAGCTGAGCGCCGCGGCGGTGTAGGCCATCGTGTCTGTGCCGTGGGCGATGACAAAGCCGTCGCAGGCATCATAATTTTCTTTGATGCAGCGCACAATGCTCTGCCACTGCGCGGGGCCGACGTTCGTCGAATCCAGGTTGAACACCTGCACAGCGCTGACCTCACACAGGTCAGCCAGCTCGGGCACGCAGGCCAGCAGCTCCTCTGACGTGATGGCCGGGGCCAGCCCGCCCGCCGCCGTAGGGCGGCTTGCAATCGTCCCGCCTGTGGCGAGAAGCAGAATTTTTTTCATCAAAATACCTCACTTCCTTGGCCCCCTCTGCGAGGGGGCTCCGCCCGCAGGCGGTGGGGGAGAGAGCTTCGCGGTTATCCGAAATATTTCGGGTCATGGCAAAGTTCTCTCCCTCCGGCCCTACGGACCACCGCTCCCCTTCTGGCACAAGCGCCACCTCCCCCGTATCGGGGGAGTCTGTCTCGCAGAGGGAGGCAAGAGCTTTTCACTCCGCCCACATCAGATGCCGCTCCGCGACGACCTGGGCGTCCAGTGTGCGCGGACCTGCCGTAAAGCGCACGGTCACGCGGCGGCCCGCAACGCTTTCCACGGTGCCGGGGCCAAAGACAGCATGCCGCACATGGGCACCGACGGCGGTGATGCTGTCCACATCCACAGGCGGCAGCGGGGCGCGTGCCGCGGGCGGCGGGCTCGGCGTCGCGGCGTTTGCGTTGGCCGGGCAGACCGGACAGCACCTCATCCACAAAGGCCGAGCGCTCCGCCGCGCAGTCAAACAGCACCAACTGCTGCCGTGCGCGGGTCATGGCCACGTAAAACAGCCGCCGGTCCTCCTCATACTGCTGTGTCTCACCGGGCGTGCGGCAGCACAGCTCCGGCTTGGCGGGCAGAATGCCGTCCAGCACATCCAACAAAATGACCCGGTCATATTCCAGCCCCTTGGCCGAGTGGATCGTCGAAAGCAAAAACCTGCACCCGGGCGGATTCTCATGGTTTTGTATGATGCTGCGCAGCTTTTCCAGCCGCCGTAGCAGGTGCCGCGGCGTCGGCTCCTGTGCGCCGAGCATTTCCAGCACGGCCAGCTTCGTGCGGTCCATGCCGTTTTTGTCCAGATATTTGCCGTAGCCCAGCTGGTCGGCCAGGAACCGCACCGCATCGTCCGCGGCCATTTTGGGCAGACGCGCCAGACCGTCCGCCACGTCAGCCATGGCGGCGCAGGTGCGCGGACGGATGCTTTCCTCATTCAGCAGGGCCGTCCAGCAGCCCTGCCCGTACTGCCGCGCCTGATTGCAGGCAAACAGCGCCTGTGCGCGGGTGACGGGCACACCGAATTTGTAGTAGCAGCGCAGAAAAGTTTCCCCATCCGCGGGGTGTGCGGCCAGCGTAAAAATATCGGTCACATCGCGGACGATCTTGTTGGTAAAAAAGGTCTGGTCCACTGCCTTGCAGGCGTAGGGGATGCCCCGCCGCTCGCACAGGTCGATGATGGGCAGTGCGCTCTCGTGGTTGCGGAACAGCACCGCCGTCCCGGTATCGCAGTGCTGCGCCGTCTCAAACAAGAATGGCAGCTGGTCGGCGCGGCGCGGCACGGTGACGATCTGCAGCGGTGCGCCGGGGCCCTGCGTCGGTGCGATGGTCTTGGGGCGGCGATAGCGGTTGCGCGCCACAAAGCGGTTGGCAGCCTCCAGAATCGGCTCTGTGGAGCGGTAGTTCTGCTCCATCAGCAAAATCTGTGCGCCGGGATAGGTCTTTTCAAAGTCCATCAGCGCCTGGGGGTAGGCGGCGCGGAAGCCGTAAATGCTCTGGTCCTCGTCGCCGACCATAAAGATATTGCCGTTTTCCTGCGCCAGCACGCGGATAATTTCATGCTGTACCTTGGACGTATCCTGCGACTCATCGACGCAGAAATACTTGTACCGTTTGCGGAACGCCGCCGCAACCGCGGGCGCACCGCGCAGGATTTGCAGCGCAAAGCAGAGCTGGTCGTCGTAGTCCATTTTGTGCGCGGCCTTCAGCGCCTTCTGGTAGCCGCGGTACAGGTCGGGCAGATTCTCAATGTCGGTTTCCAGCTCGTCCAATTCCGCGTCGGCCAGGCACATATTTTTAATGTAGGTGATGGCCGTGCGCAGATCCTTGACCGTGCTCTCGGCGGGGTACTCGTGGTTTGTGTCCTGCCATAGCCGCATGAGCAGCGGCGTGGTCTCGCTCTCATTGCGGATGAGCTCCGGCGGGGTACGGCCATACATGCGGCTGTACAGCGCGATGATGCGCGCCGCCACACCGTTGATGGTGCGGAACTCCAGCCGTGCGGCCAATTCGCCGCCGAACCGCGCCGCGAACCGGGCGCGCATCTCCTGCGTGGCGGCGACGGTGTAGGTCATTGTCAGGATGGCTTCCGGCGCAATGCCGCAGACCTCGGTCATATAGCCCAGCCGGGTGATGAGCACGGTGGTTTTGCCGCTGCCCGGCACCGCCAGCAGCAGCACCGGGCCGTTGACCGCCTCCACCGCCGCGCGCTGCTGGTCGTTCAGGGCCGCCAGATGGGCCGTTTCAAATATAGACTTGTCCATGGCAGCTCCTTTCGTGCAGTATAAATTGCCGCGCAGTAGGGTCCGCAGATGTGCGGCCCGCAGCTTCACGGGGGACGCCCGCTTATAGGCAGGCCGCGGGCCGGGCATGCCCGGCCCCTACACAGCAGCCAAACCTTCAGCT
>OHYG01000405.1_pt1 | contig 18656 bp, 15 predicted proteins | sample 1580221 | NCBI WGS metagenome assembly OHYG01 (sample SAMEA3882521, study PRJEB24775) | human gut metagenome | biome: human-associated habitat; feature: intestine environment; material: feces | place: Netherlands | collected 2009/2010 | reverse complement strand
CTGTAATTCTTTTTCGATTGATCTCATTTCCATGAATATAGTCCTCCTATTTGTGATTGCCCGCAAAGCGTGGCATTTAGATGCTCTAACTTTTTCTATCTTAACATGAAATAAGACTCCTTTTCAATGAAAGGAGCCTTATTAGTAGTATTAAATTATTTACTTAATTCTATTAGTCGCTCTTATAAATAGATTTTATAAAATCTTTGCGTACTCTGCTACCTCCGGAAGACTTTGTGCCACACCCGATAAAAGCGGCATGATCTCCTCTTCCGGCTGTGTCAGATCGGGTACCATAATGACCTTTAATCCTGCTGCATGAGCAGAACGGACTCCGATCGGAGAATCCTCTACTGCAATACACTTTGAGGTTTCTAACTGCCTGCATGCCTCTAAATAGACATCCGGCATTGGCTTACCGTTTTTGACATTGGACACGCTCAAGATCCGGTCAAACTTTTCTAAAACGCCAATCTGTGACAGATAAGAACTTGCGCGTTCGATATCCGTTGCCGTTGCAACTGCCGTCTGTAACCCTTCTCTTTTTAAAACAGCTAAAACCTCATCCACGCCCGGCTTTTTCTCTATGCCCCGATATTCTAAAATTTCACGGAGCCGTCTTCTGCGTTCTGCATGGAAATATTCAAAGTCAAAATCCGCACCGTATTTTTCTAACAGCATCGGCTTGGAAAATTTCCGGTTCAGACTGCGCATGGATAAAAAGACTTCTCTTGGAATCTCGTACCCCATCTCTTTTGTGATGTCCATCGTGATCGCCGTGCCCCTCGGCGTGCTGGCTGCTACCAAGCAGTACAGCCGCGCGGACTATGTCATCACCTCTGTGGCGCTGGTCGGTATTTCGCTGCCCACCTTCTTCTTTGCCACGCTGCTCAAGCTGTTCTTCTCGGTCAAGCTCGGCTGGTTCGACCTGTACGGCCTCGTCGGACGCGATTACGCCCAGCTGGATTCGATGGGCCAGTTCCTGGACAAGGCCAACCATCTGGTCCTGCCCATCGTCACGCTGGTCATTGTCTCCATCGGCGGTTACATGCGCTATACCCGCACGAACATGCTCGAGGTCCTGAACGCCGACTACATCCGCACGGCCCGCGCCAAGGGCCTGTCGGAGCGCACGGTCATCTATAAGCACGCCTTCCGCAACACGCTGATCCCGCTGGTCACGATCATCGGCGGCAGCCTGCCCGGCCTGTTCAGCGGCGCCCTCATCACCGAGACACTGTTCTCCATCCCGGGCATCGGCTACATCTCTTACCAGTCCATGGTCGCGGGCGACATCCCGTTCACGATGTTCTACCTGTCCTTCATGGCGGTGCTGACGCTGGCCAGCAACCTTCTGACCGATATTCTGTACGGCGTGGTCGACCCGCGCGTGCGCATTTCTTAAAGAAAGGAGACTGCACACCCATGAGCGAAAATACGCAGAACCAGAACCCGAAGCAGGAGCAGTACTCCCTGAACGATGACCGCCGCGTCAAGGTTTTGTCCCCGGGCGCGCTCGTCGCCAAGCGGTTCTTCCGCAACCGTCTGGCTGTCGTCGGCCTGTCCATTCTGGTGGCCATGTTCCTGTTCTCCTTCGTCGGCGGCCTTGTCAGCCCTTACGGCCAGGACGAGCAGTTCTTCACCTACACCCAGATGTCCAAGGAGTTTGTCGGCGTTACCCGCAACGATACGATGCGCTTTGTTGTGGCCGACGGGCAGAACTTCGGCTCCATCGCCCAGAGCAAGGCACTGGAGGCCGTCAAGAAGGGCAATACGGAATTCAACTATAAGGATGTTGACTACACCATCGACATCCAGAGCGACGACTTTTACGTTGTCTACCAGGGCAGGGACATCATGGGCTACGCCAGCCGCGACCTCGTGAACGAGGCCGACGGTGCGCCGAAGTTCAGCTTTGACGTCAAGCTGGCTGCCCTGACCGCCATGACGGCAGGGGAGAAGGAGTTCGCCGCCGACGGCGTGGACTACACCCTCGACGCGGACGGCAACATCCTCGCGGGCGGTGAGGAGCTGGGCTACGTCAGCCGCTTCGTCGTCTCCGCCGCCGATTCCAGCGTCGTCGTCACCCGTGACTTCAAGGACCGCCTCGAGGAGGCCATCGACGACAACGCCGCCAAGTTCAATTACACCGACGCCGAGGGCAATGAGGCCGAGTATGACATTGTCTACGACGCCTCTGCCAAGGTCTGGAGCGTCAAGCAGATGACCGAGACCTACGTTTATGACCGCTACGCCGCCCCCAGCAAAGAGCACTGGCTCGGCACCGACACGAACGGTATGGACATGCTGACCCGCCTGATGTACGGCGGACGTGTCTCGCTGATCATCGGCTTCATCGTTGTTGTCATTGAAGCGTCCCTCGGCATCCTGATGGGCGGCATCTCCGGCTACTTCGGCGGCTGGATCGACAACATTATTATGCGTATCGTCGATGTTTTCTACTGCATCCCCTCGATGCCCGTCATCATCATCATCGGTGCGGCCATGGACGCGATGCGCGTCGATTCCTGGAAGCGCATGATGTACCTGATGCTGATCCTGGGCTTCCTCGGCTGGCCGAGCATTGCCCGTCTGGTCCGCGGCCAGATCCTGTCCCTGCGCGAGCAGGAGTTCATGCTGGCCACCGAGGCCTGCGGCATCAAGGTCTGGCACCGCATCTTCCGCCATCTGATCCCCAACGTCATCCCGCAGCTGATCGTCACCTGCACGATGGGCCTCGGCTCCACCATCCTGACCGAAGCCACGCTGTCCTTCCTGGGTCTGGGCGTCAAGTACCCGTTTGCCTCCTGGGGCAACATCATCAACGACGTCAACAACGCCTACGTCATGACGAACTACCTGTTCATCTGGATCCCTGCCGGTGTCTGCCTGCTGCTCACCGTTCTGGGCTTCAACTTTGTGGGCGACGGTCTGCGCGATGCGTTTGACCCCAAGATGAAACGCTGATTGGAAGGAGAAACACACGATGGCTAAAAATCAGGACGGATACCTTTCCGCCAAAGAGTCGCGGCGTATCTCCAAGGAAAACCGCCGCATCACGGACCAGTACGAAAAGCGCCGCAAGCGCCGCAACGTGCCTGAGTCCGAGTACACCACCCAGATGAAGGACCCCGCCAACGCGGTGGAGTTCGATAACCTGCACACCTACTTCTTCACCGACACCGGCGTCGTCAAGAGCGTCGACGGCGTCTCGTTTGAAGTGCCCATCGGCAAGACCGTCGGCGTCGTCGGCGAGTCCGGCTGCGGCAAGTCTGTCACCAGCCTGTCCCTGATGCAGCTTTTGCAGCGCCCCCAGGGCCAGATCGTCGAGGGTGCCATCCGGCTGAACCTCGGCAATGACAAGGCCTACGACATTGCCAAGACCCCGGCGGACAAGATGCAGGGCCTGCGCGGCAACTATATCTCGATGATCTTCCAGGAGCCTATGACGAGCCTGAACCCGGTGTTCCGCATCGGTGCCCAGATCGACGAGGTCATCGCCCTGCACGAGGGCGAGGGCAAGACGAAGGAGGACATCAAGAAGCGCACGATCGAGATGCTCGAGATGGTCGGCATCGCCAACAGCGAGGGCGTCTACGCGATGTACCCCCATGAGCTGTCCGGCGGTATGCGCCAGCGCGTCATGATCGCCATGGCGCTGGCCTGCAACCCGAAGATCATCATTGCCGACGAGCCGACCACCGCGCTGGACGTGACGATCCAGGCACAGATCCTCGACCTGCTGCGCAGCCTGAAGGACCGCATCAATTCGTCCATCATGCTCATCACGCATGACCTGGGCGTCATTGCCGAGATGGCCGACTATGTCGTCGTCATGTACGCGGGCCGTGTCGTCGAGAAGGGCACTGTCGAGGAGATCTTTGCCCACCCGAGCCACCCCTACACCATCGGCCTGATGGCGTCCAAGCCCGTTGTCGGCAAAAAAGTGGACCGCCTGTACTCCATCCCCGGCAAGGTCCCCAACCCCGTTGATATGCCGAACTACTGCTACTTCAAGGACCGCTGCGAGCTGCAGCTGCCCTGCTGCAGCGGCGAGTACCCCTGCGAGATCAGCCTGTCCCCGACGCACAAGGTCAGCTGCTACCGCTACTATGAAGAAAACAGAAAGGCGGGTGAGTGACGCATGGCAAACAAGGGTAAGCACCTGATTGAAAACGATTACACCCCCGTCACCTATGACCCTCAGTATATCCTGATGGTCAACCACCTCAAGAAATATTTCCCCATTAAGGGCGGCCTGCTGTCCCAGACCGTGGGCCACGTCAAGGCCGTGGACGGCGTGACGTTCAACCTGCGCCGCGGCTGCACGATGGGCCTTGTCGGCGAGTCCGGCTGCGGCAAGTCCACCACGGGCCGCACGATCCTGCGCCTGGGCGGCGAAAAGACCGGCGGCCAGGTGCTGTTCAACGGCAAGGAGGTCTACGACATGACCCCCGCCGAGATGCGTGAGCTGCGCACCAAGATGCAGATCATCTTCCAGGACCCGTTCTCCAGCCTGTCCCCGCGTCTGCCCGTCGGCGAGATCATCGGCGAGGCCGTGCGTGAGCACAACCTTGTGCCGAAGAACGAGTTCAACGACTATATTGACCAGGTCATGGACGACTGCGGCCTGCAGCCCTACCACAAGACCCGCTACCCGCACGAGTTCTCCGGCGGCCAGCGCCAGCGTATCTGCATTGCCCGTGCGCTGGCCCTGAACCCCGAGTTCGTCGTCTGCGATGAGCCGGTCTCCGCGCTGGACGTCTCCATTCAGGCGCAGATCATCAACCTGCTGAAATCCTTGCAGGAAAAGCGCAACCTGACGTATCTTTTCATCTCCCACGATCTGTCCGTCGTCGAGCATATCTCCGACACTGTCGGCGTTATGTACCTGGGCAATCTGGTGGAGTACGGCGAGACCGACGACATTTTTGCTCACCCGCTGCACCCCTACACCAAGGCGCTGTTCTCGGCCATTCCCATCCCGGACCCGACTGTCAAGCGCGAGCGCGTGGTGCTGCAGGGCTCCATCCCGTCCCCGGCCAACCCGCCGTCCGGCTGCAAGTTCCACACCCGCTGCCCCTATGCCACGGAGCGCTGCAAGACCGAAGCGCCGAAGCAGCGTGAGGTCGAGCCGGGCCATTACGTGGTCTGCCACCTGTACGAAAAATGAGGAAGCACGACGACTTCGAGGACGATGGCCGCACCATCGCCGATATGAGCGGCATCGGCCCTGCGCCGACGCTGCGCCCCCACCGCCGCAAGGCGGACGCCCCGCCCCCGGAGCCGGCGAATGACCGCCCCTGGGAGCAGGCCCCCGACTGGACGCCCAAAGAAAAATTTTGGGCCGTCATGGGTGTGCTGAAGGCCACCCTGGCCATTGCCGGGGTGTATCTGGTGGGTTTAGGTGTGCTGCTGGCCGTGCTGTTCCTGCTGTGGAAATGAATACAAAATAAAAAGGCATGTACGATTGGATAGGTCGTACATGCCTTTTTTGCGGGCAGAGATATTCCAAAAAAACCATTGCTGCCATATAGGGGCCGCATATATGCGGCCCGCGGCCTGCCCGTAAGCAGCTGCCCGCCATACGCGGCAGGGCCGGGCATGCCCGGCCCCTACGCCCGCGGCAACGAAAAACCGGTTGAAACCTTGCGGTTTCAACCGGTCTTGGTGCGCCTGCAGGAACTCGAATCCTGGGCCCTCTGATTAAAAGTCAGATGCTCTACCAACTGAGCTACAGGCACGTATACACTGTGGTGCTCACAGCTTTACTATTATAACAGGCAAAATGAAAATTGTCAATACGCTTTGCAAAACAAATTAGCCGGAAATCCGGCAAAATCCGCACGCGTTTGCCCGCCGCCCTCTTGCCAAATGCACAGCGGCGCGTTATAATAATACTTTAGTAAAAGATAAAACCGTAAAGGGGACAGGAAATATGGAAACTTTGGGCAGTCTGCGCCGCACAAACTATTGCGGCGAAGTCACGCTTGCCATGGCCGGTCAGGAAATGACCGTCTGCGGCTCCATCGCCCGCGCCCGCGACAAGGGCGGCATCATCTTTGCCGACCTGCGCGATACCACCGGCATTTTGCAGCTGGTGTTCGATGAGGATACGCCGAAGGACGTTTTCGCCAAGGCCGAGAGCCTGAAAAGCGAGTACGTTGTTATCTGCCGCGGCAAGCTGCGTGAGCGCGCCGCCAAGACCGATAAGATCGCAACCGGTGACGTAGAGCTCTACGTCAGCGAGCTGCGCATCCTGAGCGAGGCCCAGACCACGCCGTTTGAGCTGCGCGACGAGATCAACGTCAACGACGACCTGCGCCTGCGCTACCGCTATCTGGACCTGCGCCGTCCGTCCATGCATGAGCCCATCGTGCTGCGCAGCAAGATCATGCAGATCATCCGCAACTATTTCTGCGAGAACCATTTCACCGAGATCGAGACGCCCACCCTCATCAAGTCCACGCCCGAGGGCGCGCGCGATTATCTCGTTCCCAGCCGTGTGCAGCCGGGCCACTTCTACGCGCTGCCCCAGAGCCCGCAGCTCTACAAGCAGATTTTGATGCTGTCCGGCTTTGACCGCTACTTCCAGCTGGCCCACTGCTACCGCGACGAGGATCTGCGCGCAGACCGCCAGCCCGAGTTCACCCAGGTGGACGAGGAGATGAGCTTTGTCTCCGAGGACGACATCATGACCCTGAACGAGGGCCTCATCAAGCGCCTGTGGAAGGAAATGCTGAACGTCGACGTCGAGACCCCGTTCTACCGTATGCCGTGGGACGAGGCCATGGGCCGTTTCGGCTCCGACAAGCCCGACACCCGCTTTGGCCTTGAGATTCAGGATGTGACCGAGGTGTTCAGGGGCACCGAGTTCAAGCCCTTCGCCGCTGTGCTCGAGGCCGGCGGTACGATCCGCGCCATCAACGCCAAGGGTCTGGCCGACAAGCTCTCCCGCAAGAACATCGACAAGCTCGGCGAGGTCGCCAAGACCTACGGCGCCAAGGGTCTGGCCTACAGCCGCCTGACCGCCGACGGCACGTCCTCCAGCTTTGAAAAGTTCCTGACAGACGCCGAGAAGGCCGCCCTGTACGCCGCGCTGAACGCCGAGACCGGCGACGTGCTGCTGCTGGTCAGCGACACCGACTGGGTCAAGGCCTGCACCGCACTGGGTCAGGTCCGTCTGGACATCGCCCGCAAGCACGGCCTGATCGACCCCGACAAGTTCAACTTCCTGTGGGTCGTGGACTTCCCGCTGTTTGAGTACAGTGAGCAGGAGGGCCGCTGGATGGCCATGCACCACCCGTTCACCCTGCCCAAGGCCGAGGACCTGGATAAGGTCGAGAGCGACCCGGGTGCCTGCCATGCCGTGGCCTACGACATCGTACTGAACGGTGTCGAGATGGGCGGCGGCTCGATGCGTATCAATGATCCCGCATTGCAGGACCGCATGTTCCACGCCCTCGGCTTTACCGAGGAGAAGGCCCGCGAGAGCTTCGGCTTCCTGATGGACGCCTACAAGTTCGGTGCGCCGCCGCACGGCGGTATGGCCTACGGCCTGGACCGCATGGTCATGCTGATGCTCAAGAAGGACTCCATCCGCGACGTCATCGCCTTCCCGAAGGTGCAGAACGCCGGTGAGCCGATGAGCGGTGCCCCCGACGTCGTCGATGAGCAGCAGCTCAAGGACCTGAGCATCGCACTGACGCTGAAGGATTAAGCTGAAGGTTTGGCTGCTGTGTAGGGGCCGGGCATGCCCGGCCCGCGGCCTGCCCGCAGGATTCCCTTTTACGGGTAGGTACAGGGAGAGGCATGCCTCGCCCCTACCGCACAGTAAGACAACAAACTGCCCAACCGTTTTGCACGGCTTGGCAGTTTGTTATTTGTAGGGGTCGATGCTTGCATCGACCCGCGGGCGGATGCGAGCATCCGCCCCTACAGCGGTAAGATACGGTCAATATTTCGGCTTCGGCTCGTCGTTCTGCTTTGCCGTATATTCCACGGCGGGCGGGACGGGCTTCGGCAGCTTCTCCTTCTTGGGCCGCTTTTTCCAGACCTTGCGCAGGATGAACACCACGGCCACTGCGATCAGCAGCACCGGCCACAGGTAGACCAGCGCGATGACCAGACCCTGCAGGAACCCGACAAAGGCATCCCAGCCGCCGCCGAAGGCGTCGGCAATCCGCTCACCGAAGGTCACGCCGGTGGGGGTCAGGGTGGCGACCTCCCGCAGGTAGATGTCTACGGTGGAGTAGGTGATCTGCTGATCCATGTTGCGCAGCTGGCGGGTGTAGTTTTCCAGCTGGTACTGCACGTCGGAGAGCTGGCTCTCAATCTCCAATAAATCCGCCGTCGTCTCGGCCTGGTCAGCCAGCGCGTTCAGGCGGTCCCGCTGGGCCTCCAGCGCGGACAGCCGCGCCTGCACGTCTATGTAGCTGCTCGTGATGTTCTCGGCGCTCTCGCTGATGTTGAGCACGCTGCCCGCGTCGCCCACGGCGGCCAGAAACGCGCGGTAGTTGCCCACCGGCACCCGCACGGTGTAGTCGGCGGTACGGTCATGGTCCTTCTCGGTGCCGTACAGGCTTGTGGATTCCAGCCATGCGCCGTTGGCCTCGACGGCGGTCATCAGGGCCTCGCGGGTCGTGTCAAAGTCGGTGGACTCCATCGAAAGACTGGCGTTGTAAATAATTTTCTGTGCGGTCTCGTCGGTGGCGGCCTCGGCGGCGTTCTCCGGAACAAGGCCGCTGTCCACACTGCCCGCGCCGCTGTCGTAATTGTAGCTTTCCTGCGCGGCGGCCTCGGTGGTGTAGTACCCGCCGTCTTTGCTGCTGATGCTGCCCCCGCAGCCCGCCAGCAGTGCAACGGCGCACAGGGCGGCGGTGATACGGACGATGCGTTTTTTCATGGTTGGATGCTCCTTTCTATAGAGGTGGTGCGCTCTTGGCCCCTTCTGCGAGGGGGCTCCGCCCGCAGGCGGTGGGGGAGAGAACCTTGCGGCTATCCGAAACGCTTCGGGCAATGATGAGGTTCTCTCCCTCCGGCCCTGCGGGCCACCTCCCTCGCAGAGGGAGGTTTTATTTTCAATTTCCCTTTTCACCAATATAACACGGAAAACGCGCCCTGTGTGTTACAAAGCAAATACAAAAAAGTGGGATGTACCGTACTTTCGGCACATCCCACAAATTTTACGGCAATTATTCGGCTTTCTGCCCAAGCAGCTTCACGTCGTCGTTGTCTGCAAAGGCAACGGCGTTGTAGCCCGCGGCCTCCAGCGTGCCGAACTGCTTGCCCAGCTTCTTCGCTTGGGGCAGCACGGTCACGTCGTAGTCGGCGCGTAAGGATTCGGCCTTGGCCAGCACGGCGGCAAAGTCGGCGTCCTTCAGGTAGAGCAGCGCCATCTTCGGCTTCGCGCCGGGGATCTGGTAGCCCTGCTCCAGCAAAATGCCGCAGACGCGCTCGAACCCGATGGAGAAGCCCACGGCGGGCACCTGCTGGCCGATGAACTTGCCGACCATGTTGTCGTAGCGTCCGCCGCCGGCCACGGCCCCGCTGAACTGCGGGCAGGTGACCTCAAACACCATGCCGGTGTAGTAACCCTGCCCGCGCACGAGGCTGGGGGCGTAGGCAATGCCGTAGCGCCCGCCCGCGACCTTCTCGCTGGCGGCGATGACATAGCGCAGGTCGGCGGTCAGCGCCTCGTCGTCGACCCTGGCGGCGACGGTGTCCAGGCTGAAATCGCCCGCGCGCAGGAAGTCGTCCAGCGCCTGCACGGCCTCGGCGGCAAAGCCCTTCTCGGTCAGCTCGGCCTTAACGCCGTCCGCACCGATCTTGTCCATCTTGTCAAAGCTGATGCAGACGGAGTCCAGCTGGTCAGCGGCAAAGCCCATCTTCTCGAGCATCGCGCGCAGGATGCGGCGGTCATTGATGTTGACGGTGAAGCCGGTGAAGCCGATCTTCAGCAGGGCGCGGGCGGTCACGTCGATCAGCTCGACCTCGGCGTTGGGGGAGGAGTCGCCCAGAATGTCGATGTCGCACTGGACGAACTCGCGCAGACGGCCCTTCTGCGGGCGCTCGGCGCGGTAGACGCGGTCCGTCTGGATGACCTTGAACGGGCTGGGCAGCTCGTTGCGGTTGGCCGCGTAGTAGCGGGACAGCGGCAGGGTCAGGTCATAGCGCAGACCCATGTCGGACAACTGCTTCTCGTCGCCGCTTGCCAGCGCATGCTCGAGCTTGTCGCCGCGCTTGAGAACCTTGAAGATCAGGTTCAGGTTGTCGCCGCCGTCGCTCTTGTCCAGATTCTCCATGTCCTCCAGAATGGGGGTGGAGATGCGCTGGAAACCGGCGGCGCGGTAGGTGGCCAAAATCTGGCCCTGGATATAGTCACGCAGCGCCTGCTCCCGCGGGAGCAGATCGCGCATACCCTTTAAAGGCTGAGTTTTCATGGTATTCTCCTTATACTGTATAATGGCTTCCCCCTCGGGGGAAGGCTCTTTGCTTTTATATACTTTATAATGATACCTTTTGCGTTGCATTTTGTCAATCCAAACCGGGCATACTAACCCGAAAAGGGGAGGGGATACCTGTGCCAAAACAAAATCGCGGGCCGTATATCCTGGCGGCAGGGGCGGCGGCGCAGCTGCTCACCGGCATCCCGGCGGCGTGGGGCGTGTTCCAGCAGCCTGTCATGCAGGGGTACGGGTTTTCCCGCGGGCAGGCCATGCTGGCGTTCGCGGTGCTTGTTGCGGCCTACGGTGTCGGCTGCGCGGTGGGCGGGCTTTTGCAGGACGCCCGCGGCCCGCGGTTTGCCGGGCTGTGGGGCACGGCGCTGCTGGCGGGCGGGTTCTTTGCGGCGGCGCTCGTGCCGCCCGCGAACGCCGCGCTGTTTCTCGTCGTCTACAGCGTGCCCGCGGGGCTGGGTAGCGCGTTTTTAGCCCCGGCGGTGCTCGCGTGTGCGCAGAAGTGGTATCAGGACAAAAAGGGCTGGGCCACCGGCGTGGCGGGCGTCGCCATGGGGCTGTCCGGTGCGTTTTTTACGGTGTTCGTCAGGGGCGTCGGCGGGGCGTGGGGCATCCGGGTCTGCTTTGCCGCGTTAGGGGCGGTCATGCTCGTCGTCTGCGGCGCGGGGGCGCTGATTTTGCAGGACCCGCCGCCCAAAGCGCAGAGCGGCCCGCCGCAGCCGGGACTTGACTACAAACAGATGCTCCGCACGCCGCAGTATAAGCTGTGCGCGGCGGCGGTGGCGCTGTCGGCCCCGGCAGTGCTGCTGTTCAGCCCGGAAATTTTCAAAATCGCTGCCGAACGCGGCCTGCCGGAGTCCGCCGCGCCGTACAGCATCGTGCTGGGGTCGGCGGCCAGCGCGGCGGGGCGGATGCTGCTGCCTGCTGTCAGTGACAGGCTGGGCCGCAAGCCGGTGCTGTACGCGGTGTATCTCGGCCTGGCCGCGGGCAGTGCGTGGTTTGCGTTTGCGGGGCAGTGGTGGGTGCTGGCGGCCTACGCGGTGCTCACGTTTTTCTACTCGGGCGGCGCGGCGGTACAGCCGTCCTTCAACACCGATCTGTTCGGCCTGCCCCACGCCGGGGTGAACTACGGTTTTATTGCTTTGGGCATGAGCGGCGGCAGCATTTTGAGCTATATCGGTGCGCAGGCCCTGCCCCTGGCCGCCCGGCACTGGCTGGCCGGGATCTGTGCCGCAGCGGGGCTGATTTGTGTCAGTCTTGTAAAACCTGTGGAGAATGGTTGAAATTTTGCGTGGTACGGGGTAAAATATGGTGTTGCCGGGAGACATGTAGGGGCCGGGCATGCCCGGCCCGCGGCCTTCCTGCAGATGGGCGTTTTCCGTTAGGCGGCGGGCCGCACATGTGCGGCCCCTACATAGCGGCTCCGATAACAAAGTATGTATTTCAAGAGGCTTTCTATGACCCAATCCCAACAACTGCGCAAGCTGGCCGCGCGCTCGGCTACGGCGTTTCTGCTGGCCGCGCTCTGCGTGTTCCCGCTGTATATCGATAAATTCTCTAACCTCGGCGTTGTCAAATTCACCGGCATCTGCACCCTGAGCTGGGCGTTCGCGCTCTGGCTCGGCGCGCTGGCCTGTGTCGGCGCAAGGCCGGATTTGGGCCGCCTGCCGTGGAAAGCCGACCCCGCACTTTGGGCGCTGGGCGCGGTCACGGCGTCGGGCGTGGTGTCCACCGTGCTCTCCCTCTCGCCGGGGGCCTCGTTCTGGGGGCTTGGCGGCTACTACGGCGGCTGTATGATGGTGCTGTTCACGGCGGCGGGGTATCTGGCTGTCCGCGCGTTTGCGCCGCAGAAAATTCTGAATGGGCTGACGTTCTGCGTCGGCGTCACGACGGCGCTGGTCACGGTGCTGTATGTGCTCAACATCTTTAATATCGACCTCATCGGCACGTATGTGGACACGGCAGTTGTCGAGCGCGCGCAGTTTTTCTCGACGCTGGGACAGAAAAACTTCTGCTCCGGGTTCATGGCGTTTGCACTGCCGCTTGTGTTCTATGCGTTCCTCGTCGCGCGCGGGCCGCGGCACACGGTATTTTACGGTATTCCGGCATTTTTCGGCGGGTTGGCGCTGGCCGTGGTGGATGCCGAGGGGCTGATGCTCGGCGTCGGCGTGGCGGCGCTCGTGCTGATCTGCCAGAAAAATTTTACGACCCGCACGCTGCGGCGGCTGGCGGTCATCGGGGCGTTCTTCTTCTTCCACGCCGGATGGATGCAGTATATGCGCACCCACGTCTACACCCAGGGCGGCAAGCCGATGCTGGCGGCGCTGGGCCATGTGGCGCAGCGCGGGTTTGTGGTCTGCCTTGTGGTCTGGGCCGCGCTGTATTTTGGCCTGCGCGGGCGGGAGCTGCCGCTGTACAGGCCGGGCCGCGTGCTGGCGGGAGGCATCGTCGCCGGTGCGGCGGTGCTGACGCTGCTGGCCAATTGTGTGCCGGGCTTCCCGAGTCTGGGCCGCCTGGACGATGTGCTGATCTTCAACGACAATTGGGGCACCTACCGTGGCACGGCCTGGCGCATCACGGTGGAAAGCTGGCTGGCGCAGCCCGTTTGGCGCAAGCTGCTGGGCGTCGGCCCCGGCATGATGCACACGGCGGTGGCCGATTGGGCGGGCGCGGGCATCACGGACCGGATGAAAACGTTCTATGCCGCCCACAACGAATATCTGGAGCTGCTGCTGACCACCGGCGCTGCCGGGCTGGCGGCGTGGCTGTGGTTTGTCATTGCGCACCTGCGCAGGGCCGCGCAGAACTGGCTGCGCCCCGGCGTAGCGCCCGTCACGCTGGCGCTGGTCAGCTACCTGGCCCATGCGGTCATTTCGATTCGCGTGTCGATGATCTTCCCGGAAATTATGCTGCTTTTCGCGCTTTTGCAGGTGTTCTGCCTGCCGGAGCAAGGGGATACCGCGGCAGAAAAGGCCCCGGCAAAGCATAGCAAAAAGGCGAAGCCCGACGGCCCGGCGGATCACCCCGGTCTGGCCCGGCAATGGCTGCCGCCCATCCTTGCCGCCATTGCGATGATGGCAGTTTGCGGCGCAGCGTCGCGGGTGATTTTTGGGTTTTTGTACTGAACGGTTTTGAATAGGGAAGTGCCGCTCTTGGGGAAAAGGGCGGCGCTTTTTTGTGTGGCGAGGCCGGAGGGGCTTTTGCCGCTTTATCACGACCCGGCACATTCCCGTATGCCGCGGGCCGATGCGGGCATCGGCCCCTACACTCCGCACGCCTCTCTCCCAACTGCGCCATGCGGTTTCGCCGCCCGCTATGCCGCCCGGGGGCACAAAATGCGAAAAAACAAAAGGTTAGCATAAACTAACATCTTGAAAAACAGGATTCGACCCTTTATAATAAAGATAGCTGTGAAAAGCCTAACAATATGCAAAGGAGAGAAAATTATGATCGAATACTCCGCACAGGTCAACGCAATGTGCCCGATCACAAAAGGACCCAAGCACGGTCCCGCGCCCATCCCCGAAGAGGGCCAGTGGGTCAAGGCGTATAAAATTGAGGATATCAGCGGCTACACCCATGGTGTGGGCTGGTGTGCTCCCCAGCAGGGTACCTGCAAGCTGAGCCTGAACATCAAGAACGGCATCATCGAGGAGGCCCTCGTTGAGACCATCGGCTGCTCCGGCATGACCCACTCTGCCGCTATGGCAGGCGAGATCCTGCCCGGCAAGACCATTCTGGAGGCTCTGAACACCGACCTCGTCTGCGACGCTATCAACGTTGCTATGCGTGAGCTGTTCCTGCAGATCGTCTACGGCCGCAGCCAGACCGCCTTCTCTGAGAACGGCCTGCCTGTCGGCGCTGGTCTGGACGATCTGGGCAAGGGCCTGCGTTCCATGACCGGTACCATTTTCTCCACCAAGGCCAAGGGCGTCCGCTATCTGGAGCTGACCGAGGGCTACATCCTCAAGACCGCTCTGGACAAGGACAACCAGGTCATCGGCTATCAGTTCGTCCGTCTGGGCAAGATGATGGAGGACATCCGTCACGGCAAGGACCCGAAGGAAGCCTACGAGAAGAACATCGGCACCTACGGCCGCTTCTCTGCCGAGCAGGGCGCTGTCAAGTACATCGACCCGCGTGAAGAATAAGAGAGGGAGGAACATAGATTATGGCAACTTTTGAATCCCAGAATCGCCGTATGCCCAAGATCGAGGCCTGCCTGAAGGCCAACGGCCTTGAGAGCCTCGACGCCTGCAACGAGATGCTGCTGGCCAAGGGCATCGACTGCGATAAGATCATCCGCGGCATCCAGCCCATCTGCTTCGACAATGCTGTCTGGGCATACACCCTGGGCACCGCCATTGCCGTTAAGCGCGGCCTGAAGAGCGCTGCCGACTGTGCAGCTGCCATCGGCGAGGGCCTCGAGGCCTTCACCATCCCCGGCTCTGTCGCTGAGCAGCGCAAGGTCGGTCTGGGCCACGGCAACCTGGGTGCCATGCTGCTGCATGAGGACACCCATTGCTTCGCCTTCCTGGCCGGCCACGAGTCCTTCGCCGCCGCTGAGGGCGCTATCGGCATTGCCCGTACCGCCAACAAGGTCCGCAAGGAGCCCCTGCGCGTCATCCTGAACGGCCTGGGCAAGGACGCTGCCCAGATCATCAGCCGTATCAACGGCTTCACCTACGTCAAGACCGACTATGACTTCGCCACCGGCGAGCTCAAGGTCGTCGAGACCATCCCCTACTCCGACGGCGAGCGCGCTGCTGTCAAGTGCTACGGCGCCAACGACGTTCTGGAGGGCGTTGCCATCATGAAGGCTGAGGGTGTTGAGGTTTCCATCACCGGTAACTCCACCAACCCCACCCGCTTCCAGCATCTGGTCGCCGGTACCTACAAGAAGTGGGCTATCGAGAACGGCAAGAAGTACTTCTCCGTCGCTTCCGGCGGCGGCACGGGCCGTACCCTGCATCCCGACAACGTCGCTGCCGGCCCTGCCTCCTACGGCCTGACCGACTCCATGGGCCGTATGCACGGTGATGCCCAGTTCGCTGGCTCCTCCTCCGTCCCGGCTCACGTCGAGATGATGGGTCTGATCGGTGCCGGCAACAACCCGATGGTCGGTATGACCGTCGCCTGCGCTGTTGCTGCTTCCCAGGCCAACGCTTGATTTGAACTGAATCATTAGGCTTTTCGCCGCCCGCTCCGCCATGGAGCGGGCGGTTTTTTTGTGTGCGGCAAAGCAGCGCCTTTTTTGCCTTTTCCCTTGCTTTACGTCACATCTTGCTCTATAATAAAATGGAGTATATGTAAATTTTAGTTGGGAGTAGTTACCAATGCCCAAAATCGACATCGACAATTACATAGAGCAGAGCGGTATGCGCAAGGCGCGCTTTGGCGGCTATGAGCCGGAGGACGTGCATCAGGCCATGGAGGACCTCTGCGCCGATTATGAGCAGCACCTGACCGCCATGACGTCGGAGCTGCGCACGCTCCGGCAGGAGAACGACGCCCTGCGCCGCCACGCCCAGGGACTGGTCATGCAGAACCAGACCCTCTCGACCCAGAACGCCACGCTGGCCGGGCAGGTGGATAAGCTGCAAAGCTACCGCGCCAATCTCGAAACGCAGTTCTCCACCGTGAAGGAGCGCAGCCATTCGCTGACGAACCAGGTCGATATGCTGCGCCTGAAAAACAGCGACCTGACGCGGGAAAATAAGGAGCTGACCGAGCGCTGCGAGGAGGCAAACTCCGCGCTGCGCGTCAAGGGCCGCGCCCATGACCAGGCCCGCCAGCAGGTCATTGCGGACCGTGATAAGGTCATTGCCGAAGCCGAGGCCGAGGCTGCGCGCATCCGCCAGCAGGCCCGGGACGACGCGGACCAGATTTTGAAGGACACGAACCTCAAGGCCGAAGCCATCGACCAGCTTGCGCGTGAGCAGGCCATTGCCCAGGCCCGCAAGATGGTGCAGTCCGCCACCGACGAAACGCGCGAGATCCAGAACGCCCACCGTCTGCGGCTGCAGGATCTAAAGAGCCGCATCTCGGAGATGGAAAAGACCCGCGGCGAGATGATGGACTATCTGGCAAAAATGATCGAGGAACTGCAAAAAACGCAGGAGTACGCCAGTCAGAACGCCCCGCTGGTCCCCCATAAGGAGGAGCTGGCCGAGGCGGATGCCGAACCGCGGCTGGATCTGTCGGCCAACAAGGTCGATGCAGCGGCATCTGCGCTGCGCGGCAGCGAGGAAGCCCCCGCGGAGGAGCCGCCCGCCCCAGACGCGAACCGCGTTGTAGCGCCCGGCCTGGACGACGAGGAGCCGCGGACGAACACGGTCGTCACGCCGTCGCCGGATTATTTTGACACCACCCCAACCCCCCAGCCCGGCGACGCCCATGAGGAAGTGGAGATTCCCGGCGCGATCTTCTCCTACCCGATCCTGCGCCAGCAGGGAGAGCCGATTCTGGACGAGGGCACGCCGCCCCCGCCCACCCCGCACCGCCCCCTGATGCCCAGCATCACGCTGGCCGATGAGGACGACGAGGAGAGCGGCAGTGTGGTCCCCGCGCCGATGACCCGCCCGACGGCCCCGGCAGCCCCCGCCCCGCAAAAAACCGCAAAGGCCCAAACGAAGCGCCGCCGCAAGGCCATCACGGCGCTGCGCGCCCTGCACAGAAAAATCGGTGATTGACCACACGAGGGGAGGACCCCATGAGACAGCATAAACTCTGGCTCTGCACGCTGCTGGTGCTGCTGCTGGCAGCGCTGGGCGCATTCGGCGCGGCGGCGGAAACCACCGTCGGCATGTCGGGCGCGGGCAGCTTCAAGATGGAGCAGGTCTATGTCAATGTGCCGGAGCTGGACGTCTACTTTTACGCATTGGACGGGGACGGCAACTCCTACTCACCCATCAAGGTGCAGGCGGCAGGCCCGGAGCTGACGCTCGGGGACCGCAGGCTGGAGGTCCGCTCTGTGGCGGCGGCCAGCGACCCGATCTGCTACATTCTGGCGCTGGACAACAGCAAAAGCATCGAACCATCGGAGTTTTATACGATGCTTGGCGGGGTGCGCAAGCTCATCAACGCGATGGGCGACGATGACCAGCTGATGCTGTACACGACAGCAGGCAGTACCGAGTGCGTGCTGCCGGCAACGTCGGACAAGAACCTGATGTACAAGACGCTGGGCAGCATCAAGCAGGTCGAGGGCAGCTTGGACACGGCCCGGCTGATTTCGGCGGTCTACAGTGAGCTGCAGAGCGACTATCAGGCGCTGGCCCCCCGCAAGGCGGCCATGATCGTGACCGACGCCGGGCAGGTGCTGACGAATATGGCCCTGTTTGCAACGCTGGCCAGCGACGTGGGCGACCAGATCGGTATGGCAGCGTACATCTACCTGATGACCGACAGGCCGGGCATGTTTGAGACGCTGGAAAGCGCCGCCGACGGCAGGCTGGTTTTGTGCGAAGCCTCGACACTGGGCGACGAGCTGAAGAAAAAGCAGGAATACTTCGCCACAGCGCTGGAAATCAAGACCGAGGTGCCCGAAAGCCTCTACGGTGAGCGCCTCGAAACACTGACGCTGGCCATGCCGCAGCTGGGCAGCGCCATCAGGAGCAGCCAGACCGTCTACATGGGCTACCGTCTGGCCAAGCCCCAGGTGACGAAGGTCGAAACGCTGCGCCGCGACAAGCTGCGCCTGACCTTCAACCAGCCCATCAACGAGAACGCGAACAAACCGCAGCTTTATGAGGTGCGGAGCAAAGATATATGGAACTGGCGCGTGCAGGTCAAATCCGTGACGATCAGCGAGGATGCCCGCACGGCGGATCTGGAAATCGAGCCGCTCTACAAAGGCGACTACACGGTAGCGCTGAACCGGGTGTCCGGCAAGATGAGCGCGGCCAACGTCAGCAGCAGCCGCGACACGGCCACGTTCAAGGTGGTCGTCTGGCCGCGGGACAGAGCCTTTTATTTTGCCCGGTTCCGGGGGCCGCTGCTGATTGCGGCGGTGCTGCTGCTGGTGTTGCTGGGCAGCTGGTGGGGCGTGCGACGCCGGGACCGCGCCGCCGAGCAGGAGGCCGAGGCCGAGCATCTGCTGGCCGGTGCGGGGGAACCGAACGCCTTGCCCCGCCGCTGGGTCACGCTGTTCTGGAGCCAGCGCTCCTCGATTGCCGAGAGCCGCTGGGCCGGCATGGT
>OHYG01000401.1_pt1 | contig 18693 bp, 15 predicted proteins | sample 1580221 | NCBI WGS metagenome assembly OHYG01 (sample SAMEA3882521, study PRJEB24775) | human gut metagenome | biome: human-associated habitat; feature: intestine environment; material: feces | place: Netherlands | collected 2009/2010 | reverse complement strand
CGGCAAGGACGGCCTCATGCCGGTGGAAAAGACCATCATCGACCGCTGTGTGCGCTCTGTCTACCGGGAATACCTGAGCGACCCACGCCCGGAAAAGATGCCGATTTTGGAGGACTTGTACAACGAGCTTCGCAGGCAGGATGAAAAGGAAGCTCAGTATATCGCCACGGCGCTGGAAATCTACGTCACCGGCTCCCTCAACGTGTTCAACCACCGCAGCAACGTGAATATCGAAAACCGCGTGGTCAGCTTCGATATCAAGGAGCTGGGCAAGCAGTTAAAGAAGATCGGGATGCTGGTGGTGCAGGACGCGGTGTGGAACCGCGTCACGATCAACCGTGAGCAGCGCAAGTCCACCCGCTACTATATCGACGAAATGCACCTTCTTTTGAAGGAGGAGCAGACCGCCGCCTATACGGTGGAGATATGGAAGCGCTTCCGCAAGTGGGGCGGCGTTCCCACGGGCATCACCCAGAACGTCAAAGACCTGCTCTCCAGCCGCGAGGTGGAGAACATCTTTGAAAACTCCGACTATGTGTATATGCTCAACCAGGCTTCCGGCGACCGGCAGATTCTTGCAAAGCAGCTCAACATCTCGCCGCACCAGCTCTCATATGTGACCCAATCCGCCGAGGGCGAGGGGCTTTTGTTCTACGGCAGCGTGATCCTGCCCTTCGTAGACCGCTTCCCCAAGGATACGGAGCTGTACAAAATCATCACGACAAAATTGTCCGACCTCTCCGAACAAACCGGGGAGGAATCGAAGGACGCAATTACAGTGTAAGGAAGGAGAAAAGACTATGGATAACCACCTTATGATTTTTGAAAGCGCAGATTTTGGTCGGGTACGTTCCGTGCTGAAAGACGGAGCTCCTTGGTTTGTTGCGGTTGATGTGTGCAAAGCTCTCGGATTGAACCAGGTTACGCGCGCAATGTCCAGATTGGACTCGGATGAAGGTGGGTTACTTGAAGTACCCCACCCCCAGAACGCCGATAAGACGATTGAAATAAATGCTGTAAGTGAAGCCGGACTCTATCATTTGATCCTTTGTTCCAAAAAGCCGGAAGCGAGAGCCTTCAAGCGCTGGATCACCCATGAGGTCATTCCCTCCATCCGCAAGCACGGCGCGTATATGACGGACAGCCTGTTGGATGCGCTGGAGGCGCACCCCGAGGCCGTGCCGGAGTACCTGAACCGTCTGCGCAGTGAAAACGCCCGAAACCGGGAGCTGAACCGCCGTCTCCGGCTTGCCCTCCCCAAGGCGGAGTATTACGACGCCTTTGTTGACCCTGCGGACTGCACCAATATCCGCACCACCGCCAAGGAACTGGGCGTTCCCGAAAAGCAGTTTACCCGGTATCTGGAGGAAAAGAAGTATCTGTTCCGGGACAAGAACCGCAAGCTCTTTCCCCGTGCGGTCAAAAAGAGCGCCGGTCTGTTTCTGGTGAGGGACTTCTACACCGAGCGCGGCAAGCTGGGACACTATACCCTCATCACCCCGGCGGGCAAGCGGCATTTTCTGGAGAGAACGGATGAAATTCTGTTTGAATAACGCTTTTAATCCATCAGCAGTCCCATCAGGAGGTGATGAATATGGCAAAACGCTCGCCAAGGCTGATTTTCACCGAGGAAGAACGCGCCCTGCCGGAGCTGGAACGAGCTGTCCGCAAGGCGGACAGGGCGGCGGTTAAGCTGGAAAAGGCCGAAGCGAAAATTCCCAAGAAAACCGTTAAGGTCAAAAAGCGCGTTGTGGACAGTGAGAGCGGCAAGGTCACGACGCGCCTTTTCTTTGAGGAGGCGGACAAAAAGCGTCCGCCCTCCAAGCTGGCGCACGCCGCAAGGAAAGCGCCGCTGGATACCGTCCGCAGCGCAGTCCACCGCAAGCTCCGGGAGGAGGGCGATGACAACCCCGGCACGGAGGCGGCGAACACCCTGACCGAGACGGCGGAGCGCACCTGGCGCATTGCGGAATCGGCGCACCGCTCCCATGCGGAAAAGCCCTACCACAAAGCGGACAAGGCGGAAGCCGCCGCAGACAAAGCCAATCTCAAGGCGCTGAACAAACAGTACGAGCAGGAATACGGCAGGGCTTCCAACCCCTATTCCCGTTGGCAGCAGAAGCAGGCCATTAAAAAGGAATACGCCGCCGCAAAAACGGGGAACGGCGCGAGGAATACTGTCAAAGCGTCCGAGACCACCGCAAAGGCGGCCAGGCGCGCCGCCGAGGGAAGCAAGGAACTCGGCAGCTTTTTTGTCCGGCACAAGAAGGGCTTCCTCATTGCGGGCGGTATCGCCGCCGCGATACTGCTGCTCATGACCTGCATTTCCTCCTGCTCCACGCTGTTTCAGGGAGGAATATCCGGTGTTGCATCCTCCACCTATCCGCTGGAGGATGCGGATATGCTGGCGGCGGAAGCCGCCTACTGCGCCATGGAGGACGAGCTGCGGGAATACCTGAACAGCTACGAAAGCACCCACGATTACGACGAGTACCATTTTGACCTGGACGAGATCGAGCACGACCCCTATGTACTCATTTCCATGATTACCGCCCTCAAGGGCGGAGAATGGACGATTGACGAAATAGGCGGGATTCTGGAGACGCTGTTTGAAAAGCAGTATATCTTAACGGAAACCGTCGCCACGGAAACCAGATACCGCACCGAAACGCATATCGGCTATTACACCGACGAAAACGGCAATCTGCAAAGCTACGAGTACGAGGCGGAGGTTCCCTACACCTACTATATCTGCCATGTGGAGCTGGAAAATTTCAACCTCTCCCATGTGCCGGTGCATATCATGTCCCACGATCAGCTCTCCATGTACGCCGTGTATATGAGCGTGCTGGGCAACCGCCCCGACCTGTTCTCCGGCTCCCCGTATGTGAACCGCTACTACTATACCAAGTATGAGAAGTACGAGATACCCCCGGAGGCGCTGGCGGATGAGCAGTTCGCCGCCATCATCAAGGAAGCGGAAAAGTATCTCGGCTACCCCTACGTCTGGGGCGGCAGCACGCCCGCCACCTCCTTCGACTGCTCCGGCTTCGTCAGCTATGTCTACAACAACTGCGGCGTGGGCTGGAGCTTCGGCAGGCTGGGCGCGGAGGGACTGCGCCAGCTCTGTACGCGGGTGTCCGCCGCCAACCTGCGCCCCGGCGATCTGGTGTTCTTCCAAGGCACCTATGACACCACCGGCGCGTCCCATGTGGGCATTTACGTCGGCAATGATATGATGCTTCACTGTGGCGACCCCATCCAGTACACAAGCCTCAATTCAAGCTACTGGCAATCCCATTTCCTTGCTTACGGGCGTTTACCTGCGCCCTGATCTCTCAGAAAGGAGCCAAAAATGAACCCTAAGATTATAAAGCTCAAGGCTGAACGGGCGAAAAACGATGAGAAGATCGCCGCCCTCCAGTCCCGCAACCGGGAGCTTGACGAGAGCATCGTCGAGCTGGAGAATACTGACATCATCGGCCTTGCCCGCGCCACCGGCATGAGCATGGAGGAGCTGGCGCAGTTCCTCACACAGCTCAAAAGGGGCGGCGCGCCCTTTATCACACCCAATACCAAGGAGGATACGGACTATGTGCATGAAGAAGAATAACAACCGGCTGCTGCGCGGCGTTGCCGCCGTCCTTTGCCTTGCCCTGATGTTCCTCACCATGTCCGGCATGGCCATGGCGACGGATATGGAGGACGCCCCGGCAGGCGGCGCGCCGGAAAGCACACCAGAGATCATGGAGGCCGAGCTTCCCGTCACGCCCGAAGAAACGCCGGAGCCCCCTCCGGCAGAGCAAGGGCCGGACACACAGGAACCGGCTCCCGCGCCGCCTGAAACGACGGAAACGCCGCAGCCGGAGGCGGAATACGCGCTGGATGCGGATATTCCGGCAGGCTGGCACAACGCGCCGGTGACGGTCACGGTCCGCATCAGGGACAAAAACAACGCGGGCTGGCAGAAGGTAGAGGCGGCGCTTCGGGAAACCGCCGAAAGGACAGACCTGACGGAGCAGCTTGCCCACGACGGCCTCGCCCGCTACACGGTGCCGGACAACGGTATCGTGTTTTTCTTTGTCACCGACACCTACGGCGCGGAGCATAAAAAGGAGCTGACCGTATCCTGTATGGACTTTGAAGCGCCCCGGCTGCGGGCAGGCGTCAGCGGTACGCTGCTGCGCGTGGAGGCTGCCGACACCCTCTCTGGCATAGCCGGGGTCTACGTGAACGATGAGCTTTACACCACCCTGCAAAACGGCGAGTTCAGCGTCCGCATTGACAAAAACACGCGGGATTCCCACTTTTACATCATGGGCGTGGACAACGCGGGCAACCGCACGGGCTATCTGGTGATCGCCAACCCCTTCTATGAAAAGGAAACGCCTGCGCCCAGCCCCACGCCGGAGCAGCACAGCGCCCATTGTCCCGCAGACTGCGATTGCAGAAAGCAATCCTCCGGCAATACCGGCAGCAACGGCAATACCGGCAGCAACGGCAGCAATACCGGTGCAGGAAAGCCCTCCAACGCCTCCGGCAGCACGGGAAAGCCCGCTGCGGCACAGACGCCCGCAGCCACAGAGTCGGCGAAAGCACAGGAGCCCACCGATACCGCCGCGCCTGTCGCCATTGAGAAAGGGACGGGCTTTTCCCAAAACGGCAGCGCCGTCACCCGCGACCTGCTCTATGACAAGCACACCAACAAGCAGTTCATCGCGGTAGAAACCCGCAACGGCCATACCCTCTATCTGGTGATCGACTACGATAAGCCGCTGGACGAGGACGGCGAACGGTATGAAACCTACTTCCTCAACCTTGTGGACGAAAGCGACCTGCTTGCACTCATCGACGAGGATTCCGCCCCCGTCTGCTCCTGCAAGGACAAGTGCGAGGCAGGTGCGGTCAACACCGCCTGCGCAGTCTGCAAGACCAATATGACGGAGTGCATGGGCAAGGAAAAGGCTACGGAAAAGACGCCGGAGCCCGACCCGACGCCGGATACGAGCGACAGCCCCGACAAGGACGGCGGCGAAAAGAAGTCCGGCAGCGGTCTTGTTGTGATTGTGCTGCTGCTCCTGATGGCGGGCGGCGGCGCGCTGTATTGGTTCAAGCTCCGTAAGAAGAAGCCCGACACAAAGGGACCTGTGGACTTGGACGATTACGACTACGGCGATGAGGATGAAGATGAGGAATACGAAAACGAGGACGATGCGGACGAGCCGGAGGAAACGGAGGACGCGGATGCATGACCCTTTTCACCAAAAACCCGCTGGAGCGGCTGATGATGCAGCGCCCCTATCCGGGAAAAGAGGAAACGCCGCGCACCCCTGCCCCGGAGGGACATTTCTGCTGCGGCTGTTCCCGCTACGGCACCGTCTGCCTCCGTCCCTGCTACCGTGACACCGACCTGCGAGAGAAACTGCGGGCAAAAGCGCCGGAGCGTTAGGACCCCGACCCTTGCCGCATTCTCCCACCGATGCTACAATGTACCCATGAAAGACCAAATGCAGCGGAAAAGGATGTGATACGGATGCTGAGCTTTGAACGGGTGCTGGAGGCATTCAGGGAGCACCTTACAGAAGATACCGGCGTGGAGGTGGTGCCGACCCGGCACGGCTGTACCTTCCTCACATGGGATGACAGGCGTGAAAATTGGGACACCGCTGAGATTTGCCTCACGCCGGAGGCGCTGCTGGACAGGCTGACCGGCGCGGTGGAAAGCTATGAACAGTGCCGCCTTTTGGATGGAACACGGGACCCAACCGACGCCGAGCGCAAAGCCTTTGCCGAGGCTGCCGAGCGATACCGGAAGCGGTGCCTTGAACGGCCCTGACCCACATACGATTAGAAAAACAGACACGAAAAGCAGTCCTTTGGGGCTGCTTTTTGCTATGCAGAAAAGGAGAAAAATGAATATGACACACCATAAATTAGTGATCGCGGAAAAGCCCTCCGTCGCCCAGTCCATCGCCGCCGTGCTGGGCGCAAGGCAGCGGCACGACGGCTATCTTTCAGGAAACGGCTACCTTGTAAGCTGGTGCTATGGGCATCTGGCGGAGCTTGCCGACGCGGATGTGTACGATGAAAAGTACGCCAAGTGGCGCTATGACGATCTGCCCATCCTGCCCGCAAGCTGGCGCTATACCCTGAGAGCGGACAAATCCAGGCAATTCGAGCTGCTGCGGGACCTCATGCGCCGGGAGGACGTGACCGAGGTCATCAACGCCTGCGACGCGGGACGCGAGGGGGAGCTTATCTTCCGCACCGTCTACTACATGGCGGGCTGCACAAAGACCATGAAGCGGCTCTGGATCTCCTCCATGGAGGACGAGGCCATCCGAAAGGGCTTTGCGGACCTTCGTCCGGGACGGGAATACGACGGGCTGCACCAGTCCGCCCTCTGCCGCGCCCGCGCGGACTGGCTGGTGGGCATCAACGCCACGCGCCTGTTTTCCGTCCTCTACCACCGCACTCTGAACGTGGGGCGCGTCATGACGCCCACGCTGGCGCTCATCGTCCAGCGGGAGGCGGAGATCGGGGCGTTCCGCCCGGAAGCCTTTTACACGGTAAATCTTCGCTGCGGCGATTTTGCCGCCGTGTCCGAAAAGTTCAAAGAGAAAGCGGAGGCGGACGCCCTCGCCGCCGCCTGCGCCGGTCAGCCGGTCACGGTCAAGGCGGTGCAGCGCACGGAGAAAACGGAGAACGCGCCCCGGCTCTATGACCTGACCGCGCTCCAGAGGGAGGCCAACCGCAGCCTCGGCTACACCGCACAGCAGACGCTTGACTACCTGCAAGCCCTCTACGAGAAAAAGCTCTGCACCTATCCCCGCACGGACAGCCGCTTCCTCACCGACGATCTGGAAGCCTCCGTGCCGGAGCTTGTGACCGTTGCTACCGCCATCTGCGAAACCACCGCACCGGAGGGCGTGAACGCAAGACAGGTCTGCGACAGCCGCAAGGTCAGCGACCACCACGCCATCCTCCCTACCGCCAGCGCGGGCAAGGCGGATACCTCCGTCCTGCCGCTGGGCGAGCGCGAGCTTTTGCGCCTTGTGGCGGGGCAGCTTCTCCGGGCGGTCAGCGATGCACACCGCTATGCGGAAACCACAGTTACGCTGGAGTGCGGCGGTACCGAGTTCACCGCCAAGGGCAAAACCGTCCTTAATACCGGCTGGAAGCGGTATCTCGCGCAGGAAAAGCAGGACGCCGCGCTGCCGGAGCTGTCGGAGGGGCAGGGATTGGATTGCGCCGAAGCCGCCGTAAAGGAGGGCAAGACCACGCCGCCCAAGCACTTCACCGAAGATACCCTTCTGTCCGCTATGGAGAACGCGGGCAAGGAAGATATGCCGGAGGACGCCGAGCGAAAGGGCTTGGGAACGCCCGCCACCCGCGCCGCCATCATCGAAAAGCTGGTAGCCACGGGCTTTGTGGAGCGCAAAAGGGCAAAGAAGGCCGTCAGTCTTGTGCCTGCCCATACCGGCGTTTCCCTCATCACCGTGCTGCCGGAGCAGTTACAGTCCCCGCTTCTCACCGCCGAATGGGAATACCGCTTGCAGCAGGTGGAGCGCGGCGAGCTTTCCCCGGACGAGTTCATGACCGGCATTGCGGATATGCTTACGGAGCTGGTGAAAACCTATCAGGTCATCTCCGGCGCGGAGGTGCTGTTCCCCTCCGGCCGGGAGATCATCGGCAAATGCCCCCGCTGCGGCAGCGACGTGACCGAGAGCAAAAAGGGCTTCTTCTGCGAGAAAAACGACTGCCGCTTCGGGCTGTGGCGGGACAACAAGTTCTTTGCCGCCAAGCGCGCCGCTCTGACAAAAAAGGTCGCCGCCGCGCTGTTGGCAGACGGGCGGGTGAAGCTCACCGGCCTTTATTCCGAAAAGACAGGCGGCACCTATGACGCCACCGCCGTGCTGGAGGACACCGGCGAGAGCGTCCGCTTCCGCTTGGAATTTGACAAGGGGGCGAGGACATGAAGCTCTCCAAGCTGGAGCAGGAAAGTATCATCCTCTACAACGAGGAAGAATCCACCGCCAGCATCTACACCCACGACCCCAAGCTGAAGCGCAAGCTCAAGCGCCTTGCGGAGAAATACCCGGACAAGGTGTACCCGGATAAAGCCGTCCACGCCGGAGCGGTCAGCTACGCCGTGCCGAAAAGCTGCGTCAGCGTCCGGGAGCCGTTCAGCGACGAGCGGCGCAGGGCCGCCAGCGAACGCGCCAAAAACGCCGGATATACGCCGCCCGCAAGGAGTATATACTCCGAAAACGAATAAGAACCGAGCGCCCGCACAGGAAAGCCTACCCCTGCGCGGGCGCTGCCATTTTAGGGGCAAACAGCCCATGAAATGAAAGGAGGTGCCTATGACACGAAAATCTCCGTATCCGACAAGAGCGGATTATCCGGCGTTGATTGAAAATGCCAAGCCTGCGCTGCGCGAGCTGATGGAAGCGGCCTCGTATGAACGGAGGATCGCCGTTCTCAACGAATGTTCTCTCGATGTGGTCAATACCGTCTGCACGATCATGGTGCTGGGGCGGCACAGCCTCTATCTTCGCCGCAAAAAGCCCTTCAACGCGCCGGACGCGGTTTTTGCCCGGTGGGCGGCGGACCTGTGGACGCTGCGTGAGCAGGACAAGGCAGGCGACATCCGCTATCTCTGCGGAAAAACGGATTTACGGGAATATCTTTCGCAGGGGCTTCAGCTCCTGCGTATCGACCTGACGGAAGGAGGAACCTATGCCAGAGAAACCCGGTAAAAACAGAGAACAGCTCAAGGAGATCACCGACCGCATCGAGGCGGGCATCCGCGACATCTTTGAATCCGGCGATATGGAAAAGTACCGCAATTACCTGCGAACCATGAGCCGGTTTCACAACTATTCCCTCAATAATCAGGCGCTCATCCACTTGCAGCGCCCGGACGCCACACTTGTGGCGGGCTACAACCGCTGGCGGGACAAGTTCTCCCGCCATGTGCTGCGGGGCGAGAAGGGCATCACCATCATCGCGCCCACGCCGTATAAGAAGAAAATCGAGCAGGAAAAGCTCGACCCGGACACCAAGCTGCCCATTCTGGACGCGGACGGCAAAATCGTCACCGAGGAAAAGGAGATCGAGATCCCCATGTTCCGCCCGGTCAAGGTATTCGACTACGCCCAGACGGACGGAAAGCCCCTGCCGGAGCGCGTGGCCAGCCCCGTCGCCAACCTGACCGGAAGCGTGGAGAATTATGAGGCGTTCATGGAGGCGCTGCGCCGCTCCTCGCCCGTGCCGGTGGAGGTAAAGCCTCTGTCCGCCGATGTGGACGGCTATTTCAGCCCCAAATCCCAGAGCATCACGCTGCGGGAGGGCATGAGCGAGGTGCAGACGGTATCCGCCGCCGTCCATGAGATCGCCCACGCCAAGCTCCACAACTACGGCTTGCAGCAGGCGGCGGAGCGCAAGGTCAAAAGCCGCAATACCGAGGAGGTGGAGGCCGAAAGCATCTCCTTTATGGTCTGCGCCTATTTCGGCATTGAAACCGGCGCGAACAGCTTCGGCTATGTGGCAACATGGTCAAAAAACGCCGAGCTGCCGGAGTTCCGCGCCAGTCTGGACACCATCAGCAAGACCGCAAACGGCATTATCACCGACGTGGAAAAGCATTTTGCGGAGGTTTGCAAGGAGCGCGGCATCGAGCTTCCCAAGGACACGGAATATGAGCTTGTCACCATCCCGCCCTCCCGCGCCGACGCGCTGGCATTTGCCGCCGACTACGCGGCGTTCCTGCGCCGGGGTCTGAACGTTCCCGACAGCGCGGACAAACCCACGGCGGAGGCGGTGGCGGACAGGCTGCTTGCCGGCGAGGGCGCAGAGCTGCGGAAGGAGCTGGAGGATTTCGTCAAGCTGGCAGACGAGATCGGCATTGACGACGGCTCTCATGGGCTTCTGGAACGCTTCAACGGCCTGTCCCGTCAGGAATGGCGGGCAAAGGAGAAACCGCAGCCGGAGATTGAAACAGAAACGCCGAATGTTGAGGATGAGATGCCGCCCCTACCGGAGCTGGAGCAGGGCTATCCCATGCCGGATACCGGCATCGGCTTTTCAGAGATGTATCAGTACGGCTACACGGACGGCAACGCCATGCTGCCGTTGACAAAGGAGCGCGCCATGGAGCTGTTCATGCAGGACGTTCCCGTGTTTCTGCTCTACGGCGACAACACCGAGGCCATGGCGCTGGACGCAGATGACATTTCCTCCCACACCGGCGTGTTCGGCGTGGAGCGAGAGGAATGGGACGCGGTGCGCGGCGTTGTGACGCTGAGTGAACAGGCAGACACGGAAAAGCTGTTTCTGGAAAACCCGCAGGACGCTTTCCTCATCTATCAGATTCGGCGCGGCGGTGAATTGGACGCTTACCGCTTCATGAACTACGACTACTTGCAGAGCAAGGGCGTCACGCCGGAGCGCGGCGGCTACGACGCGATCTACACCGGCGGGCTTGCCGACTATGGGGACAACAAAACCAATCTGGATATGATTTATCAGCGGTTCAACGTGGATCACCCCGCGGATTTCAAGGGACACAGCCTGTCGGTCAGCGACATCGTTGCCCTAAAGCAAAACGGCGTAGTATCCTGTCATTACGTTGACAGCATCGGCTTCCGGGAGCTTCCCAATTTTCTGAAGCCGGAGAATTATCTCAAAAATGTGGAGATGCTGCTGGAGGACGACTATGGCATGATCGACGGCATCATCAACAACGGCCCTAAGCAGCCCACCGTGGCCGATTTGGAGGCGCAGGTCAAGGCGGGCTTTTCCATCTCCCTGACGGAGCTGGCTGCGGCCTCCCACCGCGAACAGAAGAAGCCCTCCGTGCTGGAAAAGCTCAGGGAAAAGACGCCGGAGCAGTCGAAGAATAAAACAGCGCCCAAACGGAGCGCGGAAAGAGAGCTTTGATATGAACGACAAGCATTTCACCCACGATGAAGTCAGCCTTATGAGCATCTACAACGCGGCAGGCACCCGCGAGGGCCTGATCGCAGCCCTCACAGAAATGCGGGGGTATCTGGACGCGGAGGAGGCCGAGCTGCGGGAGCTGACGGACAGCGCCCTCGCAAAGCTGCGCGACATTACCGACGCGGAGTACGCTGCCCTTGACCTGACGCCGGATTTTGACCTCTGAGCAAAGCTGACTGTTTTACGGTCAAGAGCCGGAAAAATCGCAGATTCGCCGCTGGGAGCGCGCCGGATGAGGAATGTATCATCCGGCGCGTTTCTGTTTGAAAATCGCCGTTTTTCCCAAGTCATGAGCCGGAGAAAATACCCCAAAATCGCGCCTGCTTCGCGCAGGAAACGCAGAAAGGCCATTTATGAGAACAGGACTGACAAAAGCTCAGAAAATCACGGAGATCACCTTTGACGAGAAAGAATCCCTTATCCATATCCGCACCCACAATACTGACCTCAAGAACCGCCTTACCGCCTACGCCGTGCAGCACCCCGCAGAGTGCTGTCAACTGGACGCAGACCCCGACACAGGCGACATGGAGTTCACCATCCGCAAGGGGCGCTTGTCCTTCCGCCTGACCGCGCCGTACAGTGAGAAACGGAAACAGGCGGCGAGGGAGGCGGCAAAAACAAGCTGCATTCATAAAAAAGTTGCAGAAATATAGACTCAACAAATTGAAACTCTCTCCTACTACATGGTAAAATTATTGCGGCTGGATTCTGCTGGTCTTGCTATCCAATCTCTACGGTATAACACGGTAGGATTCCCTCTAATACTTTTTTTGGGGAACTGACTGAGCAACTTGCAGAGATGTAACACAGAATTGCGCAGATTCCATCTTTGTCTGGTAGAAAAAGAAGCCATAATCCAGTATTATTACTATAAAAACAGGAGGTGTTCGTTGAATGACGTTTAGCGAGAAATTGCAATTTCTCAGAAAGCATAATGGCCTTTCTCAGGAGCAAGTTGCTGAAAAGTTGAATGTTTCCCGGCAGGCCGTTTCAAGATGGGAACTGGGTGCCATCCCAGACATGGAAAACGTAATAAAAATCAGCAACTATTTCGACTGCTCCTTGGATTATCTTATGAACGATGCAGTTGATGATGTAAACGGAAAAGTTTCCTCGGTACAAGAATATAACGTGAAAAAGATTATCCAACTCAAGCCGGAAACAGTGAGCCTTATCACGGCGCTGGTCGCTTTCATTGCTGTTCTGACAATTTGGATTATTTCTAAAATTGCAGGGACAGGAATTTATCGTCAGGATTTAGCTTCTGGTATGTGGTTTACTGGGTTTGGTGGCTTTGTTGACCATTATGGTCTAAAACCTGTTGTATTCCTATGCATGATAATCTGGGAGCTATCGATTACAGCGAGAGTGTATATACAATTATTTATTCATCGCTATGTTCTAAACACAAAGTATACCGTGTGCCGCGTTATAAGCTGGGGTTTATATCTGGCAGGAACAGTTATTGGAGCCATTTGCATTTGCAAACCGTGGAAATTTATGTGGACATCAGGAATCTGCATTGCTGTGGTTATATATCTTTTGATGATTGCCACAAGTTTAATCGCTGCAACCTACTATGGGAGGAGGTAATCGCTGAAACCTTGGAAGAAAGGACACATAACACATACACAACATTACAAGGAGGAAATCAAGTGAAAAGAATTATTGCTATGTTTTTAAGCGCATTGACCATGTTCAGCCTTTGTGCTTTCCCCGCATACGCAATCGGGCAAGATGCCGAGCAAAATGCCTATGAGACAGTAGTTACAATCTCAGGTGAAGAAAATATACGTAGGTACTTAGCCTCTGTCGGTGAGGAGTATGACCCAACACTCCTATGCATCCAACGCAGAGTAAGAAACACTCCCATTTCCCCTGATAGCCCTAATAATAGGAATCTATCCCCTAACACATTCATCAGAGAATATGTCATAAGGAATAAAAGAACCACAACCTACACTGATACAGGAACTCTTTTGAAAGAGTATCGCAGACCTGCAGGCCGCGTTCTAATTGATGAGGGTATAAATATTTCAACAACCTATACCGCTGATGCTGGCATTTCAGCAGAATTCCTTGAAGCAAGTCTCGGCTTTGAAGTTGAGGGAACAAGCACATTTAGAATTGAATGGGAAGCGACATATTCTTATGCTGTAAAAATTAGGGTCTATCCCGTTTATGAAAAGACTACTGGCGAAGTTTGGGACGATGACGTATGGTACGATGATTACATTGGTAACTTTACCGTTTACCGTGCTGTAGGGGATGATGTTCGAGTATATCGTGCATAGTTTTCAAAGCATACCCTATTAGTAGCTATTCCATGAAAAAGCGGTGGAGTATTACAAGTCGATAAAAAGGAGGTACGCTGTTGTGAAAAAAGGATTGCTGTTCACATTAGTAGCTGCGTTGTTGCTTCCCATGTGCTTGTCCCTTACAGCACATGCCGCGGTGTATTTGGGTACGGGCGACAATGTTGATTCTGGTGGTCACTTGGATTGGGACTATGATACTACATATTATAGTCAGACTGTTTGGGGAATGAATCTGTGGAACGGATACAAAAGCGGGGTCATTAGAGAGGACTCCCCATGGGTTGTTCAAGACCTTTTTGTTACCGATGTTAATTCAGCGACCGCAGGATATTATGGATACAGGGATAGAGTAAATGCAAAAATCTACTTCAATATCTATAGCATGAAAGATTTGTCAACAAGTGAGAAAAAATCCGTTGCTGCTCACGAGCTGGGACATGCATTGGGGTTGGGACATAATTCAGATAATACCTCTGCGGTAATGACAGATGCACACTATTTCCCGACCTCTTTACATCAAGATGATAAAGACTCCTACGATGCTGCGGCAGAGTTATATTGACGGGAAGCGACAGAATGCAACGATTATCACTCGAGGAGGTAATACGATGAAAAGAGTTATCACAGTGGGCTTAAGTGCCCTGTTGGTTTTCGCACTTGTGGGGTGCAGCAGCACCGTAATCATGGAAACTGAAAAGGCATACGACAGCATTGCATTAAGTGCTGAAGTCCCCACCATTTATGATGATGGAAGTTTTATGGTTGACGTGACTAATCCTGCGGAGATTGTAGGTTGGGGAGACTATGTGTTTGTTGCCAGAGTGGAATCAGAATTAAGAACTGAGTATACGAATCTGAGACAAAACGAGGATGGAACAATCACAGGAAAGCCATATACAGTTTACTCCATTACCGTTTTAGAGAACATTAAAGGTGAGCTACGAAAAAACGAGCCTATTGAGTTTTTCAAACACGGCGGGGTTAATTATGATGGACTTAGTATTTCGTTGCTTGAGGGAGATCAACTTCTTGAAAGCGGAAAAACATATATCTTAATTGCTGCATCAGAAGCCGATGGGCGACTGGGGCAGGGAATGCCGAACTCCTCTATTGAGTTGGATTTGAGCCAAAGGCAGAGCTATTCTACGAAATCGGAGTATTCGAGTTATTGCGAATACGTTCGGGATGAAGTGGAATGTGAACGAACTCGCTATCACTCCATGTATGAGAATAGTTCAGAAAGCAGGATTGATGAATAAGATATTACTATAAGCGTAATGCTGGAATCGAACTGTTTACTGAAATTGCTAATTTGAATTACGAACACAATTCAGCCGCACTTATAACAAAAATTAGCTTTTAGATTATTCATTGCCATTAACAGTCGTTTTCGAATGGTATAGTTTTTAGGAAGTGATTATCGCCATAGTTGCAAAGGAAATTGCAGCTTGTGCCCTACTTTTTTACAAAGAGCAATCGAATTTCGATTGCTCTTTGTGTTTTCTATGATTCTTAGAAGGGAGGATTTTGCTTATGCCAAACAAACTGCAAGCCTACGCGGAGCAAGCGGAGCGCACCGCGCGGCAGATCACCGGCAGCCATCTGGCGTGGACGGCGTTTCTGACCACCGCCGCAAGGCTGTATAAGTACCCCTACAATGAGCAGCTCATGATCTATATGCAGCGCCCGGAGGCCACCGCCTGCGCGGAGTATGACTTCTGGAACGAGAAGATGGGGCGCTATGTCCGGCGCGGCAGCACGGGCATCGCCCTCATTGACGCTACCGGCTACAAGCCGAGGCTCAAATACGTCTTTGACGTTTCTGACACCGGCGGCAAGGAAAACGCCCGCCGCGTCAACTTGTGGGAGCTGAAGGAGGCGCACACGGACAGCGTGAGCGCCATGTTGGAACGCAATTACGGCGTTTCCGGCAGGAACGGCCTGACGGAGCAGTTCGAGGCCGTCGCATCCCGGCTTGCGTCGGAATACTGGCGCGACCATTCCCGTGACATTCTCGGCATCGTTGCGGATTCCTATCTGGAGGAGTATGATGATTACAACATCGAAGTGGCGTTCAAAAACGCCGCGGCGGTCAGCATCACCTACTCCCTCATGTCCCGCTGCGGGATGCAGCCGGAGGATCACTTTGAACACGAGGATTTTTTCAGCATCTTTGATTTCAACACCCCGCGCACGGTGGCGGCACTCGGCACGGCGGTCAGCGAGATCAACGAACAGGTTTTGCGGCAGATCGAAGTCACCATACGAAATTATGAGCGCGAACACAGCGCGGAAAGGACGGCAGAGCATGGAGAACAACCTGACTTACACGATGAACGGAGATTACATGATTCCCGACCTGAAGATCGAGGTGCCGGAGCAGCCCCTCGGCAAGTACGGACGGATGCGCCAGAAGTACCTGAAGGAGCATCGCCCCATCCTCTGGAACCAGATGATCTTGGAGGAGACCCTGTTTCCGCACCTGCTGGAGATCGAGCAGGCAGCGCAGAGCCGCTTAGAGCAGATGATGCCGAAGCTGGCGTCGGAGGCCGGAGCGACGGAAGCTCTGAAAGCCCGCGACCCAATGAAATGGGTGGGCCTGATGAACACCTGCAAGGCGCAGGCGGAGGAAGTGATTCTCGCGGAGCTGATCTACGCATAACAGAACACCCCGCACGGGGCGGTCAGCTATCCTTTTTCCCCACCGAAGCGGAACAGATTACAGCCATAGAAGAAGCGGAGAGCGTTGCGCAGACGCCCTTCGCTTTTTCCGTTTCTCAGGAGCAGCTTGACCATGTGCTGCGGCTGGGCGGCAACGAGGACAACACCCGCATGGTCATTGCCGCCGCGTTCCAGAAGCAGAAGTCCACGGAGGACATTGCCGCGCTGCTGCAAAACACCTTTCACGGCGGCAACGGCTTTAAGACGCCGGAGGGCGAGCTTTCCGCGTGGTACGCCGTAGACGGCATCCACATCGCCCCCGGCAGGAGCGCGGAGTATGTGCGCAGCGCGCAGGTAATCGCATGGCAGGATGCCGCCGCGCACATTTCCCAGCTTATGGACAGCGGCGCGTATGCCTCCAATGTGGAGCTTGCCGAGGCAGGGCAACATGAGCGGATGCAGCTTGCCCAAGCCCTCTGGTATCTGAAACACGATCTCAGCGACGAGGCGCGGGAACAGGGCTATCTCTCCTGTATGGATACGCTGCGGGGCGGCGGATTCCCTGATGAAACGGCGCGGCTGGCGGAGCAACTGACAAACACAGATTTCCGTGAAACGCTCTCCGGCGAGTTCACACAGTTTTACGCCGCTCATGAGCAGGACAGAAGCCTGCTGCGCTTCCATTACCACAAGCTGGAGAACATCTGGCAGAGCCTGCGGAACCTGTCCTTGCCCCGCAGGGCGTATTCCTCCGAAATGGCCGCAGTGCCGGAGCTGGGGCGCTTTATCACCGAGGACGAGATCGACCACGCGCTGGATCGCGGCAGCGGTGTCGAGGGCGGCAAGAGCAGAATCTACGAATACTTCACCGCCGACCATACCGGCAAGGAAAAGGCAGCTTTCCTCAAAGATGAGTACGGCATAGGCGGGCGCTCCCATGCCGTTTCCGGTGCATCCCATAGTGATGAAAGCCACGACAGCCGCGGAATTGTCCTGAAAAAGGCAGACTGTGCCAATGTGGAGCTGAGCTGGACGAAGGTGGCCGCAAGGATTGACAGCCTCATTCAGAAGGACCGTTTCCTGACCCCGGAGGAAAAGGCGCGCTTTGAGCAGCTTCAGCGGGAAAAGGAAGCGGAGCGTGAACTGCCAACACAGGCACAGACCGACTACAATGCCATCAAGGAAGCCCACCCGGACGACATCGTGCTGTTTCAGGTGGGCGATTTCTTTGAGATTTACGGCGAGGACGCAAAACAGGCGGCGGAGCTGCTTGATCTCAACCTCACCACAAGAGCGATCCCCGGTGCTGGCCGTGTGGAGATGTGCGGTGTTCCGGCGCACAATTTAGAGCAATATGTAGAGAGATTGCGCGATAAGTATGATGTGACGATCGCCGAAGCGCCAGACTTTAGAGGTGAGCGCCACATTTACACGCTGCGCTCTATCGACCATGAAGCAGAAGCCGCCATCAATGCTTATGAAGCAGAGTTCGGCGCGGACGGCACGAGGGTGTTCCGCGACCCCGCCGCAGAGCAAGTTCAGCCCACGGTGCAGGAACGTTTGGAGCATTACAGGCCGGTGGTGATGGTAGCGGTTTCGGAGGATACGGCCTATCGCAACGCCTGCGGGCACTCTGACCGGGAAAATGCGGAGATCGAGTGTAATGCAGCCGTGCGCCGCGCCGTTCTCAATTCAAAAGATATGGAGCTTATCCGGCTATTTTCGGATATGCCGGAGTTCCGCAGCCGCCTGCACCGAGAGACTTTTGAGGGAACCTATGCGCGGCTCCATGATCTGCTGCGTCCGCTCTCGCAGGACGATATAGACGATGCACTCCGTGCATGGAACGGAAATATCGAGAGCAAGCACGCCGTAGTGCGGTATATGGAGCAGCACGGGCGCGAAAAAGAAACCGCCGCATGGCTCGCCCGCGAGTACGGCGGCAAGGAGGGCAACAATCTCTTTATCGTCCGCGCTGGAAGCCCGGAAACCGCCGAACTGACATGGTCGAAGGTGCAGAGGCGTATCGCGCAGCTCATCCGAGAAGATAAATTCTTCACAGAACAGGAAAAGTCTCTGCTGGAAAACAACCCGGACTATCGCCTTTTGGGTCATTTGCGGGCAGACTGCGAATACTTTCTTGGCGCAGGCAACCGCGCAGAAAAGCATCTGTGGGCGGGCAGCGTCTATGCACAGATCGTCAAAATGCGGGAGCTGTATGACGCGCTCCCCCAAAAACCGGAATGGCTGACGAAAGAAATGATTGATGATTATGCCGACCGGATGGCACCACAGTATCAGGTAGTGGCGTATCATCACTTTGAAAACGGCTTTGATGAGAAACGGGACTATCAAACGCTGGAAGAAGCAGAAAAAGCCGCACAGGGTTATGTGGACGGCGCGATGGAAAGCGACGGCTTTGCGTATGACGGCGCAGCCATCTACGACCAGCAGGCACGGAAGTATCTGCGTATCTACGGCGATTACCCGGATGAACGGGCGCACGCAGAGGTAGCGGGACGTGAGCCGACCGCAGAAACCATTATCCCCGCAGACCGTTTTCATGTGGTGAGCCTTGACCGGGGCTTTCGTACCCTGTACGCCGTGTGGGACGACGAGACCCACGGCTACCATGTGGACGCGGACGGCGTGACCGAGGAATTTACAAGCGAATGGCAGGCGGAGGCGTACCGGCTGGAGCTGCAAG
>OHYG01000398.1_pt1 | contig 18768 bp, 18 predicted proteins | sample 1580221 | NCBI WGS metagenome assembly OHYG01 (sample SAMEA3882521, study PRJEB24775) | human gut metagenome | biome: human-associated habitat; feature: intestine environment; material: feces | place: Netherlands | collected 2009/2010 | reverse complement strand
TACTGGATGTCTTATCGAGCATTTTGGCAACGCAGATGCCGTGCCGCAGCCGCCGAAGCGGTGCTTAAGCCGTTAGGCGGGAATTGTGCGGTGTTGCCATAAGACTTTTCTGCCGCAGAAAAGCCCTGCCAAAACTGCAAAAGTGCTGTTGACGATGCTGGCAAATGTGGTATACTATACATAGACGAAAACGACACAAAAAATAATTTGCCACGGTGTTATAACTACATAATGAAATGGGGAACAAGCGAATGGCTGCAACAGTAATAACCATTGCGGTGGAAAAAGGCGGCTGCGGAAAAACCGTAACGACCTCTAACCTTGCCTATCTGATGGGCGACGAGGGCAAAAAGGTGCTTTGCCTGGACACCGACCCGCAGGGCAACCTGACGTTTGCCCTGACAGGCGGCAACGCCATTACCAGCAAGGCCTTTGCCAACCGCAGTCTGTATGATATGATCGACGGCTTCCGCTACAACACACAGACCAGAGATTTTATCGTCGAGTCGGAATATGAAAACGTGGACCTGATCCCGGCCAACGACCAGACGCCGCGCCTGTCCAAGCGGCTGGAGGATCTGTACACGGACGCCCAGCGGGACTATGACCGCGGCGACCCGAAGTATCTGGCCAGCGATACCGACGTGCTGGACTATTTCCTGCGCCAGGTCAAGGACGAGTACGATTATATCCTGATCGACACCCAGCCAAGCCGGGACAGCCTGCTGCTCTCCAACGCAATTGCCGCGGCGGACTATGTGCTGATCCCGCTGAAGTGCGATTCCTTCTCGGAGGACTCGGCATTCCGCACCTATGTGCTCTGCAATGAGATGCGCAAGAGCAAGACTTCCCGCATCAAGGGCGTCGGCGTGATGCTGACGATGGTGCAGAAAAGTGCAGCCTCGCAGGACATCCGCAGTGACTGCCGGGCCAAGCTCGGCGCAACGCTGTTCAACGCGGAAATCGCCTTTGGCAAGAGTGTGGATAACAGCATCAACCGCTGCGTGCCGGTCTGCTACTCGGCCCGCACGCAGCCCCCGGCCAAAAGCTATGTGGCGGCGTATGAGGAGCTGAAAAAGCGCCTGGCGGAATTGGAGGAAAAGTAAGATGGCTATGAAAAAGAAGCCCGGCAGATCCAAGGTCGAGGTGGGCATTCCGTCCACCGAGGCGGTTTTCAGCGCCGGAAACAACAACGCCTCCGGCAGCCTGATTGCCAATCTGGCCACGCAGAACCGCGCCGAGCTTGCCTATGAGCTGCGGGAAATTGCCTTGCAGGACATCGAGCTGAACCCGGACAATGCGATTTTCCGCCAGCTGGACACCGACGAGGATGTGGAAACACTGGCCAACGACATTGACCGCAACGGCCTGATGCACAATCTGGTCGTATATCCGCGGACGGATGGCAAACAGACGAAGTACGTTCTGCTCTCCGGCGAGCGCCGCTATAAGGCATTGAATTATTTGCAGGCGCGCGGCGACGCAAAGTGGAACACAGTCAAAAACTGCCGTGTTGTCACAACACCGCTGAGCGACAACGAGAAAAAGGTCATGCTGCTGAGCGCCAACTTGCAGGTGCGCGGCGGCTTTGCCAACGAGATGATCCGCCGCAAGGCGGTTGCCGAGCTGGTGTCCTGCCTGCAGGCAGAGCCGTACAACCTGACAGCAGCCGAGGCAAAAAAGGCCATCAAGGAGGCAACGCCCATCAACGGGCGGCAGATCGATAAGGATCTGAGCATTGAAAAAAATCTGAATGAGGGTCTCAAGGATCTGCTGGATCGTGGCTTTGTGCTGCGCAGCGAGGCGGAGAGTTTTTTGCGGATGACGCCCGAGGAACAGAGAATCGCTGCCCAAATGCTGCAGCAGCTCTATGCTATTGCGTACAACGGCCCGGGCAGCGCAGCCATTCAGGACGAGAAAAAAGCGATTCGCGGGCGGTTCGTGGATGCACTGCGGACGGTGGCCGACACCAGCAGTATGCAGGATGCCCACGAGGCGTTGGTCGCTGCGGTGTTCACGGTCCAGAAGGAGATGGCGTGTCTGAAGGAGACCATCCGAAAGGTCAAGACCATCCCGTCGGAGCAGCCCGCCGCGCAGGTTGAGCAGACAGAGGTAATCCGGGAGGTCAGGGAAAAGACCGCCGGTGCCAAGGTACAGAGCAAAATTACGGGCAAGCTGTCCAGCCAGACGAGCCGCCTGGAAACGATGCTGCGCAGGAAAAACCCCGAGAAGCGCCTTGCAGAAAAATATACCCACGAGGAGCGCCGGCAGGCCATGAAGGAGCTGGACGAGATGATCGCCACGGCCACGCGGCTGCGGGAAATAATTGCAAAGGTGGAGCGCAGCGCCGATGAAGCCCAGGAAGTATAGGCTGCGTATCCGCCTGCACCGCAAAATTTACGATCTGCTTGAGATGGAAGCATTGTGGCAGGACAGTAAGATCGGTACGCTGGCCAACCGCATCTTGCAGGAGGAGCTGGCCAAGCTACGGCAGGTCGGACTGGACCACTGCGTGTGCGGGGATGAGGACGCAGCATCCGCGCGGCGCATCGAGGCAGAAGAGCACCCCGAGAGCTATTACATGCTGCCGTCGTTTGACTGCCGCGAAAAGTATATGCCGACCCATGGCCGCGGCCTTGACACGAAGGGACAGGTCACGCTGCTGGTCACAGCGGAGCAGCTGCAGCTGATCGACGCGCTGTTTGACCGGGAAAGCGGCTGTGTCCGCGGGCTTTACTCGGAATCCCAGGGGCAGACGGTCAAAAGCTACCGCTATCAAATCGTGGGGCTGCTGCTGCACAATCCCTTGCTGCAGGAGTTACAGAAGCAATAATTGTTACAGAAAAGGACTCGCAATGGATTTGCGGGTCTTTTTTTATAGGAAGTTTGTGGTAGGGCAGGGGAGAGAAAAGGGTATTGCGAGAAAATTTCTTGAAAAAAATGAGAAAAAGTAAGAAAAAAGAAAGGGCTTCTGAGGGAGGTATGCGGCAAACGGAAAGAACACGGGTCGATGGAAAAAAGCACCTACTTGGTTATATAAAGAATGTAGGGGCGAACATTGTTCGCCCGCCAACCTGGTGCAGCAAGGCTTTTCCGGGAAGGCCTTGCACATAGCGCGCGGGCACGGGCGAGCAATGCTCGCCCCTACAGAGTTTTATAACGGCAGAATGATTTACAAACAGTAATAGTAAATTAAATATTTCCAAATTGTACTTTTAATGCCCTGTATTGCGAGAGACTTTCTGCGAAAAAAAGAAAAAATCAGAAAAAATCTCCGCCTTGCAACTGCGTTTTATATCTGCTACAATAGCGGTAAAAAACAGGGGAGGTCTGCACATGGAACCGGAAAAGCTGTTGGAGGCGCTGCACACAGCGGAAAAGCTCAAGGACACAACGCGGCATTGCTATACATCGAAGGGACGGCACGAGAGCGTGGCCGAGCACAGCTGGCGCATTGCGCTGATGGCGTTCTGGCTGCGGGATGAATTTCCGCAGGCGGACATGGACAAGGTCATCCGCATGTGCCTGATCCACGATCTGGGCGAGTGCTTTACCGGGGACATCCCGGCGTTTGACAAGACCGCCGCCGATGAGGCCGCCGAGGAAGCGCTGCTTTCCCGCTGGGTCGATTCACTGCCCGAGCCGGTCTGTACCGAGATGCGGACGCTGTACGCGGAGATGGCAGCCTTGCAGACGACGGAGGCCAAAATCTACAAGGCGCTGGATAAAATGGAGGCCGTCGTCCAGCACAACGAGTCCGCGATTGCGACCTGGGAGCCGCAGGAGTATGCGCTGAACCTGACCTACGGCGTGGAGCAGTCGCAGTTCTCGCCCTATATGCAGGCGCTGCGGGAGGCCCTCCGGCAGGAAACGCTGCGCAAGATGGAGCAGGAGGGCGCGACACCGCAGCCGTGAGAACGGTATAAAAAATCCTCCTGGCGGGCAGAATAGAAGGTGATGATTCTGCCGACAGGAGGAAACCAAATGCGAGAAATGTTCTGCTTTCAGTGCCAACAAACGGCGCATAACACCGGCTGCGACGGCAAGGCCGGTGTCTGCGGCAAAAAGGCCGACACCGCCAACTATCAGGATGAGCTGATCGGGGCACTTATCGGGCTGGCGCGGGCGGCGCGGGCTGGGACGCCGACACCGCACACCGATGAATTGATTTTGAAGGGCCTGTTCACGACGATCACGAACGTGAACTTCAACAACGAAACCATCCTGCAATGCAAGGCGGAAATCGAAAAGGAAAAGGCTGCCGTCGGCCCCGGGCAGCTTGACGATTACGACCTTGCCGCGCTTTGGGCGGCGGGGGAGGACGTGCGCTCGTTGAAATCGCTGATCCTCTTTGGGCTCAAAGGCATGGCGGCCTATGCGTACCACGCCCGCGCACTGGGGAGAACAGACCCCGCTGTGAACGCCTTTTTCTATGAGGCACTCGAGGCCATCGGCGCAGAGAAAACGCCTGACGAGCTGCTGGCGCTGGTGCTGAAAACCGGAGAAGTCAATCTGGCCTGTATGGCGCTGCTGGACGCAGCCAACACCGGCGCATACGGTGACCCCGTGCCGGTCACGGTGCCGCTGACGATTGAGAAGGGCCCCTTCATCGTGGTCAGCGGCCACGACCTGCACGATCTGAAGCTGCTGCTGGACCAGACCGCGGGCAGGGGCATCAACATCTACACCCACAGTGAGATGCTGCCCGCCCACGGCTACCCGGAACTGAAAAAATATCCGCACCTCAAAGGAAACTTCGGCACGGGCTGGCAGAACCAGCAGTCAGAGTTCCACAACATCCCCGCGCCCATCCTGTTCACAACGAACTGTCTGATGCCGGTGCGGCAGAGCTACAGTGACCGTGTGTTCACGACGTCGGTGGTGTCCTACCCGGAGCTGACCCACATCGGGGACGACAAGGATTTCACCCCGGTCATTGAAAAGGCGCTGGAATGCGGCGGCTACCCCGAGGATCACCCGATGACCGGGATGAACGGCGGCAGCACGGTCATGACCGGCTTTGCCCGCAATGCGGTGCTGTCCCACGCAGAGCAGATCGTCCGGCTGGTCCGGGAGGGGAAGATACGCCACTTTTTCCTGATCGGCGGCTGCGACGGTGCAGCACCGACGCGCAGCTACTACACGGACTTTGCACGGATGACGCCGCCCGACACGCTGATTCTGACGCTGGCCTGCGGCAAGTACCGGCTGAACGATATGGATCTGGGCAGCATCGAAGGCATCCCGCGCGTTCTGGATTGCGGGCAGTGCAACGACGCCTACAGCGCCATTCGCATTGCGCTGGCGCTGGCCGAGGCGTTTGGCTGCGGCGTCAACGACCTGCCGCTTACGCTGGTGCTGTCGTGGTATGAGCAGAAGGCTGTCTGCATTTTGCTGACGCTGCTGTATCTGGGGCTGCGCAATATCTACCTTGGCCCCACGCTCCCGGCGTTCGTCTCACCGAATGTACTGGACTTTCTCGTTAAGCAGTACAACCTGACGCCCACGGGCGACCCGAAAACAGACTTGGAAAAGATACTGAACCGACAATAACAACATCCGCCGTGCAGAGAGACGCCTCTCTGCACGGCGGATGCTTTTTTGCAGCTTTTTCCTTATTTAGGCAAATGGGCGTTTACACCTTCACCAGCTCATACGCCTGCGTGCCGATGCCAAGGGCCTCGGCGGTGTCGATGGTGTGGGTGCCGTGGCGGCTGTTGACGCGCTCCATAAAGTGGTCGCGGCCCGGGTCATTGCTGTTTATGACCAGATCAATGCAGGCGCGGTCCAGCGCGACGGGGTCAAGGCTCGAGAGGATGCCCACATCGTTCATGCAGGGGTCCTCGGCCACGGCGCAGCAGTCGCAGTCAACGGAAAGGTTCTTCATGATGGCGACATAGGCGATCTTGCCCGCAAAGTGCTTTGCCACGGTGGAGGCGGCGTCTGCCATGGCTTCAAGGAAGGTGTCCTGCTCGGCGCAGTTCTCCCACAGGATGTGCTGGTCGGTGACCTTGCCGCCGGTATGGATGTACGTCTTGCCGGCGCTGGATGCGCAGCCGATGGACAGCTGCTTGAGCGCACCGCCGTAGCCGCCCATCGGGTGACCCTTGAAGTGGATGAGCACGAGCATACTGTCATAATTCTCGATGTTTTTGCCCAGATAGTTGACCTTGAGAACTTTGCCGTTCTCGACGGGCCATTCGACGTCCGGACCCTCGGCGTCCATGATGTCAACATCAAACAGGTCACTCCAATGATGCTTCTTCATAAGCTCGATGTGCTTGGGCGTCTCATTGCGTGCGCCGCCGTAGGCGGTGTTGCACTCAACAACGGTGCCGTTGACGGCGTCGATGACGGGCTTCATAAACTCGGGGTGCAGGTAGTTCTGGTTGCCGTCCTCGCCGCTATGGACCTTGACGGCCACCTTGCCGGGCAGCTCGATGCCCAGCTGGCGGTACATCTTCACAACGGCTTCGGGGGTGAGTTCGTTGGTGAAATAGACGGTAGATTTAGCCATAATAGGGGACCTCCGTTTAAAATAGTAGCGTGATAAAAGGCTTCCCCCTCGGGGGAAGCTGTCCGCGGAGCGGACTGATGAGGGCAAAGCATGCGATTGCTGCCTGTTCACGGGTGGCCAACGGAGGGCTGCCCCTCATCCGGCCTCGGTCGGGGCCTCGGCCACCTTCCCCCTCGGGGGAAGGCTATTGAAACCGCAGCGGCAGCTCCGGTTCGCACTCTCACTTTTGCCTTTCTGCTGTCTCTAGCATAGCATGAAAGCCGGGTTTAATGTCAAGTGGTTTTGCAAAAAATGAAGCAAAAGCCTTGCAAAACACGACAAACTGTGCTACTGTAAATTTGTACAAAAGGGGAGCTTGCGTAAAGCGGGCTGAGAGTGGGCTGTTTCGCCCTGACCCAAAAGGCAGCGCCGCCGCGGTGCTGCCTGAACCTGATTTGGATAATGCCAACGTAGGGAGATACCGTAGCACTGCGCTTCTTGTGAGCTTTTGTGCGGATATGTCTTTGCAGGCGTATCCGCATTTTTACTTATAAGGAGCGTTTTGTATGCTGGGTACCTGTCTTGAAAATGTGCGCAACACTGTACCGCTGGTGCACAATATCACGAACTATGTCACGGTCAACGACGTGGCTAACATTCTGCTGGCCTGCGGCGGCAGCCCGATCATGTCCGATGAGCCGGAGGACGTCGAGGACATCACGTCGATCTGCGGCGGCCTGAACATCAACATCGGCACGCTGAACCAGCGCAGCATCGAGGGTATGTTCCGCGCGGGCGCAAAGGCGAATGCCCTCGGCCATGTCGTGCTGCTCGACCCCGTTGGCGCGGGCGCGTCGGCCCTGCGCACGAACACCGCCGTCGAGCTGATGGAGAAGATCAAATTCACCGTCATCCGCGGCAATATCTCCGAGATCAAGACGCTGGCGCTGGGCAGCGGCACGACGAAGGGCGTTGACGCTGACGTTGCGGACGCCGTGACCGACGCAAATCTGGACAGTGCCGTCAAATTTGTCAAAGACTTTGCGGCCAAAAGCGGCGCTATCGTCGCCGTCACCGGTGCCATCGACCTTGTCAGCGACGGCACGGCCTGCTATGTCATCCGCAACGGACGCCCCGAGATGGGCAAGATCACCGGCACGGGCTGCCAGCTCTCCGGCATGATGACGGCCTTCGTCGTTGCGAACCCCGACAATAAGCTCGAGGCTGCCGCCGCGGCGGTCTGCGCCATGGGTCTGGCGGGCGAGATCGGCTGGAGCCGTATGGCCGAGGGCGACGGCAACTCCACCTACCGCAACCGCATCATTGATGCCATCTACAATATGGACGGTGCAACGCTGAATGGGGGCGCCAAGTATGAACTGCGATAAAAATGATCTGCTGCTCTATGCCGTCACGGACCGCCACTGGCTGGACGGGCGCAGGCTTATCGACGTTGTGCGCGAAAGCCTTGACGGCGGTGTGACGATGGTCCAGCTGCGCGAAAAGACGCTGGAGGAGGGGAAGTTCCTCGAGGAAGCGAAGGAGCTGCAAACGCTCTGCCGCGAGCGCGGTGTGCCGTTCCTTGTGAATGACAACGTCGAGATCGCCCGCGAGATGAACGCAGACGGCGTGCATGTCGGCCAGAGCGATATGGAGGCGCAGGACGTCCGCGCGATTTTGGGCCCGGACAAGATTCTGGGCGTCTCCGCCCAGACCGTGGAGCAGGCCGTTCTGGCCGAAAAGCACGGCGCGGATTACCTCGGCGTCGGCGCGGTGTTCCCGACCGGCTCGAAGGACGACGCCGACGATGTGAGCTATGAGACGCTCAAGGCCATCTGTGGGGCCGTGTCCATCCCCGTTGTCGCCATCGGCGGCATCACGCAGGAAAATGTCGCGAAGCTCGCGGGCAGCGGCATCTGCGGCGTCGCGGTCATCAGCGCGATTTACGCGGCAAAGAACATCCAACAGGCATCCGCCGACCTGAAGGCCGCCACGGAGAAAATGCTGCATGACTAAGGCTGCTGTTTTTGATCTGGACGGCGTGCTGCTCGACTCCATGGGCATCTGGAACGACCTTGGCGCGCGGTATCTGCGCAGCCTGGGCGTCACGCCGGAGGAAGGACTCAACGAGATTTTGTTCTCGATGAGCATGGAGCAGGGTGCGGAGTATCTGCACACGCACTATGCACTGCCGCAGTCTGCCGCCGAGGTCGGCGCGGGCATTGCGGACATGCTGCGGGACTTCTATTTTTATGAGGTCCCCGCCAAGGACGGCGCGGCGGCGCTGCTGGCCGCCCTGACCGCCCGCGGCGTGAAGCTGGCGGCGGCCACGTCCAGCCCGCGGGAGCACGTCACGCGGGCGCTGGAACGGCTGGGGCTGCTCGGGTATTTCACCCGGCTTTTCACTACGGCAGAGGTCGGCGTCAGCAAGCATGAGCCGACAATTTACCTGCTGGCCGCCGAGGCCCTGCACGCCGAGCCGGCGGAAACGCTTGTCTTTGAGGACAGTCTCTACGCCCTGAAAACCGCGAAGGCCGCGGGCTTTTACACAATCGGCGTCTACGATGCCGACGGCGAGACCGACCAGGCCGGACTGAAAATGGCAGCGGATCTGTATGTGAGAGATTTGCACGAAGCGAAAGCAGCACTCCTGTAGGGGGCGGCGTCCCACTGCCGCCGCACGGCACGAAGCGGTCAAGACCGCTCCCTACAAAGCCCCTTGAAAAATTGCATCGTAGGGAGGGGTCTTGACCCCTCCGCAGGTCGTCGAGGACGCCGACCCCTGCTGCTGCAAAAAGGCCTCCCCCAGCGGTACACCGGGGGCACCACCTTGTGCCGCTTTATAAAACCTTGCTGTATACAAAAAAGAAAGGAAGTTATCACCATGAGAACAGCATTGACCATTGCCGGAAGTGATTCCAGCGGAGGCGCCGGTATCCAGGCAGACATCAAGACCATGACCGCCAACGGCGTTTTTGCCCTGTGCGCAGTCACGGCCCTGACCGCCCAGAACACCACCGGCGTGACCGACATTTTTGACTCGACCCCGCATTTTCTGGCGGAGCAGCTCGACGCAGTGTTTACCGACATCTTCCCCGATGCCGTCAAGATTGGCATGGTATCCTCGGCAGAGCTGATCGAAACGATTGCGGCAAAATTGAAGGAATACAACGCAAAGCACATCGTCGTGGACCCCGTCATGGTCGCAACATCCGGCGCAAAGCTGTTGCGCGACGACGCCGTGACCGCGCTGTGCGAAAAGCTCCTGCCGCTGGCCGAGGTCCTGACGCCGAACATCCCCGAGGCGGAGATCCTCTCCGGCATGACCATCCAAAACGCCGCCGATATGGAGCGGGCCGCACAGACCATCAGCGAAAAGTACGGCTGCGCGGTGCTCTGCAAGGGCGGGCACCAGATCAACGACGCCGACGACCTGCTTTGGCGCGACGGCGCGGGTAAGTGGTTCAAGGGACGCCGCATCGACAACCCCAACACCCACGGCACCGGCTGCACGCTGTCCAGCGCCATTGCGTCGAATCTCGCGAAGGGCTATGACCTTGACACGTCGGTGGAGCGCGCAAAGGCGTACATCTCCGGCGCGCTGGCCGCTATGCTTGACCTCGGCCACGGCTCCGGCCCGATGAACCACATGTTCGCACTGAAGGGGGATTTTGTCGAATGAAAAAGACCTCTACCTTTCAGAACGGCCTGATCTGGTTCGGCGCGGGCGTCTCGCTGGCCGAGATCCTGACCGGCACCGCCTTTGCGCCGCTGGGTATGGCAAAGGGCTTTGCGGCCATTCTGCTCGGGCATATCATCGGCTGCGCCATGATGCTGCTGGCGGGCCTCATCGGCGGGCGCACGGGCCGCAGCGCTATGGAGACCGTAAAAATGAGCTTTGGCCAGAAGGGCGGCCTGCTGTTTGCGTTCCTGAACGTTTTGCAGCTTGTCGGCTGGACGGCCATCATGATTTATGACGGGGCACTGGCCGTCGGCGGCATTTTTGCGATTGGCCGCTGGGTCTGGTGCCTTGTCATCGGTGCGCTGATTATCGTGTGGATCGCCGTCGGCGTGACCGATTTGGGCTGGATCAACAAAATTACGATGGCTGCTTTGTTTATTCTGACACTGGTGTTGTGCAAGGTCATCTTCTTCTCCGGCAACGCCATGGTCGGCATTGACGGCGAGAGCCTGACCTTCGGTGCGGCGGTGGAGCTGGCCGTGGCGATGCCGCTGTCCTGGCTGCCGCTCATCAGCGACTACACACGCGACGCCGAGAAGCCGACCCAGGCGACCTGGGTCAGCGTGCTGGTCTACGGCGCGGTATCCTGCTGGATGTACGTCATCGGCATGGGCGCGGCCATCTTTACCGGCGAGTATGACATTGCCGTTATCATGGTCAAGGCCGGGCTCGGCATTGCCGCGCTGATCATTCTGGTTTTCTCCACGGTCACGACGACCTTCCTCGATGCGTGGAGCGCGGGCATCTCTGCCGAGAGCCTGTCCGCAAAGCTCAACGGCAAAAAGACCGCCATTGCCGTGACGGTCATCGGCACGGCGGCGGCCATCCTCTTCCCGATGGACGACATCACGGGCTTTCTGTACCTGATCGGCTCGGTGTTCGCGCCGATGATCGCCGTGCAGATCGCAGACCACTTTATTTTGCACCGGGACCGCTTTGCCGTGGCTGCCGACGCGCGCAACCTTGTTATCTGGCTCGTGGGCTTTATCGCCTACCGCCTGCTGATGGGCGTTGACACGCCGGTGGGCTACACGCTGCCCGACATGGTGCTGACCGTAGTGCTGTGCCTGCTGGCCGAAAAAGCAAAACCTACCAAGCAAATGTAAAAGTGTAAACCAACGAGGCGGAGATAACGACGCCTGCGTAAAAGCGCGAAGGACGCGCTGTAAACAGCAAAATAGCACCCTGTATTTTGCGAAACCTGTCCTGTTTTGGAGCACGGGCGGCAGCTATAATGGTAGCATCATCAGCAAGAAAACCCGCTGATGACGACCCTTATCGCTGCCGCTTTTTTTGCGGCCCAATGTGTTCTGAAGGAGGAACAAGAGTATGGGATTCATTATTGCTGCCGCTGTTGCCGCGGCCATCATTGCCTTCTGCTTTCTCTGCTACAAGAAGGCCCCGCCGACCCAGGCCATCGTCGTGACAGGCTTCGGCCTCTCCCGCCCGAAGGTCGTCTGCGGGCGCGGCGTCTTTGTGCTGCCCATTGTGCAGCGCGCAGACCGCCTGAACATGCGCCTGTTGAAAATCGACGTGAAAACACCGGAAACGGGCGTTAAAACCAAGGAGGGCGTCTCCCTCTGGCTCGACAGCGTCGTCACCGTCCAGGTCTACAGCGAGAACTCCACCGTCTCGGACGAGGAGGTCCGCAACGCCGGATATGACGACATCCGCACGTACATCAATTCCCGCCAGCAGTCCGCGATCTCGAACTTCCTCGGCATGGACGAGGCGCACATCAATGAAAAGATCAACGATGTGCTGCAGGGCAACCTGCGTGAGATCGTGTCCGAGATGACCGTGGACCAGATCCTGACAAACCGCAAGCAGATGGCCGTCAGCGTCGTGGAGAACGCACGCCCCGACCTGGCCAAGATGGGCTTGGAGGTCGTGACCTTCAACGTGCAGGACGTCAAGGACGCCGTGGACGCCATGGGCCACAACCACGGCGTTATTGAAGCCATCGGCGTCGAGCAGGAGGAGCTTGTGAAAAAGCGTGCCTCCATCGCCAAGGCCGAGGCCGAGCGCGACGTCTCCTGCGCGAAGGCTGCCGCCGCCATGGCCGCGAACGAGAAGGAGATCGAGGCCCAGACCGCCATTGCCCAGCGCAACAACGAGCTGGAGCTGGCAAAGTCCAAGCTGAAGGCCGAGGCTGACAAGGCCGCCGCCGACGCGAACGCCGCCGGTATGATCCAGACGAACCTGCGCGCCAAGGAGGTCAAGGAGTCCGAGGCCGACGCCGAGATCGCCCGCCAGAAGAAGATGGTCGACCTGGCCGCCCAGGAGGCCGAGGTCCAGCAGCGCAAGCTGGATGCCGAGGTCCGCAAGCAGGCCGACGCCGAGCTGTACCGCCGCCAGAAGGAGGCCGAGGCCCAGAAGTATGAGGCCGAGCGTGCCGCCGAGGCCGCGAAGTTTGCCAAGCAGCAGGAGGCCGAGGGCATCGCGCTGGTCGGCAAGGCCGAGGCGGAGGCCATCCGCCAGAAGGGCCTGGCCGAGGCCGAAGCGATGAAGCAGAAGGCCGAAGCCTACAAGCAGTACAACGACGCCGCTGTGGCCGAAATGATGATCAAGGTTCTGCCTGAAATTGCCAGAAGTGTCGCGCAGCCCCTGTCCAGCATCGACAAGGTGTCCATCATCGGCGGCGATGCGTCCGGCGTGTCGGGTGTCTCCGGCAATGTGCCAGTGCTGATGGCCCAGACGATGGAGGCCATGAAGGAGGCCACCGGCATCGATATGCGCGACATTGTCCGCGCCAACAGCATCGAGGCCAAGACGGACCGGAACATTACGATCAAGACCGAGGACGAGGAATAAACGGGAAGCAGAGCGGTAGGGGCCGCACACGTGCGGCCCGCAGCTTACCGAAAGGCGCTTGTATTCCTTACACAGCCGGGCCTGGCATGCCCGGCCCCTACTGAGCAATAAAAGAAAGAAACGGGATGTCACTTTTGCGGGCATCCCGTTTCTTTCTTTTTCTCTCACAGCTCCGGCAGTTCCTCCCACACAGGCAGGCGGTGCAAAGCGCGGACAATGTTGCACTGCTCTAACAGCGTGCCGTCGCCGTCGCACATCGTAGCGTACCACAGCGGGCTGCGCAGGCCGTGGGTGTCGGGGTCAAACAGGTGCTCGGGACCGCTGGCGTACTGGAAATGCAGGTGGCTTAAAAGCCCGCCCTGCAGCCGGGCCGCGCGGGGCGGCATCGGCTCCATTGCCAGCAGGCAGCGGAACGGCCAGTCGGCGGGGACATCCTCGGCGACAAAAAGGGCGTTCTCCTTGCCCTCAAGCCCGCGCTCCAAAACGTGGTCCAGATGATAGACCGCCCGGCCGAGGGTGTTCCCGTCGGCGTCCGTCCACGCGATGCAGAGCTTGCCGCCGTCGGCGGGGGTGATAGTCCAGCCGCCCAGCGTGTGCGGGTTGCCGATGCTCGTCGTCACGCAGGCCGTCTGCCAGAACTGCTTCGCGCCGCTTTTAAACATCGGCAGCGCAGCAGCGGCGGCCTCGGCCTCCTGCCAGGCAAGCTGCAAATACGGGTCAGTGCTGGTGATATAGCTCTCAAAATTCTGCCAGCGGCCCAGCCAGTCGTTCGGGTGAAATTCCATGGGGGTCACACTCCTTCCGTATCGTCCCAGCGTATGACGCGGTCACACCAGTTGGCGGCCAGCTCCTCATCGTGGGTGATGACAAGCAGGGTCTTGCCCTGCGCCTTCCATTCCTGCAAAAGCTGCCCGACCTGCTGCATACTGCCCAGGTCAAGGCCGCTCGTCGGCTCGTCCAGTAAGATCAGCGGCTTGTCGGACAGCATGGCCGCCGCTACGACGACCCGCTGCTTCTGCCCGCCGGAAAGGCTCATCGGGTGGCGGTCCGCCAGACCGTCCAGCCCCAGCGCCTGCAAAACGGCGTCGCACCGCTCCGGGTGGGCTGCGCCGAGCAGCACCTCCTCCCGCACGCTGTCGCTGAACAGCTGATAGTTCACATCCTGCATGACAAGGAAGCTGCTCCTGAGCCGCTCCCTTGCGTTGGCGGGTCTGCCGTTCCGGCAGATTTTGCCGCTGACCGGCTCCAGCAGGCCGCAGAGCGTGCGGGCCATCGTCGATTTGCCGATGCCGTTGCGCCCCATCAGGCCGACGATCTCACCGGCGGCAAAGCTCATATCGGGCAGGGTGCGCAGCGGGTGCTTTTTGTCGCAGCCCAGCGTGACGCCCTCCAGCGTGAGCACCGGCGTACCGGGGCATCGGGCGCTCTGCTTTGCGCGGATTCCGGCGCGGCAGTCGTCCAGCGTGCGGGCGCGCAGACCGTACCCGGCCAATGTGTCCGCAGGCAGCGCGGCAAACTCTGCAGCGGACCACTGCGCGGCCAGGCGGCCCGCCGCAAAGAAGAAATACCTGTCCGCCAGATCGGTGATCCAGGCAAGGCGGTGCTCCGCCAGCACAACGGTCACGCCCTGCCGCTTCATCACGGCGATCATATCGTGCAGCTGCGCGATGGCGGCGGCGTCCAGGTTGCTCGTCGGCTCGTCCAGCACCAACAGCCGCGGGCCGAGCATACAGGCCGCCGCGAACGCGACGCGCTGCTTTTCCCCGCCCGACAGCTTGAAAACGCTGCGGTCCATCAGCGGGCCGAGCCGGAACTGTTCGACGACCTCGTCCACGCGGCGGCGGATGGCCTGCGGCTCCATGCCGGCGTTCTCACAGGGGAAGGCCAGCTCCGCCGTCGTGTCCACGTTGAAATACTGGGTCTTGGGGTTCTGGAACACGCTGCCGACCTGCGGCACATAGGCTTCGATGGCGGCCTCGCCCGCGGCCAGCCCCGCCGCCGTGCAGCGGCCTGTCAGGGTGCCGGGATAAAATTCCGGGGAAAGGCCGTTCAGCAGATGGGTGAACGTCGTCTTGCCGCAGCCGCTCCGGCCACAGAGGACGACGCATTCCCCGGGCTGCACCGTCAGCGTGACGTCCTGCAGGGCGGGGGAGGGGGCACTTTGATAGGTAAAGCTTGCGTTTTCGGCTTCGATCACAGCAGCGTCACCACCTTCCAGAGCAGGGGCAGCGTGCAGAGCGCGGGATAGAGGAAATCCCACGCGGTCAGCCGCAGCTCGGTCATGCAGGTATGCCGCCCCGGCAGGCCGATGCCCTTGGTCAGCGCGGCGGCGGAAAGATCCTGCGCCACATTGTTGCTGTTCATCAAAAGCGGCATCAGGATGTATTCCAGCGACTGCACGGGATGGCGCAGCAGCGCGCCGCGGCCCGCGGCAATGCCCCGCAGGGCCATGGCCGCGCGGATGTGGCGGTAATCCTCGCCCACGGTGGGAAAGAACCGCACGACGACGGCACAGGGGATGATGATGCTCTCCGGCAGGTGCATCCGGCGCAGCGCGGCGGTCAGCTCCCCGACTGTCGTCGTTGAAAACGCATAGGCGCCGGTGATGATGCAGGGCAGCATCATCCGCACGCCGACCGAGACGAGGGAGAGCAGGTTCAACAGCACGCTCTCCCCGGCGCGGGGCACGACAAAGAGGTCCACGGCCAGCAGACCAAAGTACAGCACCGACAGCCGTACCCCCGCGCGGGCCTTGCCCGACAGGAAGAACAGCAGCAGGCACAGCGCCGTGGCAGCGGCCTCCGCCCCGGTGCCGACGTGAAAGAGAAGCATCAGGTTGGCAAGCAGCAGAAGATAGAGCTTGGCGCGCGGGTCCATGCGGAAGGTCATGCAACGATCCCCGCCTTTTCAAAGTGCTTCTTCAGCATCTTCTGGCCGAAGAAGCCGCCCACAAGGGCACAAATCAAAATTGCCAGCATGCTGACCACAAAGCTGCCGCTGTTGATGGGTGCAAACAGCGTGTCGATGTAGGCGGCGTCCTTGCCGCGGGCCGTCAGGTTGGCTATGTAGGCGGATTTCATGAACCACAGCGGCAAAATCGGGCCGGTCAGGCCATAGGAAAACACGACGTAGCTGGCCAGCAGCAGCTTTTTGCTGCGGTATTTGCCCGCAGCGGCCACCAGGTCTGCCGCGACGCCGCAGATGATGTTGGCCGCGAACGACAGCACAAAATGGCCGGAGACGAAGAAGAACAGGCCCATCACAAGGCCCATGATCGTGATGCCGCCGAATTTTTGCAGCTTGGCGGCCAGCAGCATATAGACGCTGCCGGAGATCAGCGCGGCCACGGCGGGCAGCAGAATGTTGCCCACGCCCGGCAGCAGTGCACAGGCGAAGGTCGCCACGGTGACAAGCACAAAGTACAGCGCGGTAAAGACGCCGACAGAGATCAGATCGGGCACGGTCAGCTTGTTGGACTTCTGGTTCATGGGGATTCCTCCTGACTTGTGTTAGTTTATTCTAACTCATACAGAATAAAAAGCACCATGCCTGTACATGGTGTTCACAGCAGAGATTAGTCTAGCATAACCGACATACCTTTGTCAACTGCCGGTATTTGCAAGCGGCGCGGAGGATGTGCTATAATAAGGTGGATTTCTGAGATGGGGGAGGGGCAGTCATGCTGCATCTGTACTGGGGCGACGGCAAGGGCAAGACTACCGCCGCCATGGGGCTGGCGCTGCGGGCGCTGGGCCATGGCCGCAGGGTGGTCATCCTGCAATTTTTAAAAGACGGCTCCAGCGGCGAAATTGAAATGCTGCGCCGCTGCGGGGCAGCCGTCTACGCCTGCCCCAACGCAAAATTCACCTGGCTTATGACCGACGCAGAGCGCGCCGAGGCACGCCGGACGAACACCCGGACGTTACAAAAGATTTTACAGGGCAGCTTTGACCTGCTGGTGCTGGACGAAGCCTGTGCCGCCTGCAAAAATGACCTTGTGGAGGAAGCTCTGCTGCGGGAGGCTGCCGCCCGCGCCGAACAGGGGGCAGAGGTCGTGCTGACCGGGCGTGAGCCCGCCGCCTGGATGCAGGACGCCGCCGACTACTCCACCGAGCTGCGCGCCGTCAAGCACCCCTACACCCGGGGCATCGCCGCGCGCGAGGGCGTTGAATACTGATACATGCGGAAAAGGCCCCGCCGCTCCCTCGCCATGAGAGCGGCGGGGCTTTCCCGTCCAAAAGAGAATTATAGAAACAGAGGATGGCGTTTTTAAGCGGTCTCCTGCATTTTGGCCGTCAGTTTGCGGGCGGCAAAAACCAGCGCCACAGCGGTCTGCTTTTTGTCATTCCGCCAGCACAACTGCCACGTCGTTGACGTTTGTGCCGGTGGGGCCGGTCATGATCAGACCGCCAACGGTCTGTAAGGCGTGGTAGGCGTCGTTGTCGGCCAGCGCACGGGGCACGTCCAGGCCCGCCGCCGTGAGGGCGGCTAAGGCTTCGCCGTCCGTGTAGCCGCCCGCGGCATCGGTGGGACCGTCGGTGCCGTCGCTGCCCACCGAGAAAACACAGCACCCGCGCAGCCCGGCCAGAGCCGGGGCTGCGGCTAAGGCAAGCTCCTGATTGCGCCCGCCCAGCCCATGGCCGGTCAGATGCACAACGGTCTCGCCGCCCGCGATAAAGGCCCGCTTGCGGCCCTGCCCTGCGTGGGTGCGGGCAATGCTTCCCAGAAGACTGCCGGCCTCCCGGGCCTCACAGCAAAGGCAGTCTGTCAGCAAAACCGGCTCGTACCCTTCGGCGCGGCAGGCGTCCGCAGCGGCACGGCACAGCTCCCGCACGCTGCCGGTGATTTTTGTGGTCACGTTGGGCAGCGTTTTGGGCGTTTCCTGCCGCAGCAGGGCCGCAGCAGCAGGGGAGAGCGCCAGCCGGTATTTTTCCGCAATGGCAGCAGCCTGCGCGCAGGTCGAGCTGTCCGGACAGGCCGGGCCGCTGGCGATCATATCGAGCGGGTCGCCGAGAATGTCGCTGAGCACCACGCTGTACACAGCGGCGGGCGCACAGGCCAGCGCGAACCGCCCGCCCTTGACGGCAGACAGCCGCTTGCGGATCGTGTTGATCTCGACAATATCCGCGCCGCAGGCCAAAAGTTCCTGCGTGATGGCCTGCAGCTCCTCAGCGGGCAGCAGCGGTTTTTCAAACAGCGCGCTGCCGCCGCCGGAGAGCAGAAACAGCACGGTGTCGTCCGCCCGCAGACCGCTGACAAGCGCCAGCGCCCGCTGGGTGGCCGCAAAGCTGTTGTCGTCCGGCACCGGATGCCCTGCCTCGCAGCAGGTCACGCCGGGCAGCGGCCCCCTGACATGGCCGTATTTTGTGATGACGATCCCGCCGTCCACACAGCCCAGCACGGCCAGCGCCGCGTGGGCCATCTGCCACGCGGCCTTGCCCGCCGCCACGAGAAATACACGCCCCTGCGGGTGAAAATGCGCCAAAGCGCGGCGCACCGCCTCATCCGGCAAAACGGCCCGGATGGCCGCTGTCCAAATCGCTTCTGCGCGTTGGCGCAAGAGCTGCTCCATTGTGTTGCTCCTTTCCTTTCGTAAAAGCATGGGACAGCCGCCCGGCCCACTGCGGTTTGTCGCACCGGGCGCTGTCAGGATATGCTCTGAGGCAACACCGCATAATTCCCGCCTTACGGCTTAAGCACCGCTCCGGCGGCTGCG